>Ga0307374_10002033_pt1 | contig 36734 bp, 32 predicted proteins | sample OX3MG_FD_202532 | JGI IMG/M metagenome (GOLD analysis project Ga0307374, IMG submission 202532) | Soil microbial communities from Risofladan, Vaasa, Finland - OX-3 | ecosystem: Environmental > Terrestrial > Soil > Coastal area > Acid sulfate soil | place: Finland: Risofladan, Vaasa | collected... | reverse complement strand
GTGCTGCGGCGCTTGCCGGCGCTTTCATCGTTGCGCGGGCACAGCCCGGCCCAGGAGCGCAGGTGCCCGGGGGTCTTGAAGCGCGACATATCCACGCCGATTTCGGCCACGACGACGCTGGCGCTCACGGCGCTCAAGCCCGGCATGGTGCTCAGGCATCGGGCGGCTTCGCGAAACGCTTCGAGCCCGAGGCCCACCTCCTTTTCGATGGTGGCCACGGCTGCCTCCAGCGCCTCGATGTGCCCCAGGTGGAGCTTCAACATGAAGCGGTGGTGCGCCGTGATGCGCCCGCGCAGGGCTTCGAGCAGCTCGGCGCGGCTCGCCTTGACGCGCGGGCTGATCGCGCCGAGCAACTGCTCGGGCGCGTCGTGCCCGGCGATGATGGCGGCAAGCACCCGCCGGCCACTCATGCCGACGGTGTCGCTGAGCAACACGCTGATCTTGAGATTGGCGTCCTCGAGCACCTTTTCGATGCGCAACACGTGCGCGGCGCGCTCGCGCACGAACTGCTTGCGCGTGCGGGTGAGCGCGCGCAGCTCCTGGACCGCCTGCGGCGGCACGAAGCTCGCGCGGATCAGCCCATGGGCAAGCAGGTCCGCAAGCCACATCGCGTCGTTCACGTCGGTCTTGCGCCCCGGAACGTTCTTCACGTGCGCGGCGTTCGCGAGCACCAGCTCGAAGTGCCCCTCCAGCACGTGCCACACGGGCTTCCAGTACACGCCGGTCGCCTCCATGCCGACGTGCTCGACCTCATGCGAGTCGAGCCAGTCGCTCAGGGCGAGCAGCCCCGAAGTGGTGGTGGCAAAGCTCTGCACCTGTTGCACGGCAGCGCCCTCGCCGGCAATGCGCACGCAGGCCACCACCGTTGCCTTGTGCACGTCCAGTCCCGCGCAGCGTCGATAGATGACTTCCATGATCGCCTCCGAAGTGCGGCGACATCGGCGTGCGGCCCTCGTCATCGAACTCTAAGATGCGTGCTCCGGGGACTGCGTCCCGTGGCAACAGTACGGGGTGCTCGTAGGGCCGCGGGTCCAACTAGAATACGGGCTCGACGCACCAAGGACGAACCGACCCCTGTGCCGGACGCCGCGCGCGTATTACACCACCGTTTCATGCGTCGCGGGTCGCGCACCGCGCGGTGGAACAACTAGAATGCAGATCGCTGCATATTGCGCGCGGTTGGTTTGCGCCGCCCTTTCATTTATCAGGTGCAGACATGCGCCGTAGGCACCCGATGCCAGACGGACCGCTGGAGGCGGCGGTTCATTCCAAGTTTAAGCCCGCTCCCATTTGCCGATTCCTTCGAAAAGTGGACCTGCCGTCCGGTCGAGCGCACTAATGTCGACAAACACAGAACTCGCGTGGTACGCTTCAGCTACCCGGCCCAGAGAGGTCGCCGCGCTTCCAAATCGTTTGAGGTTGTAAGCAAAGGGGGCGCGCTCTTTCTGCGTGCAACACGGCAGCGAGGCGCGGTTCGAACTTTCACGTCAGAGTGGATAGGAGAGGAGGAGCGATCATGAACAAAGTGACGTTAGGTGTGCGTAGGCGCCTCAAAGGTGCTTTGGTCGGTAGTCTGATTCTCGCTGCTAGCGGAGTGGCTGGCGGCATCACCGCCGCGTCCGTCGCTGCAGCGCCGGCGAACGGAGACAAACTGATTCCATTGCGCGTGCACTACTATCAGGGGGTCTTTCTAAATCAGAACGCTTTGATTGCCTATCACCTAGGATTCTTCAAGAAGCACGGTCTGGACGTAACTCTCATTCCCCTTCCAAGCGGTCCGGCCGTTGAGGCCGCCGTGCACGCTGGGTCCGTTGATGTTGGATCGCAGGACCTAGACCAGACAATGGTCAATACGCACGTCGATCACCTCAATTTCACCACCATTTGCGGCGCGGAAGGTAGTTATTACCAGGTAGTAGCTAGGCCCGGCTTCAAGTTCATTGGGCCTAAGACATACCCGGAGGTAATGAAGAGCTTTGTGGGGAAAAGACTGGGGGTCACCGCACTGGGCGCTGACACGAACTATTACTGGAAGGCGCTCTTTAAGGAGGCAGGTCTTTCGCCGGATTCGGCTACGTACGTCGCCACTGGGATTGGGCAGCAGTCATTAAGCGCGCTATTACATGGCCTAGTGGATGCCACGATGGGTTTCCAGCCTCTGAGTGCAAACGAGGCTCAAAACGGCGGCACAATCGTGCTCGATCTGAGCAAGGGCGAGGGCCCACCGCTGACCCGGCATATTTCACCGCAACTGACGTATTTCGTGGATAAGTCTTTCCTTGCGACGCACGAAAAAGCTATCGTCGACTTTAATGAGGCAATTCAGGAAGCCGTGAAGTTCGAGAATGATCCGAAAAATTTCGGAGCGGTGCTTGGGGCGATGAAACAGGCAATGGGGCCCCTCGCGAACACAAAGGGTTTCGATGAGATCGTTCGGGAGACGATCGTTCCAAGCAGCGCAACGGGCATAAGCAAAGAGGCAGTTAAGGCTTGGTTGGAATTCACAAAGGCATACTGGTCAAAATTCCCGAAGGATGTCTCCTTGGATACCATCTACAAGGAGGCAGTATGGAAGCATGCATGTAAGTAATGTCTGCACCCTCCGCGTTCAACCTAGGCATGCGTATCGATGCGAAGATGTCCTTGGACAAGGCCGGCGGTCTGGTGACTTGCACGACGAACTCGGGAGATACGCAGGTCGTCAGGCGTAATATTCTCAAGGTGGAGCATGTATCGCACGAGTTCTATTTGGAAGATGCGGGCGGTGCGGAATCGCGCGTCCATGCTTTGGATGAGGTGAGCTTTTCTGTCCCGCAAGGGCAGTTCGTATCGCTGGTGGGGCCGAGCGGCTGCGGAAAAACCACCCTATTGAACGCAATTGCTGGATTGCAAACACCGAGCGCTGGCACAATCACATTAGCAGACGCGGCTCCAAGAGTCGGGCGGAAGGATGTTGCTTACATGTTTGCAACGGACTGCCTTTTGCCGTGGCGGCGCACAATCGACAATGTGATGTTCTCAATGGAGGTACGTGGGATTCATGAAAGCGAACGCCGTGATCGTGCAACGCATCTGCTGGAGCGCGTCGGTCTCAAGGGGTTCGAGATGGCTTATCCATCGCAGCTCTCACGCGGAATGCGGCAGCGGGCAGCGTTAGCGCGTACCTTTGCGCTAAACAGCGCGATCTTGCTGATGGATGAGCCTTTCGGGGCTCTCGATGCCCAGACGAAATTGGTTCTCGAGCAGCTGCTTCTCTCTCTATGGGAGGAGGGGGAGCGGACAACAGTGTTGTTCGTAACTCATGATCTACACGAGGCACTGGTACTTTCGGACAGAGTCCTGGTCTTCTCACGTTCGCCAGGACGTCTGAAGGGTGATCATCACATACCTTTTGCAAGGCCTCGTGATCCGCTGCGTTTGCAAGGCGCTGGCGAATACCATGCAGTCTTCTCGAAACTCTGGGCCGATCTTGGCTCCGAACTGCTTGCCGGCAGCCCAAGTTTGGGAAGCAAAGCGCCGCGAGCAGGTGAAGTGCCAAATTGACCAGAGCGCGGGCTGCAGATGGCCGGTTCGAGGATATGCGGGCTATCGACTAGCGTGCGCGGATGGCGAGCCCTCGCTAGTTGAGCGTGAATAGGAGCTTGTGTGATGGACGGCAGTCGAGTGGCAGAGCGTAGGGAGGCAGGTTTGTGGCCATCAGGGAAGCGAGTGAGCGCTCGGGAGCGGAGGGCGCGGCACCGCTGGATGGTATTGGCCTACCAATTTCTTGTCGCCGTTATTGCCCTTGGTTCTTGGCAAATCTGCGCAACGGAAAAGTTACTGGATCCGACAGTGATCAGTAGCCCGGGCGCGGTATTCGGCTATCTATTCGGAAAGGCCATATTTGGTAGCGAACTCTGGACTAACACTTACTACACAATGGTGGCTACCGTAATCGCATTTGTTGTTGGTAGCATTGCGGGCATTATTGCCGGGTTGCTATTGGTCCAGGTTCCTGTTCTCGAGGACATATTCGATCCGTTCATTACGCTCATGAACAGCTTTCCGCGGATTGCACTGGCGCCGTTATTTATTGTGTGGTTTGGGATTGGCCTGTTGTCTAAGATAGTCCTAGCAGTGAGCGTAATTTTTTTCATTCTGCTGGTAACGACGGTTGCTGGCGGAAGGTCGGTCGACAGGAATTTGATTGCTCTCTGCCGTTCATTGGGTGCGGGGCCATGGAAGGTTTTTAGGTCGATCACGTTGCCCACTGCCGCGCCGAGTATTTTCGCTGGACTTAAGTTGGGTCTGATCTATTCATTTTTGGGTGTAATCGTTGGTGAGATGATGGCGGCGGAGCATGGTCTCGGGCAAGAGGCGGTCAAATACTCAAATATTTTTCAAATGGACCGGGTCTTGGCGGTTTTGTTCTTTCTGGCAGTTATAACTACTCTACTAGCAGCGATCATGACAGTCATCGAGCGAAGAGTACTTCTCTGGCAGCGCGTATAGAAAGTAAAAAGGTTCCTATTACTTCAATATACTGATCTGCTCCCTTTGAACAATACCACCAGTAAGTTAGTAAAGTCCGCTTTCGGAGGGGAAGACGGGCATGAAGAAGAAGCGATTTACCGAGCAGAAGATCATCGGGTTTCTGAAGGAGGTCGAGGCCGGCGTGCCGGTCAAGCCGCGTTGCCGGAAGCACGGTTTCAGCGACGCGGCGTTCCACGGCTGGCGCTCTAAATACGCGGTCTGCAAGTCAATGAGGTCAGGCGGCTGCGGGACCTAAGAGTGATCGCCGGCAACTGGGCCGGCACCACAACACGGTGCAGCTACGTTCGAGTCGGTGATATCAACCGCCCGCATCGCGGGCCTGGCTTTGAAGCGGGGCCAGCCGCGAATAAGGGCCTACCCCCGTGGAGATGGTTCACTGAAGTAGATGGAATTCTGTCTAAGACTGGAACTAAGTTGCGCGCTGTTCAAAAGGACTAGAGGCAGATGATCCTTTACGGCAGGTACCGATCTCCATTTACTCGACGTGTCGCAATCAGCATGCGACTGCTCGAAGTAAGTTATGAGCATCGCGCCATTACGACCTGGACCCATTGGGATGACGTACGAAAGGTAAATCCTGTTGGGCGGATCCCGGCCCTTGAACTTGATAGTGGTGAGTGTCTATTCGACAGTGGCGCGATTTTGGACCATCTAGATCAAGTCGCTGGGCCGACGCGTTCGTTGGTACCTATGGTTGAACCGCATCGACGCGAAATCTTACGTATCGTCGCGTGCGCGATGGGGGGGCTTGAGAAAGTCGTAGCAGCACTATATGAGCGTACGATGCATCCGCCGGTGAAGGTGCATCAACCTTGGATAGACCACAACGAAGCCCAGGCGCGTTCAGCATTTGCATGGCTTGAGGCGCTGCAGCCTGCGCCGTGGCTGGCGGGGGCGAGAATGAGTCAGGCTGACATTACGACTGTTGTCACATACGAGTTCACGCACATTGTGTCTCCCTGGTTAATTGACGATAGGACGTATCCCAAACTGAGCGCTTTGCGCGCGCGGTGCAACGAGCTACCTGCGTTTAGCGATACGCTGCCGGTAGCGGGCGTGGATCAGGCGGATCCACAATTGCCGAGCGCAATGCGAGAGGCCTAATGGACTGTAATTCGCAGGATGTAGGCCTGTGGGCCAACCAACATCCAATCCAGAGGTTTGGGCATGACATTGGAACCTCATTCTGAGTTAGTGGCATCAATGAGCGACGAGCCAGAAATTGCGGCGATGACATCGATACTGTCGTTACTGGACGCACCGTTTTCTGAATTGTTGTACCGCGCGCAGTGCGTGCATCGCGAACATTTCGATGTCGGCGAGGTGGAGCTAGCTACGTTGCTTTCGATTAAGACTGGCGGGTGCCCGGAGGACTGCGGCTACTGTCCTCAATCAGCACGCTACGCTACGAACGTGCGGGACGAGGACCTTCTGTCGGTTGATGACGTTGTGAGCGTTGCGCGCCGCGCTAAGGAGCAGGGGGCCACGCGCTTTTGCATGGGGGCGGCGTGGCGCGGCCCGAAGCCACGAGATCTCGCCCGTGTGTTGCCCCTAATTGAGGCAGTAAAGGGGCTCGGTCTTGAGACATGTGCCACCTTGGGTATGCTCAGGCCAGGACAGGCTGAGCGCTTGCGCGAGGCCGGATTGGACTATTACAACCACAACCTGGATACGTCGCCGGAGTTTTACGGGAATATCATTACCACGCGGCAATATCAGGACCGTCTCGATACCTTGGAGCGTGTGCGCAGTGCTGGAATGCGCGTATGCTGCGGTGGGATTGTTGGTATGGGTGAATCGCGGCGCGAGCGCGCGGCGCTTCTGGCACAGCTTGTGAGCCTCAATCCCCACCCTGAAAGCGTGCCTATCAATAACCTTGTACGGGTTGAGGGTACGCCGCTAGCATCCGCCGAGCATCTTGACGAGTTCGAGTTCGTACGTACCATCGCCGCGGCGCGCATCAGTATGCCGCGCGCCCGTGTGCGTCTTTCGGCTGGGCGAGAGGCGATGAGCGATACACTTCAGGCGCTGTGCTTTCTCGCAGGAGCTAATTCGATTTTTTACGGCGATCGCCTACTTACCACGCCCAACCCGCGGACTGCACGCGATCGTGCGTTATTTCAACGTCTCGGGTTAACTGCACTCCAGAGAACGCTCTGATCCGCACAGACCGGAAAGGCTAACCAAGACAGCGGGTCACTGGATTTTGGCATCACTTCTGATTAGTTGGCTTCGTAATGTCTTTGGATGAGTACCTCGATACGGAGCTTACTGGATTGCAGGCCATGTCGCTGCGTCGTAGGCTCCGGATCATCCAGACAGGTCAAGCTGAAAGCGTGATCTTTGCGGGGCGAGAGTTGTTGATGCTCTCGTCCAACAATTACCTCGGCCTTGCCAACCACCCGGCTCTGAAGCGGGCGGCGACTCGCGCTCTTGAGCGTTTCGGTGTTGGCGCCGGGGCCTCCCGGCTGGTAGCCGGGAGTCTGGAGCCGCTGCACGCACTCGAGGCCCATCTTGCGCGCTTCAAGGGCGTTGAGGCGGCGCTAGTGTTTGGATCGGGTTACCTTGCCAACTTGGGCACACTGACGGCGCTCACAGGGCCAGGCGACGTTATTCTGAGTGACGCGTTGAACCACGCTAGTCTAATTGACGGATGTCGCCTTTCGCGCGCGACGGTGATGATCTATCGGCATCGCGATATGGAACACCTGGCAGCGTTGCTGAGTGCCTCAATTGCCGCGCGTCACCGCTTTATCGTCACAGACTCGGTATTTAGTATGGACGGCGACGTCGCACCACTTGCGCGCATTGTTGAGCTCGCGCGTTCATACAGGGCAGCGGTAATTATAGACGAGGCGCACGGAGTGGGCCTGTTTGGACGCAATGGCGCAGGAGTCGCATCGAGTCTTGGATTGGAACGAGAGGTCGATGTGCACATCGGGACACTCAGCAAGGCGCTGGGCGCGTACGGGGCGTACGTGGCGGGGTCACGTCGGCTGATCGACTATCTGCTCAACCGGGCACGGAGCTTCATCTTCTCCACCGGACTACCGCCTGCGATAGCGTCTGCTGCCGACGCGGCGCTCTCAGTAATTGAGGCTGAACCAGAACGCATCACCCGACTGCACGAAAACGCGAAGCGGCTGCGCGACGGTCTGGAGAGCGCCGGTTTCAAGATCGGATCTACCGACTCGCCGATTCTCCCAGTCATGGTGGGTGAAGCGCAGCCTGCTTTGGACCTGGCCGATGCACTGTTTGCACGCGGCATGTACGTTATCGCTATTCGGCCTCCGACGGTTCCGCCGGGCACCGCGCGACTTCGGGTGACGCCAATTGCTACGCATACGGCAGAACAGCTCACTGTGGCGACTGAGGCGTTCGCCGTAGCGGGGCGCGCAACTGGAATCCTTTGCTAGGCTGAGCCCATGGATCGCGCGGAATACGAGCGTTTGGTTCGCATCGATCGCGAGCACTCTTGGCACCCATTCACCCAGATGAAAGTGTGGGTCAGCGAGGACCCACTAATTATTGCGAGTGGAGAAGGGAACTACTTAGTCGACGTCCACGGAGTGAAGTATCTCGACGGCGTATCCTCGTTGTGGTGCAACGTGCACGGGCACCGCAAGCGCGAACTCGACGAGTCTCTTGTCGCTCAGGCGGGCAGGATTGCGCATTCAACGATGCTCGGCTTGGCGAACATACCGGCGACGGAACTCGCCTCGGAGCTGATCGAGATTGCACCGGCCGACCTCACGCGAGTGTTTTACTCGGACTCCGGAGCCGAATCGGTTGAGATCGCGCTAAGAATGGCGGCCCAGTATTGGCAGCTCCGCGGGGAACGCGCGCGAACCCGCTTTGTAGCGCTCGAGGGCTCCTATCACGGAGACACCACTGGAGCGGTAAGTGTGGGCTACAGTGAGCCGTTTCATGTGCATATTCGGTCGCTACTTTTTCAGGCGGTTAAGATCCGTCCGCCTCAAGTGTTTCGCGCCCAGCAGGGCCTCACGCCAGGCGAGGCCCTGCAGCAGGCCTTGAGTGAAGCACGCGATGTCATCGCGCAGCATCCCAACCATATAGCCGCCCTAATTATCGAGCCGATGATGCAGGGCGCGGCTGGAATGTGGGATCACCCAGCATCCTATTTGCGGGACGTGGCGCACATGGTGCGAGAGGCAGGTGGCTTGGTCATCGCCGATGAGGTTGCGACCGGCTTCGGACGCACAGGCGCCATGTTTGCTTGCGAGCACGCCGCCCTCGCGCCTGACCTAATGTGCGTTGGAAAGGGACTTACGGGAGGCTATCTTCCGCTTGCCGCGACTTTTGCGCGTGAAGCGATCTACGATGCGTTTCTCGGGGAACCCGAGGAATACCGAGCGTTTTACTACGGCCATACGTACACAGGCAATCCACTTGCCGCGGCGGTCGCGCGCGAGAACCTCCGGTTGTTTGATAATGAGCGCGTAATCGATCGGATCCAGCCGCGTATCAGCCAGTTGCGTCGTGGCCTATCCGAGCTGGTGGCACCACTGCTGCATGTCACCGACGTGCGGCAAGTTGGCTTAATGGTCGGCATCGAAATAATGCGAGATCCTCAACAGCGCACCCAGTATGCGGCAAGTGATCACATCGGCGCACGGGTAACGCAGGAGGCGCGTAACCGTGGTGTCGTGATTCGCAATCTTGGCGATGTGGTAATTCTCATGCCACCGCTGTCAATCGGTGAGGCTGAGCTCGACTTCCTCCTGAAGGTTACGCAGGCCTCTATCGAGCAAGTGACGGGCGGGTGAGGGGCTTGGGGCTAGCATGCGTGCATTGCTCATCACTGGTACGGACACGGGCGTTGGCAAAACGCGCGTCGCTTGCGACCTCGCAGGCAGGGCACGAGACGCTGGCCTGCGCGTTGGGGTTATGAAGCCAGCAGAGACTGGTTGCTTGGAATTACATGCTGCACTGTGGCCTGAGGATGCTCACGCGCTCAAGTGCGCGGCGCAGACCACCATTGCGCTGGATCTGATCTGTCCCTACCGTTATCGATCGCCACTCGCGCCGGCGGTGGCGGCGGATATTGACGGACTTGCGCGCGTTGACTTCGAAGCGCTGAAGGCGGCGTTCGAGACAATCGGTAGTGAAAGCGATCTTGTCGTAGTCGAGGGTGCTGGGGGAATCCGAGTGCCTCTGACTTGGGAAGCAGACTACGCCGACCTCTCGCTCGCGCTGAACCTTGAAGTGGTGCTCGTCGTAGCAAATCGGCTTGGTTGTCTAAACGCAGCGTTGCTAACGCTGCACTACGCCCGAATGCGCGGGCTGCCGGTGCTCGGTTACGTTCTAAACGACATTGAGCCTGTACGAAGTGAGGCGGCGACAACTAATGGATTAGCGCTGCAGCGGCTTACGAACGCAGTATGCATCGATCACGTGTATCGGGATGGGCACTTGAGCAGCGAGGGGGTTGCTTCACTGCTTGGCCGGTGATTGGTGCATTTGACCTTTAGCCCGCTCCGCGTAAACGCTATGCCCGTCTTCTCCTCTGAAAACGGACTTTACTAATTTCCTGGTGGTATCGTTCAAAAGGGGCAGGTCACCAGAAGGGAGTGCGAGCTCTCACCGCTAGTACGGCCTCTCGCCAGCGAGAGTTGTCCGATGCATATGGCGGCGCACAGAAAAGTCATAATCAGCCAGTGCGTAGTGCATCGTGCAGCGGTTATCCCAAAAAATCAGGTCGTGCACCTGCCACTTGTGTCGATAGATGAATTCCGGACGCGTCGAGTGGCGAAATAGAAAGTCGAGGATCGGCTGGCTTTCGTCCTTTGGCATCCCGACGATTCCTTTAGTGAATCCGGGGTTCACATAGAGCGCCTTTCTCTTTGTGACCGGGTGGGTGCGAATCATCGGCTGTTCAACCGGGGGGGTTTTGGCGCGCTGTTCCGCAGTGAGGGGAGGGCGCTCCTTTAGGTGAGCAAAATAGGTGTCGTAAGCGTGGCTATAGTCGTGGATTGTCCTAAGTCCGCCGAGAAAGGTCTTCATTGGCTCGGAGAGGGTGTCATAGGCCTGATACATATTGGCCCACATCGTGTCGCCACCAATTTTCGGCATCTCGCGGCAAAGTAGTAGCGATCCGAGCGACGGCTTCTCCATATAAGACAGATCAGAGTGCCAGTATTGCCCGGCATATACAGCGCCCTTTGGCTTTGCGCCCTCTAAGATATTCGAAACCACGAAGATCTCCGGATGCTCAGGCAATCCGAAGTCGCCGATTACATGCTCCTCGAGCGGACCGAAATGCTTGCTGAATGCGATGTGTTGGGCGGGAGTAATGTCCGCGCCACGGAAAAGCAATATCCCGTTTTCCGCAAGTGCTTGGTGTAGATCACTGACCGTCGATGCGTTTAGGGGTCTCTTCAAGTCCAGACCGATAATAGCTGCACCGCACGCTGGCGAAAGGCGACTGATTTCCAGATTCATCAATTGCTCCTGTTTACCGTGAGCGCGAGACACTCAGTCCGCGCTCCCTTGTTCAAGAAGGTAGAAGAAGTTTTTCGTCAGGACCTTACTCGTACGCACTTCGACGGGCCGATTGCCGAAAGTGTAGGCAACGCGATGCACTTCGAGAACTGGATCTCCCACCGGCAACCGAAGGATCTTCGCGGAGGTAGGATCGGCCTTAACGGCACGCAGTTGTTCCACCGTCCTTATGATATTTACGCCGAAATGCGTGTGGTAAACGGCGTAAAGCGTCGTTCCGCCTTTTCGAGCGATCGCTTCGTCTAAGCCCGCGAAGAGCATGGCGGGGACTAGAACATCCGATACGACTACTGCGGTGCCGCTCACTCGAAGGATGTTCCGAAGCTTGAATACGTCGGGTCCACGTGCGCTACGCGGCAGCTGGAGCGTGTCGGCGACGACATCCTCCGCCTTTGTTTTCTTCAACCACACGAGTTCGCTGACCGGAAGCTCTTTTACTCCGTCGTCGCGGACGACATGAAAAAACTGGTAGATGCTGCGTCGGTCGTCGTGCAGGGAGACAAACGTTCCCTTGCCCTGCTTGCGGGCTAGTACCTTTCCGGCGGCCAGCTCACCGATAGCCGCCCTGATTGTGGAGATCCCTACCCCGTATCGAGTAGCAAGTTCGGATTCGACGGGGAGCTTTTCGCCTGGTTTCCACTCGCCCTGCATCAGGCTGCGTACGATCTGTTGTTTGACCTGCTTGTAGAGTGGCTCTGGCGTTAGCAATGCGGCCGGCAGTCTGGCAGCTGTCTGACGGGTGCTCTCAACTACGCTGTGTGGTTTCATGGTTCCTGCGGTGTGTCGTACGGCCCCACCGGACGGCCGGGGCAGGGACACATGTGCTTGTTCACGCGACCCAAAATTCGATGCACATCGAATTGAGGACGCTCGAGGGTTGACATTTCCAGTGGCTCGAATAATAGTAATCATACGAATGATTGGCCCCTGGTGCAAGATGCGTAGGTGCGGCGGCGGGCGACTATGGCGCTAAGCGGGTTGATGGGGTAGTCAGCGGTCAGTAAAGGCCAGTAGTCGGACTTGCCCTGCCGTTTGTTCGGCAGGGCATGTTCGTTGCATAACAAAAAAGAAGGGCGGGCGCGCCCCTACAAGGACGTGATCTAAATGCGTCCCCCGCAACAATTTTGGGGATGCGGGCGAGCGAGAATTACAAAGTGAGGAGGAGACAATGATGGCAGCGCTGAGAAATTGGAGAAGAGGGCCCTTTCAAGCCAAAGGGCTATCGTTGATGGTCAGCCTCGTGGTGGCGCTCGGAATACCAACGCGCGCTAATGCAGAGGCCAACGAAGTTAGGCTTGCCTACCAGTATGGCATTCCGTACCTACCTCTTCTTGTAATGAAGAAGGACAAACTGATTGAGCAAGAGGCGAAGAAGGCGGGACTTGGGCAACTAAACGTTGAGTGGGCACAATTTGGATCGGGCGCAGCGATGAACACCGCACTGCTCGCCGGCCAAATCGACGTTGTTGCCGGAGGCGTTGCACCGCTGCTCAAGATTTGGGACAAGTCAAAAGGCCAGTTTGACGTCAAGGGCATGGCCTCACTTGGGTCGATCCCGATGTTTTTGAACACGATCGACCCCAAGGTGAAATCCATCAAGGACTTCACCAAGAAGGACAGGATTGCTCTGCCGGCTGTAAAGGTTTCGATCCAAGCGCTTGTGCTCGAAATGGCCTCCGCCCAGGCATTTGGCAAGGCCAACTTTGCGAAGCTGGACGGAATTACGGTCAGCATGAAGCATCCGGACGCAATGGCCGCACTTCTCAGTCATGGAACCGAGATTACGGCGCATTTCGCGAACCCCCCTTTCCAGGAGATGGAGCTAGATGGCAAAGGTGTGCATAAGGTGCTTAGCTCCTACGATGTGCTGGGACCAAGCACTTTGGATGTCGTGTACAGCGTAGCCAAGTTTCACAAGGAGAGTCCCAAGATATACAAAGCAGTATTCGCGGCCCTAGGAAGAGCAATGCAGCTCATCAACGCGGACAAAAGGGCCGCTGCCGGGCTATATGTACAGGAAACGCACTCGAAGCTGAGTGAAGATTTCGTTTATAAGATCATCTCCAATCCCGAGTTCGTCTTTACGACAACGCCGCAGGGAGTTATGAAATACGCTGAGTTCATGCATCGCACGGGTGCCATCGAGAGCATGCCGGCTAGTTGGAAAAACGTCTTCTTTTCGGAAGTGCGTGGACAGCACGGGAGCTAGACTGCTTATTGCGGCCGGCCAACAAGGTCGTCAAGCTGGTTATGCAGTGTGCGGCTAGGCACTCGTCATTTCGGCTACGCGAGCATGACGAGGGCACGTCGTAGATTGCCCTAGAAGGAGGCCCTATGCCTTGGATGCGAATTTGCGGTGCTTCTGAAGTTGAGGAGCACCACGCAAGGAGTTTCTGCGTCACTGGTACCGAGGTCCTTGTCCTAAGACTTGGGGACCGATACCTGGCGATCCCGCCGGTCTGTGCTTATGCGCCGCAATTCCTGAGCGGCGCTGGATTTGAAGCATGCTTCGACGGCAGCGCTCCGAAGTGCAACCAACACTTGCAGCAATGCACCGGTCCAGACGACGAGCAATTCGGCATCTCGGACGCGCCGATTCTGAGCTACGCGACAAAAGTCTCCGGCGGGCAGTTATACATTGACCTTCAAACAAGACAGTTGTCCGACTACGAGCGAATTACGTGCTCTCCAATAGTCGAATCTGGCCAAGTGCAAGGGCTTAGATTCAGCCTATGGTCAACGAGCGAGGACGAGAACAAGGATGTTGTTTACGGACGACCAGCATGACTGGTGGTTGTATGAGCTCGGCACGGTACTTGTATGGGCTTCTAATCTCTAGAGGAACGAATGGACCGTAGGTCGGCGGATGAACGAACGTCTGAGAACGAGAGCAATCGATGCTAATGAGTGATCAGTCCCGACTGGGCATTGGGTCGTCAGTTGTTGCGCCGCTACTGGAGGTCCGCGGCGTGACGCTTCAGTACAAAACACAAGATCACTTGGTCACGGCAACGTATCGTGTGAATTTTGAAATCTGTCCGTCCGACCGATTCGTGCTTCTTGGACCGTCGGGTTGTGGCAAATCGACGCTGCTGAAGGCTGTTGGCGGATTTCTCCAGCCGGAGGAGGGTGAGATCCGACTGAAAGGCGTGCGGGTTGCAAAGCCGGGGCCGGACCGGATGATGGTGTTTCAGGAGTTCGATCAACTACTACCCTGGAAGACTGTCAAAGAGAACGTGACCTTTACTCTGCTCAAGAGCGGCAGACTTAAGGGGAAGGCCGCAGAAGAAAGGGCGATGCAGTACATCCGGAAAGTCAATCTGGTCAAGTTTGCCGATAGCTATCCCCACACGCTTTCCGGTGGCATGAAGCAGCGAGTTGCGATTGCGCGCGCGATGGCGATGGAACCTGACATCCTCCTTATGGATGAGCCGTTTGCCGCACTGGATGCGCTGACGCGACGCAAGATGCAAGACGAGCTGCTGCAACTCTGGGAAGACACACGCTTTACTGTTCTGTTCGTTACGCACTCGATATCGGAGGCGATTGCTGTCGGCAATCGTATCTTGCTGTTGTCGCCTCATCCTGGACAGGTCAAGGCGGAGTTGAACAGTAACGGTAGAGATGAGGTGGACCCCAAGAGCGGTTTGCGACTTTCCGACAAGATCCACTCACTACTCTTTGCCGAGAAGGTGGAGGAACGGGGACCAGTCCACCATGACTAAGGGTGCTCAAGCGGAAGGAAGGCTAGGCAACATTGTATCCATGGTGCGCGAGGAGTTTGTGTGCGACCCGATAAAGGACGCCGCCTTGGGTGTCGTGGAGAAGCCCCTCACTAAATGGGAAAGGGTGTACAACTTCGGCGCGCTTCGAAAGCTTTTCATCATCTTGGTGCTGGCTGCAACGTGGCAAGCCTATGCAATGTGGCTTGGCAAGGGGTTGCTGTTGCCGACTCTTACTGCTACAGCCAATGCATTATGGGTCAATGTAGCTAGCGGAGAGTTACTCCGAAGAGCATGGTTTTCCATAAGCGTACTTCTGATGGGGTACGGTCTTGGAGTGGCGCTCGCCGGCCTCTTTACGGCAATCGCGGTCAGCTCGCGCATAGGCGCCGATTTCCTGGAGACGATGACTTCAATGCTCAATCCGTTGCCGGCGATTGCCTTACTGCCGCTCGCGTTGATCTGGTTTGGCTTAGGAAACGGAAGCATGATCTTTGTCCTTGTTCACTCCGTGTTGTGGCCCGTCGCTCTTAACGCGCACACGGGGTTCAGGTCGGTCAGCAATACGTTGCGCATGGTTGGGCGCAACGCAGGGCTACGGGGAGCTAGATACATCGTGTCGATACTAATTCCGGCGGCTTCTGGGAGCATTCTTTCCGGCCTGAAGATAGGCTGGGCATTCGCTTGGCGCACGCTGATTGCTGCTGAGCTTGTGTTCGGGGCCACATCCAACTCGGGGGGGCTTGGATGGTTTATCTATGTAAGCAAGAACGAACTAGAAATAGCCAATGTTTTTGCGGGGCTATTGACGATCATCCTCATTGGATTGTTCGTGGAGAACGTAATCTTTCGCAATATTGAACTAATGACCGTGAAGAAATGGGGCATGCAAAACTGATGCCGCTGGAGCAAAAGGGGACATCGATTAGCTGATCGGGAAATACCGTGGATCGAATTAACTAGATGGTTGAAGCGGGCGCAGGAGAGTTGTGAGGACCCAGAGCGGAACGGTCGGTTGCACCGGATAGAGGCTGGGTCAACGGGATGGATTAGGTGCCCCCAACCGCCAACGCGAGCGGCTCGTGTCTCCGGATGTGCCGTAAGGGGCCCGCGGCGTAGTGCGGTAGCTCAGGAGTGTGGCGCGCGAATGTACGTGTGCCAGCAAAGGTAAGGTGGGCCACGGTGGGCGAAGCGACATAAATAACTTATGTGGCACAGGAAGCAGACTACACAATGATTCACGTCGCTTTCGCCGAGCAGATAGAGCGATTCTCTGATCTAAAGGTCTTGTTAATTGTTGGAACACTTGTCTTGGCTGGCACCGTAAAGGGAGGGATTGGATTTGGAATGCCGCTGGTTGCGGTATCTGTCCTCGCTAATTTCATCGACCTTCGCCTAGCCGCAGTTCTGATGATATGTCCCATAATCCTGAGCAATTTCTGGGTTGGCATTGAAGGTGGCCAATTCTGGGAAATGCTCAAGCGATACTGGATGGTCGTGGTCTCATTGGGCATTGGCATCTTTGCCGGCAGCCGCATTCTCATCAATGTGGACCAGCATATCGTCCTAGCGATTGTCGGCGCTGTCGTAGTAATCTTTGCGGTCATCGAGCAATTTAAGACGCGACTTCGGCCTAAGATTCCCGAGCATCTCACGCGCCCCTTGGGAGTTGCTGCTGGGCTCGCGGGAGGCTTAATCGGTGGCTTATCGACTGTGTTTGGTCCACCGCTCATCATGTACCTTGCGTCGCTTCGGTTGCCGAAAGACTCATTTGTACGTTCGAACAGTGTGATCTCTTTCTTCGGGTCCGGATTTCTGGCAATCGCGTTCGCGAACGCTCGCCTCTTAACTACGCGTACCGGAACACTTTCGGTTCTCTGTGTATTGCCGGTTTTTGCGGGTGTCTACGTTGGAAGATGGTTACGTACACGGGCAGACCAGATCATATTTGAACGTGTCGTCGCATGTGCTCTGCTGCTGCTTGGATTGAGCCTTATTCGCCGATCCTTGCTGAACGTATAGTGCAGAACGCGATCTGGTGGATATAGACTCCATTTGGTCGATCCGACGTGAGTCCCGAGTTCGGGTGCGGTATGCTTTTGGGATCGATTCCGAAGAGACGAGATCGCGTACAGCTTGCAGCACGCACCAACGCCTTCCTGTACGCGGCCGTCAATGATCAGGTGCGCGGGCTTCTTGCGACGGCGCATCATTCGCTTGAGCAGTTCAATGAACAACTCGGTGTTGAGCGCGCCTGCGTAGACATCGAACCAAAAGGCACTCCGCGCGTTCACCGCTGATGCCGTCGAGATTCGGTGGCGTTGTCCGGGGCGCTGGGCACCGTGGCTGGCCGCGTGCGCCCCAAGTCCTGCCGTGCACCGAGTCAGCGCGAAAACCCGACTCGTCCCAGAAGAAGATCTCCGCGCCGGCGCGCCTTGGCGGTGTGATCGAGCGTGCGATCGTCAAGCCGCACGTCGCGTTGGATCGACATTGCGTTAATCGGTTCCGCATTTGCAGTCCAAATTATTGACTGGTTAATAACTTCCTCCAGCGCGCGAGGAAGAAGGTGGTCGACGAACAATCGACCTCCGCTTAAAGGCTTCGGACAGCGAGATCCTGCCGCGGACAGAAAGCGCAAACTCAATTGCGTCAGAGCGACAGTAGCACGTCGTGTGCTCTAATGGCTCGCCCGTTTTCGCGTAACTCGTACGCTGCAGGACTAGAATCGGATCAGTTAGGCTCAGCCCAAGGACTTGCGCAATCGCTTTCTTCGGACGTTCAGCTCCCAGTCTTAAGTCGGCGCGCGCAATGTGGAGCCCCAACCCTTCAAGCATCCGATAGCCGGGCTGCCTTTCTGCCTCGGCATACGAGATCGCTCGTGTGGCAGGGTGGAGATACGAATGCGTTACGGCAAACGGCACGCGCCCGATAAGCCATAACCGGCTGAGTTTCATCGCTTCGGAATAGGGCAGGTCGCGAGCCGTTTGAGGATCAATGGCCGACCAACGATATTCTAAGAGGCGCGTCGATGCGTGGATACCTTGTTTCGTAAACTGTACGAAAAGGCTTTCCAACACGGTGAGATCATGATGGAGCCGCGGCAATGCTACAAACGTCCCGGCTCCGGGCCGCCGGATGACCAAGCCTTTGCCCTCCACGATATCGAGAGCCGCTCGGATAGTGACTCGGCTAACGCCAAAGGTACGAGCGAGCTCATTTTCTCCCGCGATCCGCATCCCGGGTTTGAGTTTCCCTGAGGCAATCCGGCGTTCGATCTCTGCGGCTACTAAAGAGTAACGCGGACTGTCCGCAGCGACCCGTCGCGCTCGAAGGCGCCGAGATCCCCGCTGCTTCCCCGTTGTCGCCTTGACATGTATCATACTGGTATCATAGCCTGCGTGTGGCGCTCACTTACCTTTAGGAGTTCACTGCGGTGCTCACGGACTGCTCACCCGGGCAAAAACACGAAGAGTTCCGATCTTACGTCAAGGAATTCGTAACGCGCGAGATCGCGCCACATTCGAAGCGGTGGGATCTTGAGAATCGACTCCCTTGGGACGCGATTAAGAAGATGGGCGAAGCCGGTCTCCTAGGCGTGATTTGCCCGGTACAACTTGGCGGGCAAGGTCGAGACTATGTAAGCCTCGGCGTTGTCATCGAGGAGATCGCAAAGGCAGACATGAGCTGCGCAATTATCTGTTGGATTCAGGCGACGCTCGCAGGCCTGGTTCCTGGTTGGGGTGACGAAACAATTCGTGCGGTCAGTCGTGGTGATGAAGTGATCGCGCTCGCGACGTCAGAGGAAAACGCAGGCTCCGACGTTTCGGGAATTGAGTGCTCGGCGGAACTCGATGGCGACGGCTACGTCATCAACGGAATGAAGATCCACGTGAGCTTAGTACCCGGCGCTCAAACGCTGGGTGTGACGGCGAGAACATGGGCGATTGGACGGGACGAGGGGATTACGATGTTCCGCGTTCGCTCGGATTGTCCGGGTGTTTCGGTTAGCCCTATGGGGCAGCTTGGGGCTCGAGCGCATCAGCTGGGTCGAGTGGTCCTGAAGGATGTTCGAGTACCCGTCTCTGCGACGATGGGAAAAGGCGGCGGCGGCAAGAAGGTCATGTACGCGCGTTTCAATGTATCACGTTGCTTGTCGCCGCTGGCAGCAATCGGGGCAGCATGGGCGACGTTAGACGCTACGGTGGAGTACGCACGAACAAAAGTCGCCTTTGGTCGCCCGATCGGGACGAATCAAGCGATCAGCTTCCCTATCGTAGAACACTACACGCGGCTTGAGGCTGCGCGCATGTTGGCCTACAAGGCGCTGTCGATGAACGATTCAGGTCAAAACGCGGTAAGAGAGGCAGCTATGGCAAAGTGGTTTGGCATTACCAGCGGGATACGGGCGATCGCAGATTGTTTACAGATGCACGGTGCAAATGGCTATTTGACGGAACATCCGCTAGAACAGAAGCTCAGGGACGTAATGGCACTGCAGTTCACGGGCGGGACCATAAACATAATGAAGATTCTATTGGTCCGCGAAGTTTTGGGAAAAGAGTTTTCGGGTATTGCGTGAGATGGACGCGCTCGCCGGGCTCCGCGTACTTGAACTAGGTTCGACCGTTGCAGGTCCGTTCTGCGGCAGACTGCTTGCAGATTTTGGGGCCGACGTTATCAAGGTTGAATCGCCTAGTGGGGACGCAGTGCGCGCGATGGGCAGCCACATCGGTGGCAAGTCGCTCTACGCCGCTAGCATATTTAGAAACAAGTCATTAATCGCCGTCGATCTCTCTACGCGCGAGGGGCAGGCCGTCATTAAGCGCCTTATCACACGCATTGACGTGCTTGTAGAAAACTTCAGGCCAGGAACACTGGAAAAGTGGGGCCTCGGCTACGATGAAATGAGCCGACTCAATGCGGGCTTAATTATGGTTCGCATCAGCGGTTTCGGCCAGGACGGCCCCTACCGCGAACGCCCAGGCTACGGGTTCTTGGGCGATGCCGTGAGTGGTCTGCTCAGCATTACCGGGTTTCCGGATCGGCCACCAGTCCGCGCCGCTGTTCCAGTCACAGACATGCTCACGGGCCTCTACGGAGCATATGGTGTCACGATGGCAGTACTTGTCCGTCAACGGACTGGAAGAGGTCAGTGTATTGATGCTGCGCTATATGAGTCGTCGTTCAGCATGATGGAATGCCACGTACCCGCATATGGAACACTCAAGCTGATCCCGCCGCGTTCAGGATCGAGACTTCCAGGAAGCACGCCGAATAACCTCTACCCAACGAAGGACGGCAAAACCATCGCGATCGCAGCCGCAAGTGACGCTGTCTTTGCGCGGCTCGCTGCCGCGATGGACAATTCAGACTTGGCGCGCGATTCGCGCTTCAGCGAAGCGCTATGCCGTACAAAGAACGAGGATGCCATTGATGAAGTGATTTCTTCGTGGACGCGATCCTTGGATCTGGATGACATCGAAGCACGGCTCCATAAGGCCGAGGTCCCGGCATCGCGCGTCTTTACGTTAGAAGACATCTTCAGCGATCAACACTACCGCGAGCGCAATATGATCGTTTCCATGCCAGATAAGGACATTGGCAGTGTCCCGATGGTTGGGCCAGTTCCTCGCCTTTCGGATACGCCGGGAAATATCAAATGGCCTGGTCGCCACATAGGTGAAGATACTGAGAAGATTCTCACACAACTCGGTGGCTTCAGCGCATCGGAGATTTCTGCACTTGAAGCGTCAGGAGCGATTCGTTGCGATCGCACTATGCGCTCAGAATGAGCAGCAGCATCACATGAGATGAGTTCGTAAACGCGAAATGAGGCAAATCGGAAGCAACGAATCCAGCTTTCTAATTTAAATCGGAGGCAAAACATGAAATCCAAAGCCCGGATCTCCTTGACGGACACGCGTAAGTTACTTACTCGGTCGCTTCATGTCTCTGTAGCTACTATCGTTGGCATACTGCTCGGGAGTGCGATCACCACTACCCCAGCCGTGGCAGCACAAAAGCACTACACGCTCCGCGTCGCTACGTTTGGGGCCGCCTCAGCCGTACAGGTAGCCAGCTTCGTTCCCCTTTTTACTAAGCTAGTTGAGGACGGAAGTCACGGACAGATCTCAGTCCAGTCCTTTCCTTCGGGGTCGCTTGTCGGCGAGCATGCCGTGCCGTCTAGCGTGGAGAACGACGTTGCTGATATATCTCTGACGGTCATTGGTACCTGGCTTTCAACTGTGCCTCTTTCTGGAATAGTTGACACTGTCTTCTTTTCACCGTCTTCAGCGAAGTTCGAATCGCTTATCGGCTCCGGCACCACGCTCTTTAAGGCGCTCGACGCGGCGATGCAGGTAAGGGGCGTGAAGCTCCTTGCAGCGCTCGATAATGGCTCGCCAGTCATCGTGTCTAACGCGCCACTAACGATGCCAAGTGACCTTCGCGGAAAGACTGTTCGCGTGTACGACAAACCGACGGCCGAGCTCGTGAAGGCACTCGGGGGGGCTCCGTCGACGATCACCGTCAGTGACGTGTATGCTGCTCTGCAACGCGGCACGGTATCTGCCGCGCTCGGAGGACTCGAAGGAGCATTTGGCCTTCGTGAGTACGAGGTGAGCAAGTATTTGCTCGATGCGAATGGCCTCTTCGGACTCGACGTCAACGGCTACGTCATGAATCTTCATGCCCTAAAGTCGCTTCCGCCCGATCTTCAGAAGGTCGTGCTCAGCGCCGCAACGCAAGCCGGTAAGGTGACCAATGCCGCAATGATCAAGAGCCATGTAAAGGAGCTCGGAGAGATGAGGCAGCATGGAATGCAGGTCACGGTACTTAAGCCGGGCACCCGAGAGTACCTTGCATTCAGGAATGCTCTTGCGTCTCTATCGAAGTCACAGGAGCCCCAATATCCCGCGAGCTTGGTCCATGACATCGTTATCGGAGAACAATAGATCTTCCGGTACCGATGCAACTCCAACGTACGTTGCTCCTATGCCGCACCGCGTTGCTGCAATGCTGCGTAGAGTGAGCCAAGGTGTTTGCTTTCTTGGCGCAGCGGTTATCGTACTGCTGCCGTTCCCGATTTTGTACGAGATTGCCCTCGATAAGTTGCACCGACCTCCAGACTGGGTCTTTGAGATCTCTGGGTACATGATGATCGCACTCGCGTTCGCGGCAAGCGGTTACGGCTTGGGAACAGGCCACCACTTCCGAGTCACCCTTGTGCTTGATTCATTCCCGCGCCTAGCCCCCTTCCTCGATCGCTTCGCCGGACTCTTGCAGACTGCGTTCGGCGTGATCTTGGCAATTGCCGGCTGGAACCAAGCTTATGCTTCTTGGGCGCAAGATCTTCGGTCGGCAACGCTGCTCGGTGTGCCACAATTCTGGCCGCAGCTAGCCCTGCCACTTGGGGGCATTGTAATCGCCCTTCAGGGCATGGCGACGCTCCTTTACCCTAATGTACGGCGAGGATTGCGCGAGTCATGACGTCTGCGCTTTCTAACGGGACCAGCGTCACACTAATTATTCTTCTAATGTTCACGCTGATGGGCGTGGGCGTGCCGATCTTTGTCTCGATCGGTATCTCTGCACTCGCGGGTCTCGAACTCTTCTTTGGTGCGCGTCAGGCCTTAATCGATTTCGCCTCGTTTCTCTGGCAGGGCCTCAATACGTTCGAGTTGGTCGCCATACCGCTTTTCGTCTTCGCCGGAATCCTGATCCAAGAGGCGCGGATTGGCGACGATCTCTTTGATTTCGCCCGAGTGTGGTTTGGTTCGCTCAATAACGGCCTCGGCATTGCCGTCATACTTGCTTGTGCCATATTCGCTGCGATCTGCGGCTCTAGCCCGGTGACTGCCGTAACGATCGGGTTAGTTGCGTTGCCGATATTGTCACGGGAAGGTTACTCGGATAACGCTCGGGGCGCTCTGGTGGCAGCAGGAGGAACACTCGGAATTCTTTTCCCCCCTAGCATTCCGCTCATCATCTACGGCGTAATTACCGAAACATCCATCGGTAAGTTGTTCATGGGGACCCTCATCCCCGGCATCTTGCTGGCAACGCTGTTCGCGCTATATGTCGCGTTCTTCCTCAAGCCTGTCGTTCACAGTGCAAGCTACTCTTGGGAGGACCGCTGGTCAGCTGTTCGCCGTGGGCTTCCGGTCGTGATGCTTCCAGTACTTATCATTAGCTGCATCTATCTCGGCCTGATCACGCCGACGGAGACCGGGTCGGTCGCTGTCTTGTACGTCTTGACTCTCGCTATAGTCAAACGGCGGTTGTCGCTACGGCAAATGGCGCGCTCAGCAATAAACGCCGCACTGACTTCATCGATGCTTCTGATGATATTCGGCTTCGGTATCGTCTTCGCCCGCTATACAGGCCTCCTCCAAGTCCCACAAGACATCGCACGAGCCGTTGGACATATTACGGGTGGACCCCTGCTCGTTTTTACCGGGTTAGTTATATCGTATGTTATTTTGGGGACATTTCTTGAGTCAGGCGCAATGACGATCCTGACAATTCCGATATTTTTCCCGATTGCGCTCGCAATTGGGCTGAATCCTATCCAGTTCGGTGTGATGGCTGCTGTAAATCAAGAAATCGCACAGATCCATCCCCCGGCAGGCCTAAATCTCGTAACAGTCTCCTCGATATCCGGTATATCGCTTCCTAAGGTGATGAAGAGCGTTCTCCCATTCATAGTAATCGAGCTGCTTTTTCTCTACGTCTTGTACTTCTTTCCTCAGTTAACGCTATTTCTGCCCGAGCACATGCTTCGTTAGTATGTCGGTCTCGGACCGAGATTCAATTAGATTGGAATCGCAATACGCCCGTCCGCGGGCATGCGTTCGAGCGCGGGTAGGCCTAATAGAACCGTCTGAACAATGTAATTGCAGTGAATACGGGGTCCTAAAATTGCATTTGTGGTTCTTCAGTTGAGCGAGCAGTGGGAACGAATCCGGGAGCATTTCCCGTAGCCGTTTCCCGTTTATGATTGGGCCGACGATCCCTGGGCAGGTCAGGGTTGGGCCCTGCTAAGTGCGCCTCGAATTTCCTGGACTAACGGAAGCCGACGTGAAACCGCAGAATCTACTCATAATTATGTCTGACGAGCACAGCGTTCGCTCAGTCGGATGCTATGGCAACGATCTTGTTAAAACCCCGCACATCGACGCCCTCGCCGCCCGTGGGACTCGATTCTCGAGCGCTTACTGCACAAGTCCCGTATGTATTCCCGCGCGAGCGGGTTTTGCGCTTGGAAAATATCAGCATCAAATAGGTTTCTGGGATAACGCTGACCCCTACGACGGATCGGTTCCCTCATGGCACCATAAGTTGCGCGACCGGGGTCATAACGTCACTTCTATCGGCAAGCTGCACTTCCGTTCTGCCAAGAACGACAATGGCTTCAGTTCCGAGTTGATCCCAATGCACGTGATCGACGCGAAGGGCGACCTCTTGGGCTTGGTGCGAGACAACATGCCTGAGCGCAAAGGCGCCTGGAAGATGGCCGGCATGGCCGGCCCGGGAGAGTCCATCTACACGCGTTACGATCGCGACATCGCCGAGCAAGCACAGATTTGGCTTCGCGAGCAGGCCGCAAAGCACCGGGAGAAGCCGTGGGTCCTATTTGTTTCCTTTGTTGCCCCACATTTCCCACTCACGGCGCCCTCGGAATATTTCTATCGCTATTACTTGGATCCCAATCTCCCGTGGCCGAAGCAGTACGCCCAGTCCGAGCGTCCGCAACATCCCTACTTGCGGGAATACGGTAGGGTCTTTGCTTACGACAAGTACTTCGATACGGATGACAAAGTTCGACGAGCCCTGGCAGGCTATTATGGGTTATGCAGCTTTCTGGATGAACAAATTGGAAAGGTGCTAAAGGCGCTCGAAGAGACGGCATTTGCAGCAAACACCCGGATCGTATACACGAGCGATCACGGTGATAACTTGGGCTCGCGCGGCGTGTGGGGCAAGTCCACGATGTACGAGGAGGCGGCGGCTGTACCGCTCATCGTTGTTGGAAGCGAAATCCCAAAGGGTAGGGTGGTAAACGAGCATGTTAGTCACGTCGACGTTTACCCTTTCATCTTCGAGAGTGTGGGTGAAGCGGAGCAGCTGAAGTCGGAGACTGATCTACCAGGTACCTCCATCGCGACTCTAACCGCTGGCGTGCCGTCGAACCGTACAGTCGTGTCTGAGTACCACGGTATGGGGTCGTCCGGTGCTGTATTTATGGTTCGGTTTGGTGCGTTCAAATTTGTGCACTACGTTCACTGCGAGCCCCAGCTATTTAACATTGAGGAAGACCCTCAGGAACTTAGAGATTTGGCCGGGGAAGATTCGTACGCTGAGGTACTCAACGAGGGGCGTGCACGCTTGCTCGCGATACTCGATCCGGTGAAGGTGGATCAGCGCGTACGAGCCCGCCAACGAGAGCTTCTAGAACTCAACGGCGGTCGCGAGGTGGTGATCGCGAAAGGCGACTTGGGGTTCTCCGTTCCGCCCGGCGTATCGCCGATGTTCGATTAGAGCTGCATTGCATATTGCCTGGTAAAGGTAGCGTCGAGACTCGCGAGTCGAAGAGGGGTGTTACGTCCCTCGATAGAACGGGCAATCTGATGCAAGCTATTTGAGGCGGACGATTCGGCGTGTTCCGCCATGGTCGATGTGGAACGCGGCGGCGGATCGGCGTGGGATGTTAGTTCTGACCGGCGGGCGGGAACAGCCAAGGTTGATTCGGATCGTGGGCCGGCGCCTATCGGGCGTGGTTCCTGAAGAATGCGGACCGAGTGCGGAAGCTGTCTCGGAGGTCGTGGAAGGTAGGCTTCGTCAGGGAGTGGCAGCGCACGGTGATACAATGGTGGCCCAGTGAATGAGCGGAAGCACCCCAAGCGCGGCTCGGGGGACTGTGCCGAAACTGTGCGTTCGGGCAAGCGGGGCAAGAGCGGAAATGAAGCGGGGTAAGTGGTGGCTGGCGCTGCCGACTCCGAGTTGCTTCAACCACTTACCTCCGCTACAGTCCCTCTGTCACGCCGGGGGTCGCGGGTTCGAGTCCCGTCCACTCCGCCACATTCCGAGAGCGGCCGCGCAGCGGCGCTCTTGACCAGAGGGGCCCGCGGGGCCCCTTTTACTTTGCGGCCAACACATGTTCGACTTCATCGACAAACACAAGCGGCTGATGCAGATCGTGCTGGGCCTCATCGGCGTGACGTTCGCGACCTGGGGCATCCAATCGTATACGCACGTCATGGGCGGCAGCACCGACGTCGCCACCGTCGACGGCATCGGCATCACGCAGAAGGCCTTTACCGACCAGCTGCAGCGCGAGCAGGACAGGATGCGCACGCTGCTCGGCAGCGCCTTCGATGTCGACAAGTTCGATACCCCGCAGGCGCGGCGAGCTCTGCTCGATTCGATGATCCAGCGCAGCGTGATCGCCGAGCAGGCGATCAAGGCGCATCTCACGGCGAGCGACGACGCGCTGCGCGCGGTGATCGCCGCGCAGCCGGCCTTCCAGAAAGACGGCAGATTTTCGCGCTCGAGCTACGAGACGCTGCTCAACGCGCAGGGACTCACACCGACGATATTCGAGAATCAGGTGCGCTCGGACCTGGCGCTCGCCGAGCTGACGGGATCGATCAGCGACACGGCGATTCCTTCGCGCACGGTGGCCGAGCGGCTCGCCGCGCTGCTGGCGCAGAAGCGCGAAGTGTCGGAGGCGCAGATTCCGGCGCAGCAATTTCTCGCGCAGGTCACGCTCGACGAGGCGCAGCTCAAGGCGTACTACGATGCCCATCTGGGCGAGTTCCGCGTGCCGGAGCGCGTGCGCGCCGACTACGTCGAGCTCTCGCCGGAGGCGCTCGGCGAGCAGATTCAGATCAGCGACGCCGAGCTGAAGGCGGCCTACGCTGCGCATGCCAGCGAGTTTGGTACCCCGGAAGAGCGTCGCGCGAGCCACATCCTGATCGCGGTCCCGCCGAAAGCCACAGCGGAGCAGAAGCAGGCCGCCCGCAAGAAAGCCGAGATGGTCCTCGCCGAGGTTCGCAAGGCGCCGGCGCAGTTCGCCGCGCTGGCGAAGAAGTACTCGCAGGACCCGGGCTCGGCGCAAAAGGGCGGCGATCTGGGCTACTTCCAGCGCGGCACGATGGTCAAGCCGTTCGACGATGCCGTGTTCGGGATGAAGCCGGGGCAGATCGAGGGGCCGGTCGAGACCGAGTTCGGCTATCACATCATCGAGCTCACCGGGATCCATCCCGCGACGGTCCGCCCGCTCGACGCGGTGCGCGCGCAATTGACGGCGCAGCTGCAGAAGCAAAAGGGCATGGGGCTGTTCAACGATGCGGCGGAAAAGTTCAGCGACATGGTGTACGAGCAGTCCGACAGCCTGAAACCGGTGGCCGGGCGTTATAAGCTCCCGGTGAAGGAAACCGGCTGGGTCGTGCGCGGTGCCAACCCGGCGCTCGGGCCGCTCGACAACCCGAAGCTGGTCAGCGCGCTGTTCTCATCGGACTCGCTTCAGGCGCACCGCAACACGGACGCGATTGAAGTCCAACCGAACGTTCTGGTGTCGGCGCGCGTGATCGCGCACGAGGCGGCGCGCGAGCGCGGGTTCGACGAGGTCAAGGCCCGCATCGAGCAGGAGCTGAAGGCGCAGGAAGCAGCCAAGCTCGCGCACCAGGCGGGCGAAGCCAAGCTCGCGCAGCTGATCAAGGACGGCAGCGCCGACCTGACGTGGGGGGCGGCAAAGCAGGTCTCGCGGCTCGATCCCCAGGGCCTGTCACCGCAGGCGCTGCGCCAGGTGATGGCGGCCAACGTGTCCAAGCTGCCGACCTATGTCGGCCTGAACCAGGGCGAATCCGGGTTCGCCGTGTACCGCATCTCGCAGGTCATCGCGGCGCCGCCCGGCAGCAAGCAGCAGCAGGCCGCCCAGCTGGCGAGCGCGCAGCGTGCAGCCGGCGCGGAGGACTTCGAAGCCTATCTCGACGCGCTGCACACGCGCGCGGACATCAAGATCTACGACAAGAACCTGGAGAAGAAGTAGCCGGTCGCTTCAGTCCGGCCTCGCATCGCTCTCGCCACGGGCGATGCCACCGACCGCGGTGTTGAAGCCGCCATCGACGTACAGCACCTCGCCGGTGATCGCCGCGGCGAGGTCCGAGAGCAGAAACGCGGCGGCGTTGCCGACGTCCTCGATGGTGACATTGCGCCGCAGCGGGGCGTTTTCCTCGACGAACTTCAGGATGCGGCCGAACCCGGAGATGCCGGCAGCGGCGAGCGTCTTGATCGGGCCGGCCGAGATCGCGTTCGCGCGGATGCCTTGCGGGCCGAGGTCCGAGGCCAGGTAGCGCACCGCCGCCTCGAGGCTCGCCTTGGCGAGCCCCATCAGGTTGTAGTGCGGCACCACGCGCTCGGCGCCCAGATAGCTGAGCGTGAGCAGAGCGCTGCGTCGCCCGCGCATCATGGGCAGGGCGGCCTTTGCCAGCGCCGGGAAGCTGTACACCGAGATGTCGAGGGCCTGGCGGAACCCGTCGCGCGACAGACCGTCGAGGAAATCTCCGGCGATCGATTCGCGCGGCGCGAATGCGATCGCGTGCACCAGGCCCTCGAGGCCGTCCCAGCGTGCGGCGAGTGCCTGGAACAGCGCGTCGATCTCCGCGTCGTTGGCCACGTCGCAGGGCAGCGCGATGTCCGATCCGAACTCGCGCGCCATGGCTTCGACCCGTTCCTTGAAGCGTTCGTTCTGGTATGTGAGTGCGAGCTCGGCGCCCTCGCGATGCGCGGCTTGCGCGATGCCGTAGGCGATCGAGCGGTTGCTGAGCAAGCCAGTGACCAGGATGCGCTTGCCGGCGAGAAAACCCATCTGCGCTCCTCGGATGAACGGGCCCCGATTATAGCGAACGGCGCCGAGGGCGCGCGTCAGGCGTGTGCCGATCCCTTCCGCTACACTTGCGCGAATGCGCGTCCTGATCGTTCCGGTGCTTGCGCTCGCCGCGACACTCGCGGGCTGCGGCAAGGTCTGGAACGACCCTTACCCGGCCGCCGACAGCAGCAAGAACTACCTGTACTCGGCGTTCGTCGAGCGCCCCAAGCACCTCGATCCGGTGCAGTCCTATGCCGAGGACGAAGCGCGCTTCACGCAGCAGATCTACGAGCCGCCGCTGCAGTACGCCTATCTGGCGCGACCGTACCGGCTCATCCCGCTCACCGCCACCGAGGTGCCGCATCCGCGCTACCTCGATCGCGACGGCCGGCCGGTCCCGGGGACCAGCGATGCGGTGGCGTACAGCGTCTACACCATTCACATCCGCCCGGGCATCCGTTACCAGCCGCATCCGGCTCTGGCCCGCGATTCCAGCGGTGCGCTGCTCTACGACCACCTGTCGCGCGAGCGCATCGCGAAGCTCGCGAGCCCGTACGCGCTGGCGCACAGTGGCACGCGCGAACTGGTCTCCGACGACTATATCTACGAGATCAAGCGGCTCGCTAGTCCGCGGCTGTACTCGCCGATCTTTGGGCTGATGTCGCATTACATCGTCGGCCTGTCCGATCTCGCCGCACGACTGCGCGCGGTGAACCAGCGCATGGCGAAGGCCGGCCAATCGTCGAACTGGATCGACCTGCGCCGCTATCGGCTTGCCGGCGTCGAACGCGTCGACGCTCACACCTTCCGCATTACGCTGAAGGGCCGCTACCCGCAGTTCGTCTACTGGCTGGCGATGCCGTTTTTCGCTCCGGTGCCGTGGGAGGTGGACAAATTCTTCAGCCAGCCCGGCATGGCGCAGAAGAATTTCACGCTTGACTGGTGGCCGGTCGGCACCGGCCCGTACATGCTCACCGAGAACAATCCCAACGCGCGCATGGTCCTCACGCGCAACCCCAATTTCCGCGGCGAGCCGTATCCATCCTCGGGCGAACCCGGCGACGCGCGGCAAGGTCTGCTCGCCGACGCGGGCAAGACGATGCCCTTCATCGACAAGGTGATCTACAGCCGGGAAAAGGAGGGCATCCCGTACTGGAGCAAGTTCCTTCAGGGCTATTACGACAGCTCTGGCATCAGCTCGGACAATTTCGACCAGGCGGTGCACGTCTCGGTCGGAGGCCAGGCGAGCCTCACGCCGCAGATGCGACGGCTCGGCATCCGGCTGCGCACCTCGGTGTCGACCTCGGAGCTGTATATCGGATTCAACTGGCTCGACCCGGTGGTCGGCGGTGCCATGGGAGGCGCGGCCGCCGAGCGGGCCCGCAAGCTGCGCCAGGCGATCTCCATCGCGGTGGACATGGAGGAGTTTCTGCAGATTTTCGCCAACGGCCGCGGCCTGGTGGCGCAGGGTCCGATTCCGCCGGGCATCTTCGGCTATCGCGGCGGCCGCGCAGGTATCGATCCGGTCACTCACGTCTGGCGCGACGGCGCCGCGCACCGACGCCCGCTCGCCGACGCGAAGCGGCTGCTCGCCGAGGCCGGCTATCGGGACGGGCGCGATGCGCGCACCGGCCAGCCGCTGGTGCTGTACCTGGACACGGTGTCGCGCGGGCCGGGCGACAAGGCGCGCCTCGACTGGTGGCGCAAGCAGCTCGCCAAGCTCTCGATCCAGCTCGAGGTGCGCGAGACCGACTGGAACCGCTTCCAGGAGAAGATCCGCAAGGGCAGCGAGCAGATGTTCATCCTGGGCTGGGACGCGGACTATCCGGATCCGGAGAACTTCCTGTTCCTGCTCGACGGTGCGCAGAGTCGCGCGCGCAACCACGGTGAGAACGCGGCCAACTACTCCAATCCGGAGTACGACGCGCTGTTCGAGCGCATGCGCAACATGCCGAACTCGCCCGAGCGCCAGAAGATCATCGACCGCATGGTGGCCATCGCGCAAAACGACGCGCCCTGGATCTGGGGCTACTTCCCGAAGGATTACGTGCTGTACCACAGCTGGCTGTCGAACGTGAAGCCGAACGACATGGCGCGCAACAGCGTGAAGTACCTGCGCGTGGACGCCGCGCGGCGTGCCGCGCTGCAACGGCGCTGGAACCGGCCGGTGCTCTGGCCGCTCGGCCTGCTGGCCCTCCTGCTCGCCGCGATCGCGGTCCCCGCGCTGATCGGCTATCGGCGCCGCGAGCGCATGGCGGCGCTGCCGCCGGCGGCGCGGCGCGAATAGAGCCTCGGACGATGCTCGCCTACGTCATCCGCCGCGCGTTGTACGCGATCCCCATCCTGATCGGGGTCAACCTGATCACCTTCGCGCTGTTCTTCGTCGTCAACACGCCCGACGACATGGCACGCATGCAGCTCGGGGCCAAGCGCGTCAGCGAGGCGGCGATCGAGCGCTGGAAGGCCGATCACGGCTACGACCGGCCGCTGTTGTGGAATGCGCGCGCCGCGGGACTGGGCAAGGCGACGGACACCATCTTTTTCCGCAAGTCGCTGCGTTTGTTCGCCTTCGACTTCGGCGCCGCCGAGGACGGCCGCGACATCGCCACCGAGATCGGCACCCGCATGTGGCCGAGCCTCGCGCTCGCCATCCCGGTGTTCCTCGTAGGCCTGGCGGTGAACATCAGCTTCGCACTGGCAATGGCGTTCTTCCGCGCCACCTATCTCGACTTCTGGGGCGTGATTCTGTGCGTCGCCATGATGTCGATTTCGACGCTGTTCTACATCATCGGCGGCCAGTACCTGGTGTCCAAGCTCTGGCACCTGGTGCCGATTTCGGGCTACGACGGCGGGCTGCATGCGATCAAGTTCCTGATTCTGCCGGTCGCGATCGGCGTGGTGAGCGGCATCGGCTCGGGCAGCCGCTGGTACCGCACCCTGTTCATCGAGGAGATGGGCAAGGACTACGTGCGCACCGCGCGCGCCAAGGGGCTGTCCGAGACGGCGGTGCTGTTCCGGCACGTGCTGAAGAACGCCATGATCCCGATTCTTACCGGCGCGGTGGTGGTGATCCCGCTGCTGTTTATGGGCAGCCTGCTGATGGAGTCGTTCTTCGGCATTCCGGGGCTGGGCAGCTATACGATCGACGCCATCCAGGCGCAGGACTTCGCGGTGGTGCGCTCGATGGTGTTCATCGGCTCGGTGCTGTACATCGCCGGGCTGCTGCTCACCGACTTGTCCTACACGCTGGTCGACCCGCGCATCCGGCTGGAGTGAGCATGGGTTTCCTTCCCGTCCCGCTCGCGACCGACGTCCTGCTGTGGCTGCTGGTCGCCGCGCTCGTCGGCTATTTCGCCTACTGCCGGCGCCGGCCGCACCTCGCCGCGCCGTGGCTGCGGGTGGTGCGGAGCCGTGCGGCGGTGGTCTCGCTGGTGCTGCTGTCGGGCTACGCGGCGATCGGGCTGGCCGACTCGCTGCACTTCCGGCTGGCGCTGCCGCGCAGCGCCGCAGGGGAGGCCACCGCGTATTCCCCCGAGGTGCTGTCGGTGCTCGACCTGGCGCTCGCGCACCTGCGGCACAGCGGCGAGAAGACCTACTCCGCGCCGCTCGCGACCCGGCTGTTCACCATGGAGGAAGTCGAGCAGCCCGACGGGCGCATTGTGCGCGACTACCCGCGGTTGCGTTTCGGCGGTGCGCAGCTCGCGAACGGAGCCGGCAAGGGGGCCGACATCGCGCGACGCGTGCTCGGCGGTCTGGCCGGCGCGGCGCTCCTGTGGGCGCTGATCGCGCTGGCGCTGACGCCGCTGCGCCGCCGCTGGCCGGAGGTGCCCTGGGGCGCGGGCTACGCGACGCTCGGAGCCATGCTCGCGCTCCTCGGCCCGGTGTTCGCGCTCTCGCTCGCCTACCACGTGTTCGGCACCGACAAGGTGGGGCAGGACGTGCTCTACCTGTCGCTCAAGTCGATCCGCACCAGCCTGATCATCGGCACGCTCACCACGCTGGTCATGCTGCCGCTCGGCGCGATGCTCGGCGTCACCGCGGGCTACTTCAAGGGCTGGGTGGACGACTTGATCCAGTATCTGTACACGACGCTCAACTCGATTCCGGGCGTGCTGCTGATCGCGGCGTTCGTGCTGATGATGCAGGTGGTGATCGAGCGCCACGCCGCGTGGTTTCCGACCGCCGCACAGCGCGCCGACGTGCGCCTGCTGCTGCTGTGCGCGATCCTCGGGGTGACCAGCTGGACTGGCCTCGCGCGGCTGCTGCGCGGCGAGGCGCTCAAGCTCCGCGAGCTCGAGTACATCCAGGCCGCGCACGGCTTCGGGGTGTCGCACCTGCGCATCCTGACGCGCCACATGCTGCCCAACGTCGCGCACATCATCATCATCTCGATGGTGATGGACTTCTCCGGCCTGGTGCTCGCGGAGGTGGTGCTGTCCTACGTCGGCGTCGGGGTCGACCCGTCGACCATCAGCTTCGGCACCATGATCAACGCCGCGCGCCTGGAGATGGCGCGCGAGCCGATGGTGTGGTGGTCGCTCGCCTCGGCGTTCGGCTTCCTGCTGGTGCTGGTGCTGGCGGCCAACCTGCTCGCCGACGCGGTGCGCGACGGGTTCGATCCGCGCGTACGGGTCGGCTCGGTCGCGGCGCGCGGGCCGAGGAAGGAGGCGAGCGCATGAGCGAGGCGGCGCTCGCGGTCCAGGAGCTGCGTACGGTGCTGGACACCGCCGAGGGCGCGCTGCGCGCGGTCGACGGCGTCGATCTGGCGCTGCGCCGCGGCGAGTGCTTCGCGCTGGTGGGCGAATCCGGCTGCGGCAAGTCGATGACCGCGCTTTCGATTCTGCGCCTGCTGCCGGAGGTGGCGCACATCGCGCAGGGCCGGGTGCTGCTCGACGGGCGCGACCTGCTCGCGCTGCCGGAGGCCGCGATGCGCGCGGTGCGTGGCCGGCGCGTGGCGATGATCTTCCAGGAGCCCTCGACCTCGCTCAATCCGGTGCTCAGCGTCGGGCGCCAGATCGTCGAGGTGATCGAGCGCCACACGCCGCTGGCGGGAAGCGCGGCCAGGCGGCGCGCGCTCGAGCTGCTCGATGCGGTGGGCATGCCGGACGGCGAGCACCGTTTCGACGAATACCCGTTCCAGCTCTCCGGCGGCCTGAAGCAGCGCGTGATGATCGCCGCCGCGCTGGCGGTCGATCCGGAGGTGCTGATCGCCGACGAGCCCACCACCGCCCTCGACGTCACCATCCAGGCGCAGATTCTAGAGTTGCTGCAGAAGCTGCAGGCCGAGCGCGGCATGGCCGTGCTGCTGATCACGCACGACCTGGGGATCGTGGCGCAGATGGCACAGCGCGTGGCGGTGATGTACGCGGGCGAGATCGTCGAGGCGGCCGGGCGCGACGCGTTCTTCCGCGCCCCGCAGCATCCCTACGCGCAGAAGCTGTTCGCGGCGCTGCCCTCGCCCGAGCGGCGCGCCGGTGAGCTGGCCTGGATCAAGGGCCAGGTGCCGGCGCTGACCGCCGAGTTCGCGGGGTGCCGCTTCGCCGAGCGTTGTGAGCAGGCGTACGAGCGCTGCCGGCGCGACGTGCCGCGCCTGCTCGAGCTCCCGGACGGGCACCGCGTGCGCTGCCATCTGCGCGAAAGCGGGCCCGATGCGCCGCGCGCGCCGGCGCCACGGGCGCCGGCCGCGGCTGCGGCCGGTCCCGGCGACGCGCCTGCGTTGCTGGAAGTCGAGGCGCTGAAAGTGCACTTCCCGATCCGGCGCGGCGTGTTCCGGCGTACGGTGGGCCTGGTGCGGGCGGTCGATGGCGTGTCGCTCGCGGTGCGCGAGGGGCGCACGCTGGCGCTGGTGGGCGAGTCCGGCTGCGGCAAGACGACGGTGGGCAAGGCCATCGTGCAACTCATCCGCCCGACCGCCGGACGCGTGCGCTTCCACGAGCAAGGGCTGGGGCCAGTGGAGTTGACCGCGCTGAACCGCGCCGCGCTGCGGCCGCGGCGCCGCGCGATGCAGATCATCTTCCAGGATCCCTATGCCTCGCTCGACCCGCGCATGCGGGTGACGGACATACTTGCCGAGGGCATGCGCAGCCTTGGGGTAGGGCAGGACGAAGCCGGGCGCGCGCGGCGCATCGACTCCCTGCTCGAGCAGGTCGGCCTGCCGCAGGGGGCCAAGGCGCGCTATCCGCACGAGTTCTCCGGCGGGCAACGGCAGAGGATCGCGATCGCGCGCGCGCTCGCGGTCGAGCCGCGGCTGATCATCTGCGACGAGCCGACCAGCGCGCTCGACGTTTCGGTGCAGGCGCAGATACTGAACCTGCTGCGTGGCCTGCAGGAGCGGCTCGGCATCGCTTACCTGTTCATCACGCATAACCTGAGCGTGGTCGAATATCTCGCGCACGAGGTCGCGGTGATGTACCTGGGGCGCGTGGTCGAGTCAGGCACCGTCGACGAGGTGCTGGGTGCGCCGAAGCACCCCTATACGGAGGCCCTGCTCGCGGCCGTGCCCAGGGTCGATGGCGAGCGCCTGCTCGTGCGCCTGCCGGGGGAGCCGCCGTCGCCCGCGAGTCCGCCCACGGGCTGCCACTTCCATCCGCGCTGCCCGAAGGCGCAGCCGCGCTGCCGCGAGGTCTATCCGCAGGCGGTGCAGCTCAGTCCGACGCGGCGCGTCAACTGCGTGCTTTACTGAAGCGGCGGGGCGGAGGCGGTCGCCGCCGCTTCCTGCGGCGCGTGCTCATCGAGCGTGGCGAGCAGCATGCCGTTCAGATCCGACGGCACCGGCAGCAGGTGCTTCTCGAGAAGGTTGCGCAGCTTGCCGACTTCCTGCGCCGGCAGGCCGGCGATCTCCTCGCCGAACTCGGCGGCGAGCGCCTGCTTTTCGTGCTCGGAGAGCTGTGACAGGCGGACCTCGGCGGCGCGCACCTGCAGCGCTCGATCGGCGAAGTATTGGATCATGGGGCCGCGCACGGCGGCGTTCTTCGGCTTGAGCAGCTCCCGGTTCAGGGAGTCGAAGATTTCCTGCCGCTGCCGGTCCGACAGGTACGTGAAGCTCTCGTCGATGAGGTGCCTCAGCTGGTCGGGGCTCACGGAGGTGCCGGCGTATGTCCTGGGCAGCGCGCTGGCCGGTACGGGAGCCCGCTTGGCCGATCGCTCCGCGGCCGAGGTGATCATCTGGCTCGCCGCGTTGAACAGGAACATCAGGAGCGGTTCGATGGCGTAGGCCGGAGCGGCGAACGCCCAAAGCAAAGCGAATGCGACGACCGCGCGCGGGATCCGGCCCATTGCCGCATTCTAGTCGAGGGCTACGCGCGCCGGCTCGTACGCCTCCGAGACTTATTACACAAAACTGGAGGAAAAGTCTTTATGTATTTGTTTTAACTAATGAACTTTAATTATCCACCATTGTGCATAATTAAGACATCACTTTAAATATTTGAAATTAAATAGACATCTTAATATACTGACTTTAAATATTATATTACCGAGATCTTCGGATTTTCGCCCTGTGAGCAGGCGGCCGCCTGCGGTAGCGGCGCGTGACCTCGCGGTGGGGCGCAAAGCGGGTGTGAATGCGCAGTTCGGTCCCGATCCGCAATTCGCGCCCGAGCCGGTTCCAGTGGCGCAGATCGGCGACGCTGACCCGGTAGTGCCGCGCGATCGTCCACAGGGTCTCGCCGCGCCGCACGGTGTGGACGATCACGTGCGCCCCGCCCGCCGGAATGGGGGGCGCATACATGATCGGCAGCAGTCGTGCGTGACGCGCGGCCGCGCCGTCGATCGGCACGACCAGCAGCGGCGGCGTGCGGTTCGAATAGCGCGGGATGCCGTTCACTTCCTTCAGGGTAGCGAGGCTCAGGTGGAAGCGCCGCGCGATATAGAGCAGTCCCTCGCCGCGCCGCGGGCGGTAGGTGCGCCACGACACCATCGCCTTCTCGTCGTACTTCTGCAGGTTGGCGCGATAGACGTCGACCCGGTCGGCCGGCAGTACGATGCGCCGCACGATCGAGGCGGGCATCAACGGGCGGTTGAGACCGGGATTGAGTGCGATGAACTTGTTCACCGGCATTTCGGCCAGCTTCGCGGCCAGCGGCACG
>Ga0307374_10002028_pt1 | contig 36772 bp, 23 predicted proteins | sample OX3MG_FD_202532 | JGI IMG/M metagenome (GOLD analysis project Ga0307374, IMG submission 202532) | Soil microbial communities from Risofladan, Vaasa, Finland - OX-3 | ecosystem: Environmental > Terrestrial > Soil > Coastal area > Acid sulfate soil | place: Finland: Risofladan, Vaasa | collected... | reverse complement strand
ACCGAGAGCGAGCTCGCGGCCCCGTCGAACGCCGGGGGCAACGGCTATCCCATCACGCCGAGCCTCGTCTCGTGCCCCTCGGTCGGAAACTGCGGCCTGTTCGGCACGTACTACGACACGAACACCCACGTCCAAGGCCTCGTCGACCTCGAGTCCGGGGGCAGCTGGTCCCAGCTGACCGGGGTTGCACTCGCCTCGCCGGCGAGCGATCCCGCGGTCGCGGCTTCGGCGATCGCGTGCCCTTCGGTGGGGACGTGCTCGGCGGCCGGGCGCTTCACCGAGAGCACCACGCACCGCGAGGGCTTCCTGGTCACCGCGTCCTTCACGGCGCAGAGCATCACCTTCACCTCCTCGATCCCCGGGAGCGACCCCGTCGCGAGCCAGTACACGCCGACCGCGACCGGGGGAGCCTCGGGCAACCCCGTGACCTTCTCGATCGACGCCAGTTCGGCCTCGGTCTGCTCGATCAGCGGCGGGGTCGTCACCTACAACGCCGTCGGGACCTGCACGGTCGACGCCAACCAGACGGGCAGCTCCTCCTACGGTGCCGCTCCCCAGGTCCAGCAGGCGATCTCGGTCACCCAGGGCATCCAGACGGTGTCGTTCACGTCGACCGCGCCGACCGCCGCCACGGTCGGCGGCAGCTACGCCGCCAGCGCCTCGGGCGGCGGCTCCGGCGACCCGGTCACCTTCTCCCTCGACGCCTCCTCGACGAGCGGCGCCTGCACGATCTCCGGCTCGACGGTCACCTTCGTCTCGCTCGGGGAATGCGTCCTTGACGCCAATCAGGCCGGGAACACGAACTACGCCGCGGCGACCCAGGTACAGCAGAGCTTCACCACCCGCCCGGCGGACGGCAGCGTCTTGTTCGACGACCAGTCGAGCGGCCTCTATCTGCAGGCACCAGGGGGGAGCCCGCTGCAGGTCGGCTACTTCGGCCGCGGCGTCGCCGCCGACGCGAGCGGCGACCTGTGGGGCGGCACCGCAAGCACGACCGTCGACTACTGGCCGGCCGGCGCCGCCGCGGCCGGGACGATCCACGTCGGGACCTCCTCGGCCAAGGGCCCCTCGGTCGACAACGCGGGCGACCTCGTCGTTCCCGACGCCGCCGCGGCGACGGTCTACAAGGTGCCCCACGGTGGCAGCGCCTCCGTGCTCGTCGCGCCCTCAGCGGGCCTCGGGAGCTCGGTCCGCTTCTCCGCGATCACCAAGGACGGGAGCACCGTCTACCTCGCAGACTCGAGCAACAACCGCGTCGAGGAGATCCCCTTCGCCGGCGGGGCGATGCGGACGGTGTCCACGGGCGGCCTGGGGCTGAACAGCCCGAACGGCCTCGCCGTCGATGGGGCGGGTGACCTGTTCATCTCCGACACCAACAACAACCGCATCATCGAGGTGCCGGTGAGCGGCAGCCCCTCGGTGGTGAGCACCGGCTCGAAAACGCTGAACGCCCCCCTCGGCCTCGCCACCGACGTGGCGGGCGACCTCTACGTCGACGACTCGGGCTCGGGCAACGTCTACAAGATCCCCGCCGGCGGCGGAACTCCGACGACGCCCTACAGCGCGAGCGGGCACTTCGTCTACGGCGTCGCCGTGGCGAGCGAGCCCCCCACGTGGAGCGCCGACACGCCCCCGACCTCAGCGACGGCGAACACCGCCTACGCCGGCTACACCTTCACGGCGAGCGACCCGAACGGCGTGAGCGCCCACTACGAGGTGGCGCCGGGGGGCTCGCTCCCCGGCGGCCTCTCGCTCAACTCTGCGAGCGGTGCCCTCGGCGGGACACCGACCGCCTCGGGCAGCTCGACCTTCACCGTCGCCGCCTATGACGGGGCGAACCTCGTCGACAGCGCATCGACGACGATCACCGTCGCCGCCCACGCACAGAGCGTGAGCTTCACCTCTGCGGCCCCGGTGGCGGCCACCGTCGGCGACACCTACGCCGTCACCGCCTCGGCCAGTTCGGGCCTCAGCCCGACGATCACCGTCGCCGCCTCGACGACCAGCAGCGCCTGCAGCTTCTCCGCCGGGAGCGTGACCTTCGACCACGCCGGCAGCTGCGTCCTCGCCGCCGACCAGGCCGGCAACAGCGCCTACTCGGCGGCGGCCGAGGCGCAGCAGACGATCACCGTCCACCAGCTGGCCCCCTCGCTCAGCTGGGCGATCCCCGGGGCGACGACCGTGAGCGCCGAATCGGATGCCTTTCCCGGGGCCTCGACGGGGGTCAACCTCACCGCCGGCCAGTCGGTCTTCGTGACCGCGAGCGGCCTCTGGTCGCCGGGCGGGGGCCTCCCCCTCGCGGACGCGAACGGCGAGGTCGGCACGAGCTTCGGCGGCTGCGAGCTCGCTCCCTCCGGCTGGGCGGGAGAGCTCGTGGGCTCGCTCGACGGCGGCAGCAGCTGGTTCACCCTCGGTGACGGGCCGAGCACGGTCGCCGGGCCGGGCGACTTGCTGCTCGCGAGCAACGACTGCCCCCCGGCGGGCGACTTCTCGGACAACTTCGGCACGCTCGCGGTGACCCTCACGCCGGTGATCACCTACGGTGCGGCGCTCCCGGCGACGGACCTCGACGCCTCGGCGTCGGTGGCCGGAAGCTACGCGTACAGCTCGTCGGCGGGGACGGTGCTCGGCGCGGGGCTGCACAACCTCTCGGTGACCTTCACACCGACCGACAGCGCCGATTACAGCACGGTCTCCACCACCGGGGGCCTCGACGTCGTGCCGGCGCAGCTCAGCATCACTGCCTCCTCGGGGAGCATCCTCCACGGCGGCGCGCCGCCATCGATCACCCCCCTCTACTCGGGCTTCGTGAACAGTGAGGGCGTCGCCGCGCTGACGACCGCGCCGAGCTGCTCGACCACCGCCACCGCCTCGTCGCCCGTCGGCCTCTACCCGACGAGCTGCTCGGGCGCCGTCGACGCGAACTACGCGATCACCTACGCGCCGGGCCAGGTCACCGTCGGACAGGCGACACCGCTGGTCACCTGGCCGACGCCCGCGCCGATCACCTACGGGGCGGTGCTCTCGGCGAGCGAGCTCGACGCCAGTGCGTCGGTGCCGGGGACCCTCAGCTACACCCCGCCCCTCGGCAGCCTGCCCGACGCCGGGAGCCAGACGCTGCAGGTCGCCTTCACACCAACCGACTCGGTCGACTACACCGCGGCCTCGGCGAGCGTGAGCCTCACCGTCGCCAAGGCGCAACAGCACATCACCTACGCCTTCTCGCCGAACGCCAACGCCTCCCTGCAGACGACCGTCGCCACCCCGGCGGGGGCCGTCGGCACGGCCGTCAGCCCTGACGGCGCCAGCGCCTACGTGGTCAACCAGTCGACCGGCACGCTGTCGGTGCTGAACACGGCCAGCGACGCCGTGACCGCTTCCGTCGCCGTCGGAAGCCAGCCCTCCGCCCTCGCCCTCGCGCCCGACGGTCACACCGCCTACGTCACCAACCGGGGCGGCGCGACGGTCAGCGTGGTCGACCTCCTCACCGACACCGTCGCCGCCACCGTGAACGTCGGCAGCCAGCCGGAGGGGATCGCCCTCTCGCCCGACGGCTCGCGCGCCTACGTCGCGAACACGGGCTCGGGAAGCGTGAGCGTGATCGACACCGCTTCGCACGCGGTCGTCTCAACGCTGGCGGTCACGCCGGGAGCGATGGGGGTGGCCGTCTCGGCCGACGGCTCGACCCTGTACGTCACCGAGCCCTCCTTCGCCAAGGTGGCGGTCGTCGACCTCGACTCGGGCGCGCTCGCCGCGACCACTGGCCTCGGCGGCTCGCCCTCCGGGGTCGCCCTCTCGACTGACGGCTCGACGCTCTACGTCGCCAACGGCGCGCTGAACAGCGTGCAGGTCCTCGCCACCTCCTCTGACGCGGTGACCGCCACGGTGAGCGGCCTCGCCGGCGCCTCCTCGGTGGCGGTGGCCCCTGACGGCTCGACGGTCTATGTGGCCGAGGGCTCATCGGCGCAGGTGTCGACCTTCTCGACCACCACCGATGCCCTCGACAGCTCCGTCGCCCTCGGGGGCAGCCCCGCCGCCGTCGCCGTCTCTCCCGACGGCCTCCACGCGTACGTCGCCAACTCGAGCGGCGGCCTTGACGTGCTCGCGGCGGGGGGCGTGACCGTCGCCGGCACCTTCGAGGTGAGCCCGAGCGGCGGCCCCTCGGGCAACACCCTCCGCCTCTCGATCGCCGCGGCGACGACCAACGGCGCCTGCACGATCTCGGCCAACCTGGTGAGCTTCGCCCACGTCGGCCTCTGCGTCGTCGAGGCCGACCAGCTGGGTGGCACGGACTACACCGCGAGCCAGGTCGACGAGGAGGTCGCGGTCGGCCAGGGGACGCCGGCGGTCACCTGGTCGCCGCCGACGCCGGTCACCTTCGGCACCGCCCTCTCGGCGACCCAGCTCGACGCCACCGCCTCGGTGCCGGGCACCTTGTCCTACACGCCGGCGCTCGGCAGCGTCCCCGCGGTCGGCACCGCGAACCTCTCGGCGACCTTCACCCCCACCGACGGCGCCGACTACCGCACGGTCACGGCCTCGGTGAGCCTGCAGGTCACCCAGGGCTCGTCGGCGGTGGCCTTCACCTCGAGCCCGCCCGCCGCGGTCTACGGGGGGAGCTACACGCTGACGGCGACGGTGAGCCCGGCGCGCGTCGCGGTGGCGGCCTTCAGCATCGACCCCGCTTCGGGGGTCGGCGTCTGCACGCTCTCGGGCGGCACGGTCGAGTTCACCGGCACCGGCGCCTGCGTGATCGACGCCACCGCGGCGGCCACGACGAGCTTCCTGCAGGCCTCGGCGAGCCAGCGCTTCACCGTCGCCGGTGCACCGCTCACCGTGACGGCCTCCTCGGCGGCCTTCAGCTACGGGAGCGCCGCGCCGGCGGTCACCGCGAACTACGCCGGCTTCGTCCGGGGCGACGACGCCGGCACGCTCGCCACCGAGCCGACCTGCAGCACCTCCGCCAGCGCCAGCTCATCGGTCGGCAGCTACGCGACCACCTGCAGCGGCGGCAGCTCCTCGCGCTACACCTTCAGCTACGTCGCCGGCACGGCGAAGGTGACGCAGGTGACGCCGTCGGTGGACTGGCCGACCCCCGCCGGGATCACCTTCGGCGCGACGCTCTCCTCGGGCCAGCTCGACGCCGACTCGCCCACGCCTGGGTCGTTCTCGTACACCCCCGCCCTCGGCTCTTCCCCCGCCGCGGGGAGCGACACGCTGTCGGTCACCTTCACCCCCACCGACTCGACCGACTACGCCACGGTGACCAAGAGCGTGATCCTCACCGTCGCCAAGGCGGCCCCGACGGTGACCTGGACGGCGCCGGGGCCCCTCACCTACGGCACCGCCCTCTCGGCGACCCAGCTCGACGCCACCTCCGCGGTGAACGGCAGCTTCTCCTACCAGCCCTCCTCGGGCTCGGTCCCCGCGGCGGGGAGCGACACGCTGTCGGTCACCTTCACCCCCGCTGACCCCCAGGACTACACCGCGGCGACCAAGAGCGTGACCCTCTCCGTCGGCAAGGCAATCCCGGTGGTGACCTGGACGACGCCCGCCGCGGTCACCTACGGCACGACCCTCTCGCCGACCCAGCTCGACGCCGCGAGCGCGGTGCCGGGGACCTTCGCCTACCAGCCCGCGGCGGGCGGCACCCCGGCGGGCGGCAGCGACACCCTGACGGTGGCCTTCACGCCGGCGAACACCGCCAACTACACCCCCGCCAGGGCGAGCACGACGCTGCTGGTCAACCCGGCGACCCCGACCATCACCTGGCCGACGCCGGCGGCGATCACCGAGGGGACCGTGCTGTCGGCGACCCAGCTCGACGCCAGCGCCCCGGTGCCGGGGAGCTTCAGCTACCAGCCCGCAGCGGGGAGCACCCCTTCCGCGGGGAACGTCACCCTCTCGGCGAGCTTCACCCCCACCGACGCCACTGACTACGCGACCGCGACCTCCTCGGTGAGCCTGCAGGTCGGCCCGGCCGCGCCGGCCACCACCACCACGACGACGACCACGACCATCCCGACGACCACCACGACCACGACGCTCGCCCCCGGCCCGGGAAGCGGCTCGACGAGCACGACGCTGGCGCCGGCGCCCTCCGGTGACGTGGCGATCGACATCGTCGGCCAGCCCGGGATCTCGATCACCCACGGCCACGTGCACGTCCACGGGAAGGGCTTCAGGCCCCGCTCCAGTGTCTCGATCGTCGCCCACTCGACGCCGACCGAGCTCGGCACGTCGCGCGTCGCGGGCAACGGGACCTTCGACGCGAACGTCGGCCTCCCGAGCAACCTCGCGACCGGTGCCCACCACATCGTCGTGAGCGGCACGCTGAAGAACGGCTCGATCGTCGCCCAGACCGAGGCCTTCACGGTCGCGACCGGCGCGCTCCTCGGCAGCGTCGGCACCGTGCCGCCCGGCCCGCTCGCGAACGACGTCGCCTTCGTCCCGTCCGCGCACAAGGCGAGCGTCCTCGCGACGACCGCCGGCACCACTGCGGCCCTCGGCGCGGTCAGCTCGGCGCTCGGTGGGGGGAGTGGTGGCGGCTCCGGCGGCGGCTCGAAGGGCGGCGGCTCGGACGGCGGCGGCTACCTCGAGGACGTCGAGCTCGAGCGGACGCGGCTGAAGCTCAAGGGCGGCCCGCGCGGCGACCGCTCCCGGAGCTGGCGCTGGCCGCTCACCGACAAGCTCGACCACTTCTCCAAGCACTCCCCGGTGCGGATCGCGGCGATCTCGCCGGTCGCCGGGCGCGTCTTTGTCGACGGCGACTACCTGCGGGCGATGTTCGGCGGCGCCTGGCTGCTGTTCTGCGCCGCGGCGCTCGCCGTCGGGCTCTACGCCTCGGCGAGCACCGGCTGGTACGCCGTGCCGCCCTCGCTCGGACTGTTCCTCGCCGTGCTCGGGTTCAGCCTCTTCGACTCGACCCTCGGCTACCTCGCCGGGATCGCCTTCTTCGCGGCGGCTCTGTTCGCCGGCCACATCACTTCGACCAATGAGATCCGCGACGGTGCCGGGATCGTCCTGTTGTGGTTCGCGGTGCCGCTTGCCGCGGCCGCGCTGCGGCCGCTGCGCCGCAACCTGCACCGGAGCCTCGGTGGCCTGTGGGACCGCGGCGCCGACCTGGTGATCGGTGGCCTCTTCGCGGCGTGGGCGGCCGAGAAGATGACGGGCGCCCTCGCCGGACTCGCCGGCGTCGACCTGCCGATCGAGAAGGACATCAACGTCATCGCCTTCTCGGTCCTCGGCTTCCTCGCGGCGCGCCTGGTCCTCGAAACGATCGCCGCCCACCACTATCCGAGGCGCCTCGAGAGAGTGACCCACGACGGCGTGCTCGAGTCCGAGAACCTGCAGGTCGGGCTGTCGCTCGTCGTGCAGGTCGTCCTCTTCCTCTTCATCTCGATCTCCTACACCGGCTCGAGCTGGCCGTTGTACGTCGGCGCGGCGGTCTTCTTCGCCCCGCTCGTCCCCTGGCTCTTCGCGGAGAAGATCCCGAAGAGCAAGTTCGTCACGAAGTGGAAGCCCGCGGGCCTCGTCAACTGGTTCCTCATCATCACGACGGGCGTGCTGCTCTCGCGCCTGCTCGGCCACCTCGTTCACGACGCCAAGCTCGCCGAGGCGCTCGGCTTCATCCTCCTCCCGCTGCCGGTCCTCGTCTCGTGGTCCCTCGAGCTCTTCGAGACCGACGAAGAAGACGAGGACGAGGACGAGGAAGCGGGAGAGGGCGAAGAGGGCGAAGGCGATGGGTACCAGGGGGAGGGGGGCGAGGAGCAGGAAGGCGTCGAGCGCGAGGCCGAGCTGGTCCTCGTCGGCGCCGCCTCCGGGGGCGAGCACGGCCACCCTGTCGCCGACGAGGCCTTCGGTTACCTCGAGCACGAGAGCGCCCGTACGCAGTTCCGGGCGGCCGAGGCTGAGCGCGGGATGACCAGGGCCGAACGAGCGGCGGCGCTCCCGGCCTCGCGGGAATGGGCGCGCCGGCTGGCGGGGGTGCCCCTCGTGGTCGTCAGCGTCTACCTCGTCGTGACCCATATCGCGGGCGGCTGAGCAGCCCGTTCGCGAGCCCCCGCGCCGGCCGGCAGGAGTGATATAGCCCCCCGGTATCCTGCGCCGGATGCCCCCTTTCCACGTCGTCTCGGAGTTCTCGCCGGCCGGAGACCAGCCGCGGGCGATCGCGGAGCTCTCCGCGGGGCTGGGGGAGGGGGAGCGCTTCCAGACCCTCCTCGGCATCACCGGGAGCGGGAAGAGCGCGACCATCGCCTGGACGATCGAGCAGGCGCAGAAGCCGACTCTCGTACTCGCGCCGAACAAGTCCCTCGCGGCGCAGCTCGCGGGCGAGTTCCGGGAGTTCTTCCCCGAGAACCGGGTGGAGTACTTCGTCTCCTATTACGACTACTACCAGCCCGAGGCCTATCTCCCGACGACCGACACCTACATCGAGAAGGACTCGTCGATCAACGACGAGATCGACCGCCTCCGCCACTCGACGACCTCGTCGCTGCTCACCCGCCGGGACGTGATCGTCGTCGCGTCGGTGAGCTGCATCTACGGCCTCGGCTCGCCCGAGGAGTACCGGGACAAGATCCTCTTCCTGCACCCCGGCGACACGATCGACCAGCGGGCGACGCTGCGCCGCCTGGTCGACATGTACTACGAGCGCAACGACCAGAACCTCGTGCGCGGCCGCTTCCGGGTGCGCGGGGACACGATCGAGATCCACCCCGCCTACGAGGAGACGGCGGTGCGCGTCGAGCTCTTCGGCGACCAGGTCGAGCGCATCACCCGCTTCGACGCACTCACCGGCGAGCTGCTCGGCGAGCTCGAGGAGCTCGTCGTCTTCCCCGCCAGCCACTACGTCGCCGGCGACGAGCGGATGCGCAAGGCGATCGCCGGCATCGAGGTGGAGCTCGGCGAGCGACTCCGCGAGCTCGAAGGCAACGACAAGCTGCTCGAGGCGCAGCGGCTGCGGATGCGCACCGAGCACGACCTGGAGATGCTCGCCGAGGTCGGGACGTGCGCCGGGATCGAGAACTACAGCCGCCATCTCGACGGCCGCAGCGCCGGCCAGCCGCCGTACACCCTCCTCGACTACTTCCCCGACGACTGGCTGCTCGTCGTCGACGAGAGCCACGTGAGCGTGCCGCAGCTGCACGGCCAGTTCTTCGGCGACCGCTCCCGCAAGGAGGTCCTCGTCGAGCACGGCTTCCGCCTGCCCTCCGCGATGGACAACCGGCCGCTGCGCTTCGAGGAGCTCGAAGGCCGCATCAACCAGTGCATCTTCATGTCGGCGACGCCGTCGGCATACGAGCTCGGCATCTCCGGGCGCGTCGCCGAGCAGATCGTCCGCCCGACCGGCCTCATCGACCCCGAGGTCACGGTGAAGCCCACCAAGCGCCAGATCGACGATCTCATCGCGGAGATCGAGAAGGTGAACGAGCGGGGCGAGCGCACCCTGGTGACGACGCTCACCAAGAAGATGGCGGAGGACCTCTCGGACTACCTCCTCGAGTCGGGGCTGCGCGTCCGCTACCTGCACTCCAACGTCGAGACGCTGGAGCGCATCGAGACGCTGCGCGACCTGCGCCTCGGCGAGTTCGATGTGCTCGTCGGGATCAACTTGCTCCGCGAGGGCCTCGACCTCCCCGAGGTCTCACTCGTCGCGATCCTCGACGCCGACAAGGAGGGCTTCCTCCGCTCCTCGACCTCGCTCATCCAGACGATGGGGCGGGCGGCGCGCAACTCGGCGGGGCGCGTGATCCTCTACGCGGACGTGATCACCGACTCGATGCGCAACGCGATGTCCGAGGTGGAGCGGCGCCGCGCCCGCCAGATCGCCTACAACACCGAGCACGGCATCGACCCGCAGACGATCCGCAAGGCCGTGACCGACCTGGTCGCGCAGTTCCGGATGGCCTCCGGTGTCGGGGCGATGCTCGCTGACGACGGGGCGCCGGTGCCGGGACGGCGCTCGGACCGCTCGCGCCGCGCCGGCCGGCGCGCGGCCGCGCACGCCGGCGCTCCCCTCCCCGAGCACCCCGGCGAGCTCCCCTCCGAGGAGCTCAACCGCCTCGTCGACACCCTCGAGGCCGAGATGCGCCAGGCCGCCACCGAGCTCCGCTTCGAGTACGCGGCGCGCCTTCGCGACGAAGTCCGCTCACTGCGAAGGGAGCTGCGCGAGGTCGGTTGAACGGCCGAGCGAGCCCCCGGGAGCCCTCCCGGTGGGCGGCGGCGCACCGATAGTCTCGCCCCTGGACATGGCAGAAACCCTCCTCATTCGCGGCGCGCGTGAGCACAACCTGAAGAACGTCTCCCTCGAGTTGCCGCGCGACAAGCTCATCGTCTTCACCGGCCTCTCCGGCTCGGGGAAGTCCTCGCTCGCCTTCGACACGATCTACGCCGAGGGGCAGCGCCGCTACGTCGAGTCGCTCTCCTCCTACGCCCGGCAGTTCCTCGGGCAGATGGACAAGCCGGACGTCGACTTCATCGAGGGCCTCTCGCCGGCGATCTCGATCGACCAGAAGAGCTCCTCGCGCAACCCCCGCTCGACGGTCGGCACGGTCACCGAGATCTACGACTACCTGCGCCTGCTCTACGCCCGCATCGGCCAGCCGCACTGCCCGAACTGCGGCCGCCCCGTCACCCGCCAGAGCCCGCAGCAGATCGTCGACCAGGTGATGGAGCTCCCCGAGGGGAGCCGCTTCCACGTCCTCGCGCCGATGGTCCGTGGGCGGCGCGGCGAGTACGAGGCGCTCCTCGAGGACCTCTCCCGCCAGGGCTTTGCGCGCGTGCGTATCGACGGCGAGGTGCGCGAGCTCTCCGAGCGGAGCGAGATCGACCTCGCCCGCTACGAGCAGCACACGATCGCCGTCGTCGTCGACCGGCTGATCCGCCGCGGCGAGATCGAGCACCGCCTCACCGAGTCGATCGAGACCGCGCTACGCCTCGGCGAGGGGGTCGCGGAGATCGACCTCCTCGACTCGGGGGAGACCCTCACCTTCTCCCAGCACCTCGCCTGCACCGACTGCGGGATCTCCTTCGGTGAGCTCGAGCCACGGAGCTTCTCGTTCAACTCGCCCTACGGCGCCTGCCCGACCTGCGCCGGCCTCGGGACGCGCTTCGAGGTCGACCCGGAGCTCGTCGTGCCGAACCCGGACCTCACGCTCGCGCAGGGCGCGATCGCCCCCTGGGCGGGGGCGCGCACCGAGTACTTCTCCCGCGTCCTGAAGGCCGCCGCGGAGTCCTTCGGCTTCTCGGTGGACAGCCGCTGGTCCAAGCTCACCAAAGCCCAGCAGAAGGTGATCCTCCACGGCGCCGGGCCGAAGCGCGTGCAGATTAGCTACCGCAACCGCTACGGCCACCAGCGCAACTACCAGACCTCCTACGAGGGGGTCATCCCCTGGCTCAACCGCCGCCACAACGAGGCCGAGAGCGAGTTCCAGCGCGAGCAGGCCGAGGGCTACATGCGCGAGGTCCCCTGCGGCGTCTGCGGCGGGACCCGCCTGCGCCCCGAGACCCTCGCGGTGACGATCGACGGCGTGAACATCGCCGAGCTCGCCGGGCGGGCGATCGGCGACGGCCTCGAGCTGCTCACCAAGCTCGAGCTCACCCCGCGCGAGGAGCTGATCGCCGAGCGGGTGCTGAAGGAGATCCGCGCCCGCCTGCAGTTCCTCGTCGACGTCGGCCTCCACTACCTCACCCTCGACCGCTCGGCGACGACGCTCGCCGGCGGCGAGGCGCAGCGCATCCGCCTCGCGAGCCAGATCGGGAGCGGCCTCGTCGGCGTGCTCTACGTCCTCGACGAGCCCTCGATCGGCCTCCACCAGCGGGACAACCGCAAGCTCATCGAGACCCTGCTGCGCCTGCGCGACCTCGGCAACACGGTGATCGTCGTCGAGCACGACGAGGAGACGATCCGCGTCGCCGACCACGTCGTCGACATCGGCCCGGGGGCGGGCGAGCACGGCGGGAGGATCGTCTACGAGGGCGACGTCGAGGGCCTGCTCGAGAGCGGCGAGTCGCTCACCGGCCGCTTCCTCTCCGGCGAGGAGCAGATCGCCGTGCCTGCGGCGCGCCGTCCGCGCGACAAGGGCGAGCTCGTCATCCACGGCGCACACGAGCACAACCTGAAGAACCTCGACGTCGCCTTCCCCCTCGGCTGTTTGACGGTCGTCACGGGGGTCTCGGGGTCGGGGAAGTCGACCCTCGTGAACGACATCCTCCACCGCTCGCTCGCGCAGTCGACGTACTCGAGCCGCGTCGTGCCCGGCCGCCACCGCTCGATCGAGGGCCGCGAGCAGGTCGACAAGGTGATCGACATCGACCAGTCGCCGATCGGCCGCACGCCGCGCTCCAACCCCGCCACCTACACCGGGGTCTTCGACCGCATCCGCACGCTGTTCAGCCAGTCCCAGGAGGCGCGGGTGCGCGGCTACGGCCCCGGCCGCTTCTCCTTCAACGTCGCCGGCGGCCGCTGCGAGGCCTGCAGCGGCGACGGCACGATCAAGATCGAGATGCACTTCCTCCCCGACATCTACGTGCCCTGCGAGGTCTGCAAGGGCGCCCGCTACAACCGCGACACCCTCGAGATCCTCTGGCGGGGGCGCAGCATCGCCGACGTGCTCGCACTCTCCTGCGAGGAAGCGCTCGAGGTCTTCGCCGCGCAGCCGCCGATCGCCCGCCACATGCAGACGCTCGTCGACGTCGGCCTCGGCTACGTCCGCCTCGGCCAGCCGGCGCCGACCCTCTCGGGCGGCGAGGCGCAGCGGGTGAAGCTCTCCTCCGAGCTCTCCAAGCGCTCCACGGGGCGCACCTTCTACATCCTCGACGAGCCGACGACGGGGCTGCACTTCGAGGATGTCCGCAAGCTGCTCGGCGTCCTGCAGCGCCTCGTCGACCAGGGCAACACGGTGCTCGTCATCGAGCACAACCTCGACGTCATCAAATCCGCCGACTGGCTCATCGACCTCGGCCCCGAGGGCGGGTCGGGGGGCGGGTTACTCGTCGCCGAGGGGACGCCGGAGGAGCTCGTGAAGGTGAAGGAGAGCTACACCGGCCAGTTCCTGAAGCCCCTGCTGCGCCCCGCGGGGCGCGCCGCCGGGCGTCCCCGCCGCCGGGCCGCGGCGCTCGAGAGCGCCAGCTGACCCCGGCGGGCGCGCCGCCCGGGCGCCGGGGCGGGCGCGCCCTATAGCTTCTCGACAGGTCGTGAGCTGAGGAGGAGACCGATGGATCTCGGACTGGAAGCAAAGCGCGCCCTCGTCACCGGCGGCAGCAGGGGGATCGGCAAGGCCGTCGCCCGCCAGCTCGCCCTCGAGGGGGCGGACGTCGCGATCGCAGCACGTGACCAGGGGCGCCTCGACGCGGCCGCCAAGGAGCTCGCCGAGCTCACCGGGCGCCGCATCGTCCCCTTCACCGTCGACACCTCCTCCAACGATTCGGTGACCCAGATGGTGGCCGCGGCCGCCGAGGCCCTCGGCGGGATCGACATCCTCGTGAACGCCGCCGCGCGCCCCGGCGGCCAAGCGCCCCCCCCCAAGTACGACGAGCTCACCGAGGAGGAGTTCTTCGACCACATGAACGTGAAGGTGATGGGCTACCTGCGCGTCGTACAGCAGGTGGCGCCGCACATGAAGTCGAACGGCTGGGGGCGGATCGTGAACATCAGCGGCATGGCGGCCCGCCAGACCGGGACGATCATCGGCTCGATGCGCAACGTCGCGGTGGTGGCGATGACGAAGAACCTCGCCGACGCGCTCGGCCCCTTCGGGATCAACGTCACCGTCGTGCACCCCGGCACCACCCGCACCGAGGCGACGGCCCCCGACGACGGGACGCCCTTCACCGGCAACATCATCGGCCACATGGTCGACGCCACCGAGGTCGCCGACGTCGTCTGCTTCCTCGCCTCGCCCCGCGGCGTGGCGATCAGCGGCGACCTGATCGCGGCCGGCGGGGGCTCGCCCCGCGCGATCTACTACTGACCCAACTATTCACCAGGGTGAGCCGGCGGCACTGCCGCCGGCGGGAGGGGGAGCGATGGACGACGCCGTCCACGAAGAGGCCGTCCCTGACGAGGTGAGTCCCGAGACGTTCGCCTTGGCCCGCCACATCGCGAGCGCCCCCGGGCGCGAGCTGCCGGCCGAGGTCGCCGAGCGGGGGCGGATGCACCTCCTCGACTCGCTCGCCTCCGCCGTCTCGGGGCGGTCCCTCGAGGCCGGCCAGCGCGGGCTCGCCTGGCTGGAGGCGACCGCCCCCGCCGTGGGGCCGGCGACGGTGCTCGGCACCTCGCGCCGCGCCGCGCCGTTCGCCGCGGCGCTCGCCAACGGGATGGCCGCGCACGCCGACGAGACCGACGACAGCCACCAGGCCTCGCTCACCCACCCCGGCTGCTCGGTGCTCCCCGCCGCGCTCGCCGCCGCGGAGGCGGCGGGGGCCTCGGGGGCGACGCTGCTGCGGGCGGTCGTCGTCGGCTACGACGTCGCGGCGCGCGTCGGGGCGACGGTGCGCTCGGCCGAGCAGCACCGCGACGCCGGCCGCTGGGCGAGCCACCCGGTGATCGGCACCTTCGCCGCCACCGCCGCCGCCGCCGCCGCGGCGGGCCTCGACGAGACCCAGGTCCGCCACCTCCTCTCCTACGCCGCCGACCTCGCCTCGGGGGTGACGACCTGGGTGCGCGACACCCACCACGTCGAGAAGGCCTTCGTCTTTGCGGGGATGCCCGCCTCCAATGCCCTGTTGGCGACGAGCCTCGTCGCCGCGGGCTGCGACGGCGTCGAGGACGTCTTCTCCTCCTCGCCGAACTGGCTGGAGGCCGCGCACCCCGGCGCCGAGCGCGGCGGCCTCGTCGCCGGCCTCGGGAGCGACTTCGGGGTGATGGGGGCGACGGTGAAGAAGTACGCCGTCGGCTCGCCCTCCCAGGCCGCCGTGGAGGCGATGGTCACCCTGATCGGCCGGGGGCTGACGGCCGAGGAGACCGAGGAGGTCGCCGTGCACCTCGCCCCCGAGGGGCTGGTCGTCGTGAACGACCGCAAGATGCCGAACGTCAACGCCCAGTACCTGCTGGCGGGCACGCTCGTCGACGGCGCCTTCTCGATGCGCATGGCGCACGACGCGGAGCGCCTCGCATCGCCCGAGATACGCGCCGTGATGGCGCGCATCACGCTCGTCCCCGACGAGTCGCTGCGCGGCACGCGCGCCGCGCTGCTGAGGGTGCGGCGCCGCGACGGCAGCACCCTCAAAGAGGACGTGCGGGCGGTGCGCGGTACCCCCGCCGACCCGATGTCCTTCGAGGAGGTGGCGGTGAAGGCCGCCGACCTGCTCTCGGGGGCGCTCGGCGCCCCCGCGGCGCGCCACGTCGTCGAGCTCTGCTCGGGGATCGAGACGCTGCGGGACCTCGCGCCGCTGCAGGGCGCGCTGGTGGGCCGGTGAGCGCCGTCCAGCCGGCGGGGATCTCGGGGAAGGTGGTCCTCGTCACCGGCGCGCAGCGCAACATCGGCCGCGCCACCGCGGTCGCCTTCGCGCGCGCGGGGGCGAGCCTCGCCCTCACCTCGCGGCGGGGAGCCGAGGCACTCGAGGAGACGAGCGCGGCGGTGCGCGAGGCCGGTGGCGACGCGGACGGCTTCGCCCTCGACCTCGCCGACCCCGAGGGCCCGGAGCGCCTCGGGGCGGAGCTGCTCGCCCGCTACGGCCGGGTCGACGTGGTGGTGCACAACGCCGCGATCCGCCCGCAGACCCCCGTCGGCGGGACGGCCGCCGCGACCTGGGACGAGGTCTTCGCGGTGAACGTGCGCGGCGCCTTCCTCCTCAGCCAGGCGCTGCTGCCGGCGATGGTCGAGGCGGGGTGGGGGAGGCTCGTCTTCATCGGCGGGATCAGCTCCTACATCGGCCAGCGCGAGCGCGTCGCGGTGCTCTCGAGCAAGCTCGCGGTCGTCGGCTTGGCGCGCGCGCTCGCCTTCGAGTTCGCCGCCGCGGGGGTCACCGCGAACGTCGTCGTCCCCGGCTTCATCGACACCGTGCGCGGCGAGGTGGCGCTCTACGGCCCCGCCCTCGACGTCGGCGGGCGGACCCGCAACGTCCCGATGGGGCGCCTCGGCGGCACCGCCGAGGTCGCCAATGCCTGCCTCTTCCTCGCCTCCGAGCTCGCCGCCTTCACCACCGGCCAGGAGCTCTTCGTCTCCGGCGGCGCGCACCCGATCACCCGCGAGGGCGTCGGCGGCTGAGCGGCCCTCAGAGCAGCGCGGCGAAGGCGCGCGCCGCCGCCGCCGCCTGCCCGGAGCCCGCGGGGTCGCCGCGCTCAGCGAGGAAGAGCGCCCAGTCGACGCTGCGGGCGACGCCCCAGGCGGCGACGCGCGCCGGTTCGAGGGCGAGTGGCCCGCTGACGGCGCGCACCCGACGGGCGATCTCCGGCCCCTCGGCGGTGCCCCCCGCCTCGAGGACGAGGGGGACGGGCTCGTAGGCGGGGTCGCCGAGGAGGGGCTTCGGGTCGATCACGAGCCACGGCTCGCGCGCCGCGGCGAGGATGTTGCGGGGCTGCAGGTCGCCGTGCAGGAGCAGCTCGCCGCCGCTTTGCGGGAGCTCGCGCCAGAGCGCGATGCCCTCGTCGACGAGGGTCGCGTCCATCGCCCTCGGGAGGCGCTCGCGGCGCTCCTCGGCCTCGCCGGCGCGCCGGCCGGCGAGCGCCTCGAGGCGCAGGTAGGGGCCGTTCCCCGGGCCGCGGCGCCAGAGGCGGCGCAGCAGGCGGGCGCCGATCGCGAGCACCGAGTCGGCTGCCTCGCCTGCCGACAGGTGGGTGCCCGGGAGGCAGCGCTCGACGAGGAGCGCCCGCTCCCCCTCGTCGTGCTCGAGGAGGCGCACCGAGCCCTCGCCCCCCCAGGCCGAGAGGGCGGCGGCCTCGCCGGCGGGGTGCTGCTCGGGGAAGGCGACGCGCAGCACCGCGCTCGTGCCGTCGGGGCGGCGGCAGGGGGCGACGAAGGCGGTGCGCGCCCCGGTGAGCGGCTCGCCGAGCTCGAGGGACCAGCGGTCGGCGAGGGCGGTGACGCGGGCGGGGAGCGCCTCGGAGAAGGCGCGCCCCTCGTCCCCGAAGTAGCGGGCGAGGGCGGCGTCGAGGTCGTCGGGGACTTCCGGCAGGGCCCCGCGACCACCGTGCGCGCTGGCCATCACCTCACGCTACCGACACGCCGCCGAAAGGGCCCCTCCGGGCTGGCGGTGAGCCCGCCGGCGCCCCCGGGTGAGGGCGCCGCGCCCTATCGTCGGGGGGATGCTCAGCCGCCCCGAGCACATCCCCGACAGCCCCGGCTCCTACCAGTTCAAGGACGCGGACGGGCGCGTGATCTACGTCGGCAAGGCGCGCTCGCTGCGCAGCCGCCTCTCCAACTACTTCGTCAACCCCGCCCAGCTGCACCCCCGGACGGCACAGATGGTGGCGAGCGCTGCCTCGGTCGAGTGGATCCAGGTCCGCTCCGACGTCGAGGCGATCATGCTCGAGTACAACCTCATCAAGGCGCACCGGCCGCGCTTCAACATCCGCCTCGTCGACGACAAGAGCTACCCCTACCTGGCGGTCACCGTGGACGAGCGCTTCCCGCGCGCGATGGTGATGCGCGGCGCGAAGCGCAAGGGCAACCGCTACTTCGGCCCCTACGCGCACGCCTACGCGATCCGCGAGACCCTCGACCAGCTGCTGCGCTCGTTCCCCATCCGGACCTGCACGAACGCGAAATTCGGCCGCCACGAGCGCCTCGGCCGCCCCTGCCTGCTGTTCCACATCGAGCGCTGCTCGGGGCCCTGCGTCGGCGCCGTCGCGGACGAGGTCTACCGGGGCCTCGTCGAGGACCTGATGGCCTTTCTCGAGGGCGAGACCAAGCCGCTCATCGACCGCCTCGAGGTCGAGATGCAGGCCGCCGCGGAGGCCCTCGAGTTCGAGCAGGCCGCCCACCTGCGCGACCAGCTGGAGTCCGTGCGCCTCGCCTCGGAGCGCCAGGAGATGGTCGTCGACGCCGGGGAGGACCTCGACGTCGTCGGCGTCACCGAGGAGGAGCTGGAGGCGGCGGTGCAGGTGCTGCACGTCCGCCGCGGCCGGGTCGTCGGGCGCGACGGCTTCATCCTCGAGAAGGTCGAGCCGGTCGCCACCCCCGAGCTCGTCGGGCGGATCCTCGAGACCCACTACGCGGAGACGCCGCTCAGCCTCCCCCGCCAGGTGCTCGTCCCCGAGCTCCCCGAGGAGGCGGCGACCTACGAGGAGTGGCTCGCCGAGCGGCGCGGGCAGAAGGTGACGATCGCCGTGCCGCAGCGGGGGCGCAAGCGCGCCCTTCTCGAGGTGGCGACGCGCAACGCCACCGAGCAGCTCGCCCGCCACCGCCTGCGGCGGGCGACGGACCTCTCCTCGAGGGCGCGCGCCCTCGACGAGCTGCAGAGCTACCTCGGCCTCCCCGACGCCCCGCTGCGCATCGAGTGCTACGACATGAGCCACCTGCAGGGGAGCGACTACGTCGGCTCGATGGTGGTGATGGAGGACGGCCTCCCCAAGCGCAGCGACTACCGCCGCTTCAAGGTCACGAGCGTCGCCGGAAACGACGACTACGGGGCGATGCACGAGGTGCTCTCGCGGCGGCTGAAGCGCCTCGACGAGGCGCCGCGCGCCACCGACGGCCGGCCGACCCGTTTCGCCTACCCCCCGAACCTGCTGCTCATCGACGGCGGCAAGGGCCAGCTCGGGGTGGGGGAGGAGGTCGTCGCCGAGCTCGGCCTCGAGGGGCGCTTCTCGCTCGCCTCGCTCGCCAAGCAGTTCGAGGAGGTCTTCGTCCCCGGTCGCCCCGAGCCGATCCGCATCCCCCGCGACTCCGAGGCGATCTACCTGCTGCAGCAGATCCGCGACGAGGCGCACCGCTTCGCGATCACCTTCCACCGCGAGCTGCGCGGCAAGCGCATGACGACCGGCGCCCTCGACGGCGTCCCCGGCCTCGGCCCGAAGCGCCGCGAGCGCCTCGTGCGCGAGCTCGGCGGGGTGCGCAAGGTGCGCGCCGCGGCGCTCGAGGAGCTGCTCGCCCTCGAGTGGCTCCCCGAGCCCGTCGCCCGCGCCCTCTACGCACGGTTGCACGGCCGCGAGCTCGCCCCGATCGGCGCGGCGTGAGCGAGCGCCCGCCGCCATCCGGGGCGGCGCTGTGGGACGAGCACGCCGGCTGGTGGAAGAAGACCTTCACCCACGGCGCCGACATCGAGTACGAGCGGGAGATCCTCCCCCTCGTCACCGCCGAGCTCGGCGGCCTCGGGCTGGTGCTCGACCTCGGCTGTGGGGAGGGGCAGGTGGCGCGCGCGCTCGCCGCCGCCGGGCCGGCGGTCGTCGGCCTCGACCCCTCGCGCGCGCAGCTCGACAACGCCCGCGCCGAGGGGGGCGGGCCGCGCCTCGTCTGCGGGGCGGGCGAGGCCCTCCCCTTCGCCGGCGGCAGCCTCGGCGGCGTCGTCTGCTGCCTGGCGATCGAGCACAGCGACGACCCCGACGCCCTGCTCGGCGAGGTCGCCCGCGTCCTCGTGCCCGGCGGCACGCTGCTGCTGCTCGTCAACCACCCGATGTACCAGGGGCCCGGCAGCGGCTTCGTCGACGACCAGATCCTCGACGAGCACTACTGGCGGGTGGGCCCCTACCTCTCCGAGCAGGTCACCGTGGAGCAGGTGGACGCCGGCGTGGCGATCCCCTTCGCCCACCGCCCCCTCTCGCGCTACCTCAACCCCCTTGCCGCCCTCGACCTGCTGCTCGTCGAGATGCACGAGCCGCCGCCGCTCCCGGAGTTCCTCGCCGGCTCGGTCGACCCCGCCCTCGAGGGGGCGATCCCGCGGCTGTTGGCGATGCGCTTCGAGCACCGCCCCCGCCGCTGAGCGGCGCGCGCGGGCGCCCTCGCCGCGCCCGCTGCGGCCGGCGCGCCGCTGGCGTGGCAGCCTTGAGCGCAGCGGCTCTCGAGGGGAGGACGACGGTGTGGCCGAGTACCTGATCGTGACGGGCCTCTCCGGCGCGGGGCGCTCGACGGCGGCGGCCACCCTCGAGGACCTCGGCTGGTTCGTCATCGACGGCCTCCCGCCGGCGCTCCTCGGGCGCGTCGCGGAGATCGCGGTGCACGGCGACTCCGAGCTCGAGCGCTTCTGCTTCGTCGCCGGCCGCGGCGGTGCCGAGTCGGTGAGCGAGCTCGTCCCCGCGGTCGAGGCGTTGCGGGCGACGGGGGCGCGCGTCCGGCTGCTCTTCCTCGACGCCTCCGACGAGGTGCTCGTCCGCCGCTTCGAGGGGACGCGCCGCCGCCATCCCGTGGAGGGCCAGGGGGTCCTCGACGCGATCCGCGCCGAGCGGGAGCTCTTTTCCGAGCTGCGCCAGGGGGCCGACGTCACCCTCGACACGAGCGACCTCAACACCAACGAGCTGCGCGCCCGCCTCGTCGAGCTCTTCAGCGGGAGCGAGGCGGCGGGGGCGATGGAGACGACGGTCGTCTCCTTTGGCTACAAGCACGGCCTCCCCCTCGACGTCGACCTCGTCCTCGACTGCCGCTTCCTCCCCAACCCCTACTGGATCGAGGAGCTGCGGCCGAAGAGCGGCCTCGACGAGGAGGTCCGCCGCTACGTCCTCGACCAGCCGGAGGCGGTCGAGTTCCTGCAACGCATCGGCGGGCTGCTCACCTTCCTCCTCCCGAACTACGCGAAGGAGGGGAAGTCCTACCTCTCGATCGCGATCGGCTGCACCGGTGGCCGCCACCGCTCGGTCGCCGTCGCCGAGGCCCTCGCCGAGACGATCGCCGGCGAGGGTTACCACCCGACGGTGCACCACCGGGACATCGACCGTTGAGCGGCCGGCTCGTCGCCGGCGGGCCCCGCGTCGTGGCGATCGGCGGCGGCCACGGCCTGGCGCGCAGCCTCGGGGCGGCGCGCCGCTACGCGGGGGAGATCTCGGCGATCGTCTCGGTCGCTGACGACGGCGGCAGCTCGGGGCGGCTGCGCGAAGCGCTCGGGATCCCCGCGCCGGGCGACGTCCGCCGCTGCATCACGGCGCTCCTCCCGGGCCCCTCGCCGCTCGGCGAGAGCCTCGAGCACCGCTTCCACGGCGGCGAGCTCGAGGGGCACGCCTTCGGCAACCTCCTGCTCGCCGCGCTCAGCGCGGCGAGCGGCGGCTTCGTCGGCGGGATCGCCGAGACCTGCGCGCTGCTCGGCACGGTGGGGCGGGTGCTCCCCGCCACCGAGGAGCCGGTGACCCTCGTCGCGCAGGCCGCCGAGGGCGAGCTCGCCGGGCAGGTGCGGATCATGGGCACCCCCGGGATCCGCCGCGTCTCGCTCGACCCGCCGGCGATCGCCGCCGCACCCGAGGCGCTCGCGGCGATCGCCCGCGCCGACCAGCTCGTGCTCGGCCCCGGCTCGCTCTACACGAGCATCCTCGCCGCCCTCGCCCCCGCGGGGATGACGGAGGCGATCGCCGCCTCGCCGGCGCGTGTCGTCTACGTCGGTAACCTCGCCGAGCAGACCGAGACGACCGGCTACGACGTCGCCGCCCACGTCGCCGCGCTGGCGGCGCACGGGGTCGTCCCCGACGTGGTGCTCGCGGACACGAGCCGCCTCGCGCTCGGCGCGCTCGGCGGCCGCAGCTGCGTCGTCGAAGCCCCCCTCGCCGCCGCCTCGGGGGCGGTGCACGACGAGGCGCTCCTCGCCGCGGCGCTCGCCGCCCTCGTGACGGGCTGACACACCTCGTGGCATCAATGGTTGCGTTCCGGCGCCGCGGCGAGTCAGATTGTCACGCCGGCAACGGAGCCGGAGCGGGCCAGAGGGCCGACTGATCGGGCGGTGACGAAGATGACCGTGCGTGTCGCAGTCAACGGATTCGGGCGGATCGGCCGCAACTTCCTGAGGGCGCTGCACGAGGGGAAGGGCGACGTCGAGATCGTCGCCATCAACGACCTCGTCGATGCGGCCTCGAACGCGCACCTGCTGCGCTACGACTCGACGCACGGCCGCTTCGGCGGCAAGGTCGTCGTCCACGACAAGGCCCTCGTCGTCGACGGCCACGAGATCGCCGTCTTCGCCGAGCGCGACCCCTCGGCGCTGCCCTGGGGGGACCTCGCGATCGACGTCGTCGTCGAGTCGACGGGGCGCTTCACCAAGCGCGCCCAGGCGCACGCGCACATCGACGCCGGCGCGGCGCGCGTCGTCATCTCGGCGCCCGCCGACGACGCCGACGCGACCTTCGTCGTCGGCGTGAACGACGACACCTTCGACCCCGCCCGCCACCTCGTCGTCTCCAACGCCTCCTGCACGACCAACTGCTTCGTGCCGATGGTGAAGGTCCTCGACGACGCCTTCGAGCTGCGCCAGGCGCTGATGACGACGGTGCACGCCTATACCAACGACCAGGAGCTGCTCGACCTCGCCCGCGACAACCTCCGCCGGGCGCGCGCCGCGGCCGTGAACATCGTCCCGACGGCGACCGGCGCCGCGAAGGCCACGGACCTCGTGCTCAGCGCGATGAAGGGGCGCCTCGACGGCGTCTCGCTGCGCGTCCCGGTGCAGGACGGCTCGATCACCGACGTCACCGCGGTCCTCGGCGCGCAGGTGGACGCGGACGAGGTGAACCGGGCCTTCGCCAACGCCGCGGGGACGGGGCGGCTCGCGCGCGTCCTCGACTACACCGACGACCCGATCGTCTCGAGCGACATCGTCGGCTCCCCGGCGAGCTGCACCTTCGACGCCGACCTCACCCGCGTCATCCCCCTCGACGGCGGGCAGACGCTCGTCAAGGCCTTCGGCTGGTACGACAACGAGTGGGGCTACTCCAACCGCCTCGCCGACCTCGTCGAGATCGTCGGGAGCAAGTGAGCCCGCTCACCCGAGCGGCCCGGCGCCGGCCGACCGCCACCTGAGATGCAGCCCCTCCCTCGGCTCGAGGACCTCCCGCACCTCGAGGGCGCCTCGGTGCTCGTGCGCGTCGACTTCAACGTCCCTCTCGCCGAGCGCGACGGGCGGCGCGTCGTCGCCGACGACTTCCGCATCCACGCAGCGCTCCCGACCCTCGCGTACCTGATCGACAAGGGCGCGTCGGTCACGGCCTGCACCCACCTCGGCCGTCCCGAGGGAAAGGTCGACGAGCGCTACCGGGTGGCGCCCGTCGCCGAGCGCCTTGCCGTGCTGGCGCCCGGGGTCACCCTCCTCGAGAACCTCCGCTTCGACCCGGGCGAGGAGGCGGACGACCCCGCCTTCGTCGCACGCCTCGTCGCCGGCCACGACTGCTACGTGAACGACGCCTTCGGCGTGAGCCACCGCGCGCATGCCTCGGTGGTCGGCCCCCCCGCCCTCCTCCCCTCCGCCGCCGGCTACCTGCTGGCGCGCGAGGTCGAGGTCCTCGGCGGCCTGCTCAACGAGCCGCGCCGCCCCTTCGTCGCCGTCGTCGGCGGGGCGAAGATCGCCGACAAGCTCGCGGTGCTGCGGGCGCTCGCCGAGAAGGTCGACACTCTCGTCGTCGGCGGCGGGATGGCCTACACCTTCCTCGCCGCCATCGGCCACACCGTCGGCTCCTCGCTCCTCGACCCGGCGCGCGTGGAGGACTGCAGGGCGCTCCTCGCCTCGGGGATCGAGGTCCTCCTCCCCTCCGACACCCTCGCCCTCGGCCCCGACGACGCCGTCTCCTCCTTCGGCAGCGACCTCCCCGACGGCTGGTCGGGGCGCGACATCGGCCCCGAGAGCGCGGCCCGCTTCGCCGCCGCGGTGGCGGGTGCCGAGACGGTGCTGTGGAACGGCCCGATGGGCGTCTTCGAGGACGAGCGCTTCGCCGCGGGGACGCGCGCCGTCGCGGAGGCGGTCGCCGCCGCGCCCGGCTTCACCGTCGTCGGCGGCGGCGACTCGGTGGCGGCGATCGACGAGTACGGCCTCGCCGAGAGGATCGACTTCGTCTCGACGGGCGGCGGCGCCTCCCTCGAGTTCATCGAGCAGGGCGACCTCCCGGGCCTCGCCGCGTTGCGCGCCGGACGGGGCTGAGGCCGTGGTGGGGGAGCGCCCCGTCCTCGTCTCGGGCAACTGGAAGATGCACGAGAACCACTTCGAGGCGCTGAAGCTGATCCAGGAGCTCGCCGCGCTGCTGCGCGCCAAGCCTGCGCCCCAGGGGGTCGAGGTGAGCCTGCACCCGCCCTTCACCTCGCTGCGTAGCGTGCAGACCGCCGTCGAGACCGACCACCTCCCGGTCGCGCTCGGCGCGCAGAACTGCCACTTCGAGGAGCGGGGGGCCTACACCGGCGAGGTGAGCCCCGAGATGCTCGCCAAGCTCAACGTCGCCTACGTGATCGCCGGCCACTCCGAGCGCCGCCAGTACTTCGGGGAGAGCGACGAGATCGTCTGCATGAAGCTCGACGCGATCCTGAAAGCGGGGATGGTGCCGATCCTCTGCGTCGGCGAGAGCGGCGAGGAGCGCGCCGAGGGCATGGCCCTCGCCAAGGTCGCCGGGCAGCTCGAGGCCGCCCTCGGCCGCCGCAAGGGCGAGGAGATCGCCCGCGTCGTCGTCGCCTACGAGCCGATCTGGGCGATCGGCACCGGCGTGGTCGCGACCCCCGACGACGCCGAGGAGATGTGCGGGACGATCCGCGACGAGCTCACCCGCCTCGGCGGCGCGGTCGCCGCCACGGCGCGCGTCCAGTACGGGGGGTCGGTGACGCCGGAGAACGCAGCCGACCTGCTCGCCTGCGCGAACGTCGACGGCGCCCTCGTCGGCGGCGCCAGCCTCGACGCCGCGAAGTTCCACGCCATCGTCTCCGCCGCCGGCTGAGGCTGCAGCCGCGGCGCGCGCCGGGGGCCGCGGCCGCATCCGCGGCTAACCTGCGCTTTCCGGTAACCGGCTCGGAAAGGGACGGAGCACGTGCTCACTGATGTCGTGGTCGGGGTCGAGGTCTTGGCCTCCCTCGCCCTCATCCTGCTGATCCTCCTCCACTCCGGGCGCGGCAGCGGCCTCTCGGACATGTTCGGCTCGAGCGTCGGATCGGCCGCCGCAGGCTCGACCGTCGCCGAGAAGAACCTCGACCGGATCACGATCGCGGTGGCGGTGATCTTCGCCTTCGCGACGATCGTCATCGACCTTCGTTGGGGCTGAGGCTCGGCCGGCCGCTACTCCTCCTCCTCGCGGGGATCGCGCTCCTCGGCTGCACCGCCGCCGCCGGCCCGGCGCCTTCGAGCACGACCACCACCATCTCGGGGGTCGTCACCTACAGGACGAGCGGCACCGTGACCGTCGCCGTCCCCCGCCTGCCCCGCGAGTTCAACCCCCTTACCCCGCAGGGCGCGAACTCGGTCACCGCGATGGTGATGGCCGAGGTCTGGCCGCAGACCTACGTCACCGGCAACCGCCTCCCCCCGACGACCTGCCCGACCGGCGGCCCCGCCTGTGACTCGCTGCTCTCCACCGTCGGCGCCGAGGTGCAGAGCGTGCAGCCCTTCGTCGTGAGGTACACGATCGACCCGGGAGCCAAGTGGTCGGACGGCGCGCCGATCACCTCCTCGGACTTCATCTACGAGTGGCAGCAGGAGCTGACGGTCGGCCCCACCCTGCCGGCGACCAACCCCACCCTCGGCTACCAGGAGATCAGCTCGATCTCGCCACCAGCGGCGACGACCTTCGAGGTCACCTTCTCCGCCCGCGACGCCGACTGGCCGGCGCTCTTCTCACCCCTCGTGCCGGCGCACGTCGCCGCCGTGCACGGCTGGACGGCGGCCTTCGCGACCTCGCCGCCGCGGGCCACCAAGCAGCGCGGCACGGTCACCCGCCCCGTGCCGGCGACCCTCGTCTCGGGCGGCCCCTACGAGATCGCGCGCGAGACCTACCGCGGCTCGAGGCCGGTCGCGCTCGCCCTCGTGCGCAACCCGCACTACTGGGGTCCGCCGGCGCGCCTCGGGCGCATCACCTTCCTCGTCGAGCCCTCCGTCGGCGCCACCCTCGACGCGCTGGCGCGGGGGAGGGTGCAGGTCGCCGAGGTCCCGCCGAGCCCGGCGATCGACTCGCTCGTCGAGACGAGCACCGACCTCACCGAGCAGCCCGCCCTCTCGCCGACCCTCGAGCAGCTCGTCTTCAACCTCGACGACCCGCAGCTCGTGCCCGCAGTCCGCCAGGCGATCGCGGAGTCGATCGACCGCCACCAGCTCTTCACCAACACGATCGGTCTCTCGACCGCCGAGGGCGGGGTGAACGGCAACCGCCTCTACCTCTCGGGCGCGCCCGGGAGCACGGCGAACGACGGCACCTACCAGTCGGTCGACCTCGACGCCGCCGACTCGCTGCTCACGTCGGTGGGCTACCAGGTCGATGCCGACGGGGTGGTGCGCGGCCCGACCGGGACGCCGCTCACCCTCACCCTCTCGGGGCCGACCGGCGACGCCGTCGCCGCCTCGGTCGAGCAGCAGCTGCAGGCCGAGCTCCTGCAGGCCGGGATCCACCTCGCGATCCGCAACGTGAGCGAGGAGGAGCTGCTCGGCACAGTGCTGCCGCGCGGCCGCTATCAGATGGCGATCGCGCCCTACCTGCTCTCCCCCTACCCCTCGACGGCCGCCGCGCTCTACACCCAGCCCGTCGGCCCGACCCCCTCTGCATTGCAGGCGGCGGGCGGGGTGACCGGCGCCGCCGGCCCGACCGTCGGTGCGACCGGGGCCACGGGGGCGACGGCCGCGGTCCCGGTCTTCACCGTGCGGGCGGACGGCGGCGAGCCCGCCTCGGTCGTCTCCGGCTCGGTGACCCGCGATGTGCTCGGCTACCGCGACCCCGAGATCGCGGCGCTCTTCGCCGAGGCCTCCGGGGAGCTCAACCAGAGCGCCGGCTCCGGCCTCTACAACGAGATCGACACCGCGCTGTGGGCGGCGCTGCCGACAGTGCCGCTGTTCGAGGTGCCGCTCACCCTCGTCACCGCGAGCGACCTCGTCGGGGTGAGCGCCGCGCCGAGCCCAGCGGGGCCGATGTGGGATGCCCAGAACTGGGCGATCCAGACCAACCCGCCGCCGACGACGACCACGATGCCGGCGAGCTGAGCGCCCTCTCACGAGCCCCAGGGACGTCCTCCCCCTCAGCGGTGGGCTTCGGCCTGGCGGGTGAGGAAGTTCCAGCCGAGGTCGAGGCCGTCGTCGGACCAGACGCTGGCGCGCTTCGCGAGCGCCTCGTCGTCGGGCGACCAGTGCCGCACCTCGCCCGCGAGCAGCTGCGTGCGGCAGGCGCGGTCGAGCAGCACCGCCCCCATGATCGCGTGCGGCACGCTGGCGCCGGCGACCGCGATGCCGTGGTTCGGGATCAGCAGCGCGTTGCGGTCGCCGATCGCCGCCGCGAGGTGCTCGCCGAGCTCGCGCGTCGAGATGAGGTCCCCGGTCTCGGTGAAGCGGGCGAGCGCGGGAGGCACGAAGTAGCAGGCGTCGTGGGAGATCGGCCGCAGATCGTCGCCGGTCGCGGCGAAGGCGACCGCGCCGACGGAGTGGGTGTGCACGACACAGCGCACGTCGGGGCGTGCCCTCATGATCTCGGTGTGGATCGGGTACTCGATGTGCCGCCGGCCCTCGCCCTCGAGCACCTCGCCGTCGAAGGAGACGAGGAGGACCTTGTCCTCGTCGATCTCGTTGAAGCCGAAGGCGTGTGCCTTCATCCACACGCCACGGCCCTGCTCGTCGCGTAGCGACACGTGGCCCCAGACCATGTCCCCCTGGCCGATGTCGCCGAGCACGTGGCAGGCGCGCGCGACAGCGGCGCGGGGGTCGGTGGGTAGGTCGGCGGCCATCGCGTCGCTCCTCGTTCGTCGGCGGCAGGTGCCGACAGCCAAGCACGGGGCGAAGGTGGGCGCTCCGCCGCTAGGAGCCGTAGAGCCAGCTGACGCGGCTGTGGTCGGCCGGGTCACGCGCCCGCAGCAGCGCGTCGCGGGCGGTCTTGTCGGCCCCGCCGACGTGCCAGAACTCTCCCCAGGCGCGGGCGTTGCGCTGCACACGGGCGGTGCGCGGCGCCCGCTCGGCCTCGTACGCGGCGAGGGCGGCGGCGGGCCCGTCGTGGCGCCCGAGTGCGCCCACGAGGCAGGCGGCGTCCTCGATCGCCTGGCAGGCGCCCTGCGCGAGGTACTGCAGCATGGGGTGGGCGGCGTCGCCGAGGAGGGCGAATCTTCCCTCGGCGAAGCGTCCGATCGGGAGGCGGTCGTGCATCGGCCAGCGCAGCTCGCGCCCGAGCAGCTGGGTCGCCTCGCGGAGGTGGCCGTGCACAGGGGAGAAGGCCGAGTCGAGCTCCTCGGGGGTGCCCCACTCGGCGCTCCCGGCGGCGAAGGCAGGGCTGCGGAAGACCGCCACCTGGTTGTAGAGCTCACCGGCGCGCAGCGGGTACTGCACGAGGTGCAGGCCGGGGCCGATCCAGGCGACCACGTCTCCGAGGTCCGCCCGCCGCTCGATGTGCGCGGTCGGCACCGTCCCCCGGTAGGCGACGAAGCCGGAGGCGATCGGCTCGTCGTCGCTGAAGCGCGAGCGCAGCGTCGAGTGCAGGCCGTCAGCGGCGACGAGCACCCCGCCGGACCAGCGGCGGCCGTCGGCGGCGGTAGCGGCGACCCGCCGGCCGTCGTCCTCGACGTCGACGACCCGCGCCCCCGTCTCGAGGGCGCCGCCCGCCGCGCGGCAGGCCTCGAGGAGCAGGTCGAGGAGGTCGCGGCGGTGCAGCACGACGTAGGGGGCGCCGTAGCGCTCGCGGAAGTCGCCGAGGGGGAGATGGGTGAGCTCGGTGGCGGTGAGCGCGTCGCCGAGCACGAGGCGGCGCGGGAGGACGCCGACCGCCTCCATCGCCGGCAGCAGGCCGAGTCGGTCGAGGATGCGGGTCGCGTTCGGGGCGAGCTGTATGCCTGCGCCGATCTCACCGTAGGAGGCGGCCTGCTCGAGGACGCGCACCGAGCGGCCGGCGTGCAGTGCGGCGAGCGCGGTCGTGAGGCCGCCGATGCCGCCCCCGACGACGAGGAGCTCGCTGTGGTCGTTCATCCGCCGCCGCTCAGAGCCAGCGGGGCAGCTCGGGGGCGGTCGTGAGTGCAGGCGAGTCCGCTGCGGCGCGGCCGGTGACCCAGGCGAGCAGCTCCGCTGCCGGGGCGCGCAGCACGGGGCTCGCTGCGCCGGGGGTGCCGAGGCTCCACGAGCGCTCGCGGTCGGTCGGCTCGAGGAGGGCGGCGGGGCACTCGTCGCGCGCCCCCAGGCTCGCGGTCACGTCGTCGAGCAGCGCGTCGGTCACTGCGTCGGGGATGTCCCCGAAGTCGAAGTCGAGGCGCAGGTCGACGAGGTGGATGAAGCTCTCGCGCGTCCGCATCCAGGGGATCTCCGAGGCGGGAACGGTCCGCCCCTGCGCGGTGCCGACCTCGGCCTGCCAGCCATCGGGGGGGAGGTCGGCGAGGCGCTCGAGGAGGTTGGCGCTGCTCGAGGAGAGGCGCTCGCGCAGCCAGCCCGGCGACTGGGGCACGTCGGCCTCGATCTGGGCGCCGCGAGCCTCGGTCGAGGGGTACATCGGGGTCACCACACCGGTCGCGGCCCAGTTCACGAGGTTGACGAGGGCGTCCGCGTTGCGGGCGAGATGGGCCACGAGGTGCGCCCGGCTCCACCCCGGCAACGCGCTTGGCTCCCCGAGATCGACGGGCTGCAGCGCGCGCTCGAGCAGCTCCCGCTCCCCCTCCCGGCACCATCCCAGTACTGCGAGGAGGTCATGCTCGGTCATCTCGGCTCCCGTCCGGCGCCCGCCTCGTGGCGGGGGACCAGGATCGCATTTCCGGACTGCCCCTGCCGCCTCGCGCGGGTGCCGCGGAAGGCCTGCTCAACCGCCGGCCGCTAGCTCGCGGGGAGCGAGTAATCTCACTCTGCTCCCCATGGCGGGAGCCCACGTCGGAGTGGCGGAATAGGCAGACGCGCTAGCTTGAGGGGCTAGTGAGAGAAATCTCGTGGGGGTTCAAGTCCCCCCTCCGACACCAGCCAAATCTGCTGGTCAGGGCCATGAAAGTCCGGCCGGGCATCCCGAGCGATAGCTCCCTGATAGGGTGGACACAGATTTGGACACGGAATTCGCTCCGTGTCCAAGTGGACACGACGGAGCGTCGGTGCCATGGCCGAGAACGTGGGCAAGCGTGGGAGCGGGTGGTACTACCGCTTTGACCTTCCGACTGGCCCCGATGGGAAGCGCCGGCAACGTCGGGTGAGCGGGTTCCGCACCGAGCGCGACGCGCGCAATGCCCTCGCCGAGGCGACCGTCGCGGTCTCCCAGCAGCGTCTCCGGTATGCGCCGACGGTCACTTTTGAGGATCTCGCTCGGGAATGGCTGTCCGTGATCGGCTCCGACCGCAAGGCGACGACGATCGCCAACTACGAGATGCTGGTGGATGCCTACCTGATCCCGAGGATCGGCTCGCTCCGCCTGGACCGTTTGACGGCCCCGCGCATCCAGCACCTCTACGTCGAGCTCCGCGCCTCGGGCGGTCGGGACGCCCGGCCGCTCTCGGGCACCCACGTCCGCAACATCCATCGCGTGCTCCACAACGTGCTCGCCTACGCCTGCCGGATGGGCTACCTCGCGCTTAACCCCGCGGACGCCGTCGAGCGGCCACGGGATGACACTGCGGAGCGAACCATCTACAGCCCGGAGCAGACCCGGCGATTCCTCGAGGTGGCGAAGGGTGGCCGCCTCGGTGCCCTGTGGTACCTCGCCATCTCCGCGGGGCTGCGGCGCGCGGAGCTCGCCGGGTTGCAGTGGCAAGACGTCGACTTGGAGGCGACGCCTGCCCAACTTTGGGTCCGCGCCTCCCGTTCCCTTGCTGGTAGCCGCGTCGTCGAGTCCGGGCCGAAGACGAAGGCCGGTCGCCGCATGCTCGTGCTCGACGAAAGAGCCGTCGGTGCCCTGACCGATCATCGAGAGCGGATGGAGGCGGAGGCGGACCTCCGGGCTGACGGTCGCCCGGTGGGCTACGTCTTCGTCGACGAGGTCGGGGAGCCGTTCCATCCGGCGCGGCTGACGCGGATGCTCCACGGGCTGCAGCGCAAGGCGGGACTTCCCGAGATCACGCTTCACGACCTTCGCCATACATCGGCGACCATCGCGCTCCTTGCGGGAGTGCACCCCAAAGTCGTGGCGGAGCGACACGGCCATGCCTCGACCCAGATCACCCTCGACCGCTACAGCCATGTGCTCCAGCCAATGCAGGTGGCCGCGGCAGCCTCGATCGGCGAGTTCCTGAATCCGATCCCCTGATCGCCTGCGCCGCTGACGGCGTGACTCCGAGCCGGCGACGCTCTTATCAGTTGTCAAGGCCTGTGGTCGAAGTGCGGGCAGAACAATGAAGAGCCACTCGCTTCCGAGGGCATGCTCTTATCAAGCCACGCGTTCCGAGGTCTGAGAGTCCGGGTCGTGGGTCGGCGACGTCGCTGGAAAGTCAGCCCGTAGGGCGACAGTTATGGGGAGAGCCAGGCCCACGACCGCGGTGCTAGCCGCGAGGCAGGTAGCGATACACCTCGCGGGCGACGTAGCGCTTCAGGATGGCGGATCGCGTCGCGCTTAGAGAGGCCGTCCTTCACTCGGCGTTCGAAGTAGGCGGTGGTGCGCGGGTCGTGCGCGATGCGGACCATGACGATTCGCCAAAGCGCCGAGTTCGCCTGACGGTCGCCGCCGTTGTCGAGGCGGTGGCGACCGCTCGTCTTGCCGGATGAGGCGGGGATCGGCGCCGCGCCGCAGAGATGTGCCCAGGCGGCCTCTGAGCGGAGGCGCTCGGGATTGTCGCCGGCCGCGACGAGGAGTGACGCGGCAGTGTCGGGGCCGATTCCGAAACGCTCGAGGAGCTCCGGTGCGGTCTCTGCGACGAGGTGCTCGATCATCGTCTCGAGTTCGGCGATCTCCTCGTCTAGGGCCTGCACCCGGTGGGCGGGCGAGGTGAGCGAGGTCTTCGTTGCCTTAGTGACGACGTCGACGGAGCGCCCGGGGCGCATCCCCGATGCCTCGCTGACAAGGGCTTTTGCTGTGAGACCATGCAGGCGCTCGCGGAGCTCGTCAGGAGCGGTGATCCCGAGGTGGCGCATCTGGGTGATCGCCTTCACCCGCGCCTGGCGAGCCGACCGCTTGGCGACGAGCAGCACCCGGAGCGCCTCGACAGCGCCGTCCTTGGACTTCGCGAGACCCTTCGCCCGGCCGCCGAGGGCTGCGCGCGCGGCCTCGGTCGCGTCGAGGGGGTCTGACTTTCCCGACCGCCGGCGCTCAGCGCGGTTCGGCCGGTCGACCTCGATCACCTCGACGCCGCGGCTCCGGAGATAGCGCGCGAGGCCGGTGCCATAGGAGCCCGTGCCCTCGACGCCGACCTTTCGGAGCTCGCCGAAGCCTTCGAGCCAGTCGAGGAGCGCCCGGTAACCGGCGGGAGTCACCTCGAACGAGGCGGTGCCGAGCAGGCCTCCGAGCGAGTCGAGTGCTGCTGCAACGTGAGTGTCGAGGTGGGTGTCGACGCCACCGGTGATCGCGGGCGCGGCTTCTACGATGGTCATGGCCATCCCTTCTTCCTTAAGCGGTGAGGGGTGGCACGGCCGTCCCGGTTCGGAGTGACGGGCGGTTCCGACTTGTTCGTTGCAAGCCGGGCCAGTCACCCTTCCTTCGGAACGGGACGTGCCTATCTCTGCTGGCTTCTCCAGCGATCACCGACGCTATTGAGAAGCCGTGCTCCTGCGGGAAGTGCTCACCGCATTGTCATTGTTGTGGGACACCGGCCCGGCTGTCGCGACCACGCTGCACCAGCACCGTCCAGCGGTTGTGCCATCTTGGATTCATGGCCGGCGTGGAGATCCGGTCGAAGGTGAGCTCCGACGACGCGGATTGTGCCGATCTCGCTCGGTTGGTCTACGAGCATGACGGGTACCCACCGTTTCTCGGTGGCGGTCTCGAAGCCTTCCTCGACACATCGGACGCTCTCGGAGCCTGGGTTGCGGTGAAGGGGCCCGACATCGTCGGGCACGTCGCGCTTACGTCGAGAGCTTCCGACGAGGTTCTCAAGATCGCCTCGGAGACCCTGGGCATCCCTGCCGAGCGGCTGGGTGTTGTCGCTCGCCTTTTCGTTTCGCCCGCACACCGTCGAGTGGGAATCGGTGACGCTCTACTCCGCAAGGCCACGGAAGCTTCAATCGAGCGCGGCCGCCAGCCGGTGCTCGACGTTGTGATGCATTTCCTCGGTGCGATCGCGTTGTATGAGGGGCGCGGCTGGTTGCGCCTCGGCACTGTGAAGGTTCATGTGCGGGATGGCCTTACCTTAGAAGAGCACGTGTACGCCCTTCCGCCTCGATAAGTCCGCTACGTAGCCGGCGATTGGGGGCACCAGACAGTTCTGGTTGCGGAAGACTCTCGCAGTGCGCGCCTTCTTGCTCGTTGCGGCCGCGAGCCTTGCCGCGGTTGGAATTGGAGTCTGGATCGAGGGTGCCGGTTCCTCGGCCCCAGCATTCGGACCAGCACCGACGTTTCGGACTCACGAACGTCTCGCCACGGGAATCGTGGGGGGTCTCGTCACTGCAGGACCGACATGTCCGGTCGAACGGATCAGCAATCCCTGCCCGCCTCGACCCGTTCATGGACTGGTCTCCGCTCGCCGATTTGGAAGCAGACGAACCGTCGCGCTCAACACAGCCGGCGAGTTCAAGATGATCTTGCCAACGGGCCTCTATGTGCTCACGGTTCAGACCGGATCGTTCTTGCCGAGGTGCCCACGGGTCAAGGTCGCGGTTGGCCCCGGAGAAACACGAAGAGTGGACATCTCCTGTGATACCGGCATCCGCTGACTACTACGGGAGATCAGGTACGGCGATCTGGGGCACCACCGATTTACGGTTGACAACGCGGCTGGTCCGTCTCGGAGCGATGCGCTGTAGGGCTGGAGAAGCGCGGACGGGGAATCGCCGTTGACTCCCCTTGTCGACGACGCTTGAAAACTGGACAGTAGCGACGCTCGAAAAGTGAACACTCAACGATTGGAGAGTGATCACTTTGGAGGACTGGGCGCTGATCAGGCGGCTTGCGGCGGAGGGTGTGCCGAAGGCGCGTATCGCTGAGCGGTTGGGGATCTCCCGGACGACCGTCATCAAGGCGGTGCAGTCCGAGTCGCCGCCGAGCTATGAACGACAAGCGACCTCGACCTCGTTCACGCCCTTCGAGGCGCGGGTGCGGGCGCTGCTCGAGGACGACCCGGAGCTGCCGGCGGTCGTGATCGCCGAGCGCGTCGGATGGACCGGGTCGATCACCTGGTTCCGACAGAACGTCAAGCGACTGCGGCCCGAGCACCGCAAGATCGATCCGGCCGATCGCTTGAGCTGGGAGCCGGGTGACGCTGCGCAGTGCGACCTGTGGTTCCCGCCGCGCAAGATCCCTCTCGAAGACGGGACGGCGAAGTTGCTGCCCGTGCTCGTGATCACCGCCGCGTACTCGAGGTTCATCCTCGGTCAGATGATCCCGACTCGCCAGACCGAGGACCTGCTGCTCGGCTCGTGGCAGCTCATCCAACAGCTCGGTCGGGTCCCGAGGCGGCTGATCTGGATCTCGGACGGCACAGCGTCGAGGAACCGCTGCCGGAATGCCTGCCTACCGGGAAGGGTCGAGGTCTGGCGGGCGGCGGCGGAGGTGCGGCCCCACCTCTCGTTTGCGGCGACCTGGCCGCGGAGACTTGCTTCGCTTGTCTTGGGCATAGGGGGTGGCTCCAGTGTCGGAGGCCCGGTCCCCCTATGGAACCTGGCGAATGCGGTTGTCAGCTAGATGGTAGCGCGTGCGCTATGCGATGCAAGGCGCCTATTTAGGCTAAGCGTGGCCAGTGCATTTACCAATTAGAGCGAGTAGGCGACGATCCCATGAACACCACGATGACCGGAGAGGCACCTAGACGGGTCCTGAGCGGGGCGCCGGGGGCAAGGCTGGGCCGATGTCGGCGCGCCGCCCCAGGGCGCCTAGAGGCGGTCGAGCGGGCTGCCGCTGCGCCGGTAGGCGGCGTGCGCCCTCTGGTCGGCAGCGGAGCTGGCGTACCTGGACAGCATGTCCCTCGACGACCAACCGGCCAGCCGCATCAAGTCGCCTTCGAGGTCACCGTTAGCCAGCCAGGTATTGGCGAACGAATGCCGAAACTGGTGCGGGTGGATATTCGCCAGCCCGGCCTGCGCGCACCTGCGTCGCAACATTTGACTGACACCGCTTGCGCTCAGTTCCTTGCCCCTGCCACCGAGCCACAACCCCGGCAGCTCGGCCAGCGGGTGCAGCGACCGGGCCTTGGCGTAGGCGCGCAACGCACGGCGGGTGCGAACACCGAACGGGATCGACCTCATGCGGCGCCCCTTGCCGAGCACGCGAATCTGCGGGAGGTCGCCCGCGTCTACATCGTCAACGGCCAGGTTGACGATCTCGGCCAACCGGGCGCCCGTGTCCCACAGCAATGACAAGAGCGCCACGTCCCGGTAGCCCTCGAAGCTTTTGTCGTCGCAGGCAGCGAGCAGCCGCTTGAAGTCGTCGTCGCTAATGACCGGCACCGGAGGTGGCACAACCTTGGGCGGCGCCATGTTGGCCATCGGAGTGGCCGTTATCTGGCCGTCCTCCTTGAGCCAGCGGAAGAACTGCGCCAGGGATCGGTAGCGCACCGCGGCCGACGCGGGACGGTGGCGCTCAAGCTGATCGGCCATGAACGCCTCGATGTGCTCCCGCCCGATCTTGCGCACCTCGCGGGGCATCCCCTTGGCGGCGAGGAAGGTGTCTAGCAGCTCAGCGGCTTCGCAATAGCTCTGGATCGTGCGGGGTGACCGATCCCGTGCTCGCAGCGAGAGCCGGAAGTCGTCCAGAAGGCCCGAAATCGTGTCCAAACCCTCGATATCCAGGGTTTTTACCATCTCCAGCAGCTCCGATCCGGCCCCCACGTCGGGGGACCGAATCCGAACATATCAGATGCTTAGCAACCGCTATGCACTTCCGATATTCACTGTTTTCCCAGCTAGTGCGCTCGGAGGAACTCGAATCCCCAACCTTCTGATCCGTAGTCAGATGCTCTGTCCAATTGAGCTACGAGCGCAGGCACCCGGCTTCCGCTGGGAGCGGTTCACTTTAACCCGCGGGCGCCGAGGAGCCGACTGGCAGTCGAGAGCGTCAGCCCCAGCTCGAGAGCACGATCTCCTTGGTCAGGTCCCGCCAGGGCGCGCCTCGGGGGATGATCGCCTCCGCCGCGTGGTGCACGTTGTGAGAAGCGGGGTCGCTTCCGAGAGGCGGCTTGCCTGCCTCGACGTCGTCGCAGGCCTCGAGGAGAAGGCGCCGACAGGCCTGGATGGCGTGGTCGGTCGAGCCCAGCGCCTCCTTTGAGCGGTCGACGATGTAGCCCCCACCGAGTGCCGATTGCAGCGCGAAGTCCTGAGTGTTCGTCCCGAGGATGCCGCTGAATTCGACCGTCCGCTGGAGCTCACGGTCGATGAGGTAGTCGTTCGACTTGTTGCGCACGAGCCAGTAGGTGCCGGGGATGCGGCGGTAGCCCTCGCCGGGACGCTCGCCGGTGTCCGCCCATTCCTTGGTGTCGTACGGGTCGTCCTCGTTGAGGCGGAAGCTGCGGTTATAGACCCAAGTGTTCTCGTCGTCGATCGGGACCCAGATGTGCCCGCTCACCATCGGGTGCCGCACCGGCTCGCCCGTCGCGGTGCTCAACGTGCGGGCGATCTGGCTCTCGCTCGGCATGAAGAACTGATAGACGCGCACGAAGGTCTGGTCGTCGGAGATGTTGCGCAGGCTCCCGTAGGTGAAGCCCCACGGCTGGTCGTCGACCTCGAGCGT
>Ga0307374_10002026_pt1 | contig 36829 bp, 36 predicted proteins | sample OX3MG_FD_202532 | JGI IMG/M metagenome (GOLD analysis project Ga0307374, IMG submission 202532) | Soil microbial communities from Risofladan, Vaasa, Finland - OX-3 | ecosystem: Environmental > Terrestrial > Soil > Coastal area > Acid sulfate soil | place: Finland: Risofladan, Vaasa | collected... | reverse complement strand
CGCTTGTTGTGTCTGGCGGCGTGTGTGTGGCTCAACCACCAACTTGGGCGTCCGAGCCGCGCATTGGTCGACTACATCGCCTGAATCCGTGGAATCAACCATCTAGGTGTCGTGCCTACACACGTTCCGAACGCGACTGATCGGAGCCTTGCCGCCGAGGGCGCTGTGAGCTCGCCGCTCGTTGTAGTGACGCAGCCAGTATCGCAGCGCCCGTTGGCGGTGACGAGAGCTGGGATACATGACCCCGTATCCCCATTCGCGGGCCATGGTTTGGTGGAAGCGTTCGACTTTTTCATTCGTGTGCGGGGTGTGGGGCTTGGTGCGCAGGTGCCGAATGCCGCGAGTGGCAAAGATCCTCGCCAGGGATCGGTTGCGGGTGTAACTCCAGGCGTTATCGGTCATGACTGTTCGCACGTGGATCCCCTGGACCGAGCACCACTCACGCGCACGCTGCGTAAACCCCGTCACGGTGCCTGCACGCTCATCGTCGTGCAGTTCGACGTACGCGAGGCGCGTGTGGTCGTCGACGATCGCGTGGCCGTATTGGTACCCAACCCGGGCACGCCGCTCGGCAGAGGTCTGGGTGCGCACACCGCTCACGGCATGTCCGGGTCGCGTAAAGCGCGCAGAGCGCTTGGTGTCCATGTGCAAAAGGTCACCCGGGCAGGGCCACTCGTAGCGATGCGCGGGCTCACGCGGCGCGCGCGGGTCTCGCGACATCCCGTCGCGGTGCAGCACCTTCCAGACGCTCTGATGGGCCATCTCGAGCTCGCCGGCGATCAACCGCGGCCCCCAGCCGGTGCGTCGACGTGCGAGCACGATGCGCGCCTGGACAAGCGCATCGAACAGGCGCGGCTGCCGGTGCGCAGCGGATGATCGATCGCGCTAGGCACACGAGTCCCTGGCGCTCACCCGGCGAGGCCCGCCGCCAGCGCGTCACCCACTCCCAGACCGTCGAGACGCTGGCACCCACGCAGGCCGCGGCCGGCGTGGGTGTCAGCGTCTCGTCTTCCACCAACCGCACCAGCCGAAGGCGCCCGCGCGCTGTGAGCACAGCGTTATGGTGAGACATCCGAACCTCCCGGATTCTGCGAGCTTTGCACAGCCTCTCGGGCGTTCGGAACATGTGTAGGCGGGTCAACTAGGCGGTGTCGCCGCGCCGTTCGGCGGCTGTGGGCACTCCCCGTATGCACGTCGCCGACCTCACGGCGGTGCGAATCGCGCCCTCGGCCAGCTGTGCGGCCACAACGCCAACGCTAAACGCGCTCGAGGGGTGGGTCCCGCTCGCCAGGGCGAAGGTCACATCGCCGTCCATCGGCGTGTGCACGGGTGCGATGGCCCTTGCCACACCGGCGGAGGCCATGCGTGCCACCTGCGAGACCTCGGGCTTGCTCAGCTGCGCATCGGTTAGAACCGCTACCAGCGTCGTGTTGCTGACTAGGCGTGGATGACCCGGTGCCACGCCGCTACCAGCCCGGCGGGCATCCACAAACCCGTCCGGCGCGCGCCAGGCCCCCGCAAGGACACCACCCGACTCGTCCAGCACATCACCAAAGGCGTTGACGACGGCGACGACCGCGATCGTGGCGCCATCAAGGGCACGCGTCGCGGACGCGCCGAGCCCGCCTTTGCACCACCCCTCTTGCCCGAACAGTTTGCCGACGGTCGCACCCGTACCCGCACCGACACTGCCGCACCTCGGCGGTCCGGCGGTCGCCGCGGCGCAGGCCAGATACGCGTCCTCGGGTCCCGGGTGGCGCAGATTCGCCGAAATGCCCAGGTCGAACACCACCGCTGCCGGCACAATCGGGATGCGGGCGACGCCGACGTCGTAGCCGACCCCCTGCTCCACGCACCATCGAACCACCCCCGCTGCCGCGTCGAGACCGAAGGCGCTGCCACCCGACAGCAGCACCGCCGAGACCTCGGCCAACGGCGCGTGCAGTGCCAGCAGTTCTGTCTCACGCGTGCTCGGACCGCCGCCCCGAATGTCCACGGCGCCGACCGTCGCCGGCGGAGGCACGATCACCGTGCACCCGGTGCCAGCGGCAGCGTCGGTCCAATGCCCGATCAGGAAACCGGCCGGCCACGGTGATGGATCGCTCAACCCGACACCCCCTCACGCACGCGCCGCGGCCGTCGCGACCCGACCGGTACGGCTGCTCCGGTCGGGTCCGGCTGGCATGCCGGACACCAGTAGGTCCCGCGCTGTCCAACCACGCGCTTGGCGATGATCGTCCCACACCGAGGACAGGGATCGCCCTCATGCAGATGAACCCGGAGCTGAGCTTGCATTTGCCCGCGCTCGCCGAGCCCGTCACGGTACGTATCGATCGACGCGCCGCCGGCCGCGATCGCAACGCGCAACCGATCCCGGATCCCCCGCTGCAGTGCCCGGTACTCCCGCTCGGACAGCTCCCCGGCCGGTCGCAATGGATGCACGTGGGCCGCGAACAGCGCCTCGTCGACGTACATGTTGCCGAGCCCCGCAACGAGCGCTTGATTGAGTAGCGCGGTCTTGATTGCCACCCGCCGGCCCCGCATGAGCTCCGCGAGCCGGCGGGCCGTAAAGCCGTCCTCAAGCGGCTCGTCGCCGACACGCCCGCGCCAGTATTCCTGCACACCCGTCCCGGCGGGGATCATCCATGCCCGGCCGAACCTGCGAGCATCGCCGAATGTCACGCTCGATCCGTCATCGAAGTCGAATACCGCACGCAGGAACCGTTCCGCCCCGTCGCTCGGGGGACCCGCACGCCAGTGCACGCGCCCGGTCATCCGCAGGTGCAGCGCCAGGACAGCGCCCGAATCGAGCTCCAGCAGCAGGTACTTGCCCCGGCGTCGGACGCGTCTCACGGCGCGGCCGATGAGGGCCGAACGGAACTCATCCACGTCCGCAGGCGCCACCAGAAGCGGATCCGTCACGGCAACCGCAGTGATCGTGCGACCGGTCAGGCGGGGCGCCAACTGGGCGCGGATCGTCTCGACTTCCGGGAGCTCGGGCATCAGTCGCGAGCGGTCGTCGCGGCGTCACCTGCACCGGCACGGACGCCCACATGGACCGCCGCCAGGATTTCCGTGGCGCAATTCTCACCGAGCGCGGCGTCCCGCGCGTGGATCATCGCGATGGGCGCACCCGATGTCACCGTTTCGCCGATCTTCGCCATCAACTCGATGCCGACGGCGTGGTCGACCTGCTGGGACGGGTGGAGGCGCCCGGCCCCGAGGCGCCGAACCGATTCCCCGATCGCGCGGGCGTCGATGGACTCGACCACGCCATCCCGGTCCGCCAGGGCCGAAACGCCGACCGGCGCGGTCGCGAGCACGGCGGGCGTGCTCCACACCGCCGGATTGCCGCCTTGGGCCTCGACCCACCGCTCGGCCATCGCGAGCCCGGACCCGTCCGCAAGCGCGACCTCAGCGCGCGCGACGCCCTCCCCCCCAGCCACGACCCCGGCGGCCTCGGCGAGCTCACCCGCGATCCGAGCCGCGACGCGGCGGAGATCCGCGGGGCCGCCGCCACGCAGCACATCCGACGCCTCCCGGACCTCCAATGCGTTGCCGATCATCCGCCCCAGCGGTTCGCGGATCGCCGTCACGATCGTGCGCACCTCGCGCTCCCAGCCGACGGCCAGCCACTGCATCAACTCGGCCGTCCGCTGCGCTTGTTCGAGCGTGCCGCAGGCGGCGCCGTCACCCCAGGTGACCTCAAGTGCGAGGGCCGTGGCCCCACCTGCGAGGGCCTTGCTCATGACGGATGCGGCGATGAGGTCGCGGTTGGCCACAGTCCCGGTCGCCTCACGCAAGCTGGTCAGGCGCCCGTCGCCAGGCACCAGGCGGGGGTTGTGGGCAATCACCGCGCATCCGACGCGCTGCACCTGCCCGATAAACTCCCCCAGCTCGAGGGTAGTGCGGTACCCCGGGATGGCCTCGAGCTTGTCGATCGTTCCACCCCAGTGCCCGAGCCCGCGACGGCTCATCTTGGCGACGCGCACACCAAGTGCCGCCGCGAGCGGCACGGCGACAAGGCTCGCGTTGTCCCCGACCCCCCCGGTCGAATGCAGATCACCGGTCGCGCCCAGCGATGCCAGGTCCAGCCGCTCACCTGAGCCGATCAGCGCCGCCATCAGCCCCTGGGTGCTCTCCCGATCAAGCCCGCGCGCCTGAGCGATCGCGCACCACGCCGCCATTTGCGAATCCGGTGCGCCGTCGCTCAGCCAGCTGCGCACGAACCGGCGGACGCTGTCGGCGTCAACGTACTCGCCGCGCCACGTGCGCTCGAGCAGCTCCAGGGGCGACAATGGTACGGCCATTGCAGGCGATGTTACAGAGGGCTGATATCGTGGCCCGAGATGAACCGCGCACACACGAAGATCGCCGTGGCGTTCGGGATTCTCGGACTGGCAGGGACCGCCGCGACGGCGCCGCTGCTCGCGGCACGCGGACCGACGCCCGTGGTGTCTTCGCCGATCTCACCCCGCATCGTGACCGCGCAGCAGGGCCACGCGCGATTCCTGATGGGTGCACGCCTGTCGATTCCCGCGCGGCTCGTCGTCCGGATCACACGGGTGTCCACCAGGCGCCTGATGAAGACCGTCGTGAGCTCCGCGATCCACAGATCCGGGCGCGCGTTCTTGCTGATTCAGGCCACCGACAGCCTTGGCTATCAGTTGCCGCAAGGGGCGTACACGGTGTTCATCGGCGCCACCAGTGCCGGTGGGCGCAACGCACGTGGACACAGCTACGCGCTGACGCTCAACTACAGCCCCCCGCGCGGCGTCTTCGACTGGTACACGGTGCCCAACGACGGCGACATCCGCACCAGCCTGAAACTCCATACCAGCTCGGGCCAGGTCGTCGCCGCCGTGCATCCCGGTGGCGCGGTCGCGAGCGCGGGAATTCTGCGGGGTGATGTCATCCAAAGCATCAACGGCCTGAGTGTCGCGAGCGCGGGCGGCTACGCGCGCGCCGTGCGACTGATGCCCGCCAGCACCCCGGTGACCATCCAGTTGCTGCGGGGCACGACACCGCTGACCAAGACGATCACCGCGCCCCCGGACTGGACCACGATCCCGAGCATGACTTCGCAGCTCGGTGCGGCCGCGGCCACCAAGGCCTTCGGCTTTGGCTACGCGCTTGTCGCGTACGACGTGTCAATCGGACACTTCGGGCCTGCGACCCGGATCATCGGCACGTGGTCGCGGGCAGACGCGGCAACGGCGACCGCCCAAATAGCGCGCGCTCAGTTGATGGCCGCCGAGCGCCGGCAACCGGCGGCGCTTACCTACTGGACCAAGGCGCTGGCGCTCAATGGCACGTTGGCACAGGCCGCCTTCGGTCAGGGGATCGCCTACGACGCCATGGGTAACGACCCGGCCGCCGCAAATGCATTTGCCCACGCCGCACGGTTGGACGGAGCGAGCGCGGCCGATCCTGCCTATCAGGCCCTGGCCCTCGAGCAGGCGCACTTGCCGTACTTGGCAATCCCGCCGGCCGGCGCGGCCGTGTCCATTGACAGCACCGATCCCAACGCGCTCGCCGCCGAAGGCGTCGCCCTCATCCAGACCGGCCAGCGAGCGGTCGGGGTTTCCGCGCTCGAACACGGTGTGGTGCTGACCGACGATCCGGCTCGCGCGCAACTGCTGATCTCGACGTTCCTAGAGGCGTCAGTTCCGTGAGCGTACGCATGACGCTCCTTGGATCCGATGGAACCGTGCGGGCCCAGATCGACCTGGAGCGTCCCGCGCCGCCGCCGCGCGCCTCCGACCCAGACGCGCAGCTCGCCGCGCGTCTGGCGTCCTACCTGACGCGTCCGCGTCCGGTCCGAGGTCGGGCGACATGCGCCGTCGACCGACCGCCACCTGCGGCCGGCATCATCATCTGAGGCCGGTCGACCCGACGCCGAGATTACTCCCCGTGCAGCGTCTCGTCGTCATCTTCATAGCGGTCCGCGCCCCGACGTCCGCGCGCCGATTGGCGAGTCCCGGCATGGATCCCCCGGCGTGACACCACCACGACGCTGCCGATCCCGATCACCAGGCCGAGCCAGAATTCCCAGGTACCCAGTGGATTGGCGATGAAGATCCCGACGATCAACAGCACGCCAATGGCGCACACGAGCGCCAGCGGACGCTGCCGAGGCGGCGCAAGCTGTACAACCCACGGTGCCAGGACCGCGATCACCAGAATCACAATCGTCGTCACGTGCTCGCCCCCGGACGGTGAAAGGTCAATCGTCGCGCCAATGTACCGGTCAGATCGCCCGTTCGTCATTTGTTAGCCGCGGAGGTCGAAGTCCCTTCCCATGATCGTTGCCTGCGGAATCCACCTCATGCCGGTCCTGGACGCAATCGGAACACCGCGCCCGTCCTGTATCGCCGGCGTTGCAAGCGACGGGGCGCTGAAATTGCTGCGATGCGTCAACACCGACGGGGACCTACTGGCGGCCATTCCACCCGATACGCGGGTGATCGCGGTGGACGCGCCACTGGTCGTCGAGAACCCCTCCGGCCAGCGCCCGGTCGAGCATGCGTTGGCCTGGCTGGATGCCCCGGCGTTCCCGAACTCGATCACGCGACTCACGCAGCTCTATGGGGGCCTGCGCGGCGTCGGTCTGTGCGATCGGCTTGCCGCGCGTTCCGCCCGGGTCGTCGAGACCCTCCCGGATCTCGTCCTGCGCGAGCTCGCATGGGAGGCGGTCCATCCCCCAAGCGACCCTCCGCTTGAGCTCGCGGAGTACCGCGCCGCCTGGCTGGGCGTCCGGGCACCTCGGTATCGACCGAAGGGGCTCGGACGCGCCGTGCCCGGCGGACGGGCGGCGGCCGCGGCGCTCCTGGCAACGGCGATGGACATCGGCGGTTGGCTGCCCATCGCCGATCCGGATGACTGGCAAGCGATCGCCGATGCCGCCCGCCTAGATGCGATGGCCTGCGCGTACACCGCCTGGCGTGTGGCATCTGAGCCGCAACACACGCTGCTGATCGGCGATCCGAGGATCCCGCTCGCGGTCCCCGCCGACGCCAACCTACGCGCCCGCGCCGCGCTGCACACGGCGCGACGCCCCACAGGCGGCTAGACCCTCGCCGAGCCGGGAATGGCGACCACCGTCAGCACCTCCTGCTCGGCGGAGTCGACCGCCGCGCAGACCGCGGCATCGGAGGGGTACGCGTGGTCCTCGATCCACCGCACCGGCACCGACAGGTCGACGTGGTCGTCGGCGAACGGCCACGGGTCGACCGTGCACGTCTGGGTATCGCGGGCGCCCACGCGGATATCGATGCCGGCGTCGCCGACGACCCGCGGCACGCGGGGCAGGATCCACTCACGGCCCTCGTCCAAACCGTCCCAACACAGATAGAGCGACAGGACATCCCAGGCCTGGAGGATCCGGTAGGCGGCCCATGCCCAGGCCTGCAGCGCGTCGGTGTCGCCGAGATGTGCGCGCAGCTCGGCCTGGAGGCGCTCCTGGTCGCGAAGGAACGCCAGCTCGTATGTCGGGCGGTCGTCCCGTGGCGGGCACGGGCCGTCCAGACCCATCCGCTTCTCGTAGAGGCCCTGGCCGTGCATGCTCGCAAGCAGGCCGACACGCGGACCGCGGATCACGGCCTCGGCGATGCCGAGCTCGTACATCGGCGCGTGGATCGCCCGGTCGAGGTCCGGAAAGTTCACGGGTCTGCCGGTCGCATCGATGTGAGGCGTGAGGTCGTGGCCGCGCCAGCCCTCGTCATGGCATTCGGCGGCATCGATCAGCGCCTCGTACGGTGCGGGGCGACCGAACGTCTCGTTGCCCCAGGCCCGCGCCATGACCCCGCACTGGGCCTGGTGGTCCACCTGACGCACAAGGCGAATCCGGCCGCCGGTGCAGACCACGATCATGCCGGCTTCCAAGCGCTCATGGCATCGGCCTACACGCCGAGTGCGCGCGCGGTATGCAGGAGCCCGATCAAGGTCTTGGCGTCCCGGACGCGCGTGATCAACGTCGGCAGGTCCGACAGCGGGACCGGGACGATCTCGATTTCCTCCTCGGGAATCGGGGCGATGTCGCTCGGGCGCAGGTCCGACGCGATGAACAGGTGGATGAACTCGGTCAGCATCGCTGGCGCGGTGTAGAACCCGCCCAGATAGTCCCATTGGCCCGCGTCACGTCCCACCTCCTCGCCAAGCTCGCGCACGGCCGCCGCCCTGGGATCCTCGTCGGGGCCATCGAGCTTGCCGGCCGGCAACTCGAGCATGACCTCCTGAACGGCCTCGCGCGGCTGGCGGACCATCAGCAGGTGGTTGTCCTCGATGGGCACCATCACCACCGCACCGTAGTGCTCAAGCACCTCGCGCCGAACGACCAGCCCGCTCTTGCGGCGATACTCGGAGACCCGAAGCCGGACGATCTCACCGTCGAAGATCCGCTCGCTGGCGACCGGCCCGGCCAGCACTCCTTCGGGCGGCTGGCCGACGGCCCCCGGCGGCACGCGCTCCGCGCTCACGCGTCGACCGCCTCGGCGAGGATCGCGCGGGTGACGGCGACCATCGCCTCGAGGTCGTCGACGGCGATCGACTCGTCCGGCGTATGCACGTCGACCATCGCGTTGCACAAATTGACCGCGGGGAACCCGTTGCGCACCAGTGCGTTCACGTCGGAGCCGCCGCCACCGGGTACGTGCGTGGCACGGATGCCCGCGCGAGCCAGCGCGCGCTCGGCCAGCACAACCTGCGGATCGCTCGGACGCAGTTGATAGCCGGTGTATTGGGTTTCGACCCGGCATTCCAGATCGCATCCACCGGCAACGGCGGCCGTGGTCATCGCGTCCATCATCCGGGTGACCTGTTCGGCGAGCGCGACCAGATCGCGGCTGCGGGCCTCGGCGATGAGCTCGCAGCGGGGCGCGACGACGTTGGTCGCATCCCCGCCGGAGATGATCCCCACATTCGCGGTCGTCTGCGCATCGATGCGCCCAAGCGGCATGGTCGCGATGGCCGCGGCAGCCGCCGCGATGGCGCTGTGGCCGTCCTCGGGCTGCATCCCGGCATGCGCGGCGGTCCCCACGAACGTCGCCGTGATCCGCTTGTGCCACGGCGCGGACATGATGATCTGCCCGATCGGCCCGGAGTGGTCAAATACGAAGCCGACCTGTGCGGCCAGCTGCGCCGTATCGAAGCCCGCCGCCCCGCGCAGCCCGACCTCCTCGCACGGGGTCAGCAAGATCTCGATCCCCGCGTGCGGGGTGCCCTCACGCAGCACCTGGCGAACGCCCACCAGCATCGCCGCGATCGCCGCCTTGTCGTCACCGCCCAGGATGGCATCGCGCCGATTGGTCAGCGAGCCGTCCGCGCGCAACTCGACCTCGATCGGTCCGGTCACGGGAACGGTATCCAAATGCGCGCACAGCATCACGGGCGTTCCCGGAGCCGTCGCCGGCAGCCGGCCGAGGATGTTGCCGCAGCCGGCGCCGATGCGGTCACCAACGTCGTCCTCGATGATCTCGCACCCCAGTGCATCCAGTTCGCGCCGGGCGCGCTCGGCGATCTCGCCCTCCCCGTAGGACGGCGACGGGATCTCACACAGCTCGATCATCAGCTGAGCCACCTCGGGCAGCTCAGCCGACGCCATGCTCACGCCGGGGTGGCCGACACCGCTGCGCCGTCAACCTCCGCGCCGTCAGAGTGCGCCGGCCCGCGCTGCGCGGTCGCCCGTGCGAGCGCCGCGCCCACAAACTCGCGAAACAGCGGTTGGGGTCGGGTCGGGCGACTCTTGAATTCCGGATGGAACTGGGACGCGCAAAACCACGGATGCTCGCGGATCTCGATGCATTCGACCAGACGGCCATCGGGCGAAGTACCCGACACCACCAGACCGGCCTCTTCGATCTGCGGACGCAGGCCCGGGTTGACCTCGTAACGGTGGCGGTGGCGCTCGTAGATGACCGTATCGTCGTAGAGCGCCGCCACCCGGGTGCCGGGCACGAGGGCGACCGGGTCGGCACCGAGACGCATCGTGCCGCCGCGCTCATCGATCTCACGCTGCTCCGGCAGCAGATCGATGACCGGAAACGGCGTCTCCGGATCGAATTCCGAACTGTTGGCGCGCTGCATCCCGCAGACGTTGCGGGCGTAATCGATCACTGCCACCTGCATCCCGAGGCAGATCCCCAGATACGGGACCAGTCGCTCACGCGCATACCGTGCCGCGGCGATCTTGCCCTCGATGCCGCGCTGGCCGAACCCGCCCGGCACCAGAATGCCGTCTGCACGGGCAAGCACGGCGTTCAGGTCCGGCTCGTCCGAGTCGATCCACTCGATCTCGACGCCGACCCCGTGGAAGATCGCGGCGTGCTTGAGGGCCTCGGCAACCGACAAATACGCGTCACGCAATTGGACGTACTTCCCGACCAGCGCGATCCGGACGACCCCCTCGCAGTGCCCGATGTGCTCGACCAGCGCCTGCCACTCGCCGAGGTCGGCCGGTCGCATCGGCAGGCTTAACCGATCGCACACCGCACGGTCAAAGCCTTCGGCCTCCATGCCGAGCGGAACCACGTAGATGTCCGGGGCGTCGCCGGCGGAGATGACCGCCGTCTCGGGAATACCCGCGTGGAGGGCGATCTTCGCCTTGAGGTCGTCGGTGATGTCATGGTTCGAGCGCAACACCAGCACGTCTGGCTCGATACCGATCCGCCGCAACTCGTTGACCGAGTGCTGGGTGGCCTTGGTCTTGAGCTCGCCGCTCGCCTCGAGGAACGGCACAAGGGTGACGTGGACGAACGCGACGTTCTCGCGGCCGACGTCGTTGCGCAGCTGCCGGATGGCCTCCAGGAACGGCAGCGACTCGATGTCACCGACCGTACCGCCGATCTCCACGATGACGACATCCGCCGCCGAGCTCTCGCCCGCCAGCCGGATCCGTCGCTTGATCTCGTTGGTCACGTGCGGCACGACCTGCACGGTCGCCCCGTCGAAGTCGCCGCGCCGCTCGCGCTTGATGACCGCGTCGTACACCGCGCCGGTGGTCGTGTTCGAGACGCGCGTCAGGCTTTCGTCGGTGAACCGCTCGTAGTGCCCGAGGTCGAGATCGGTCTCCGCGCCGTCCTCGGTCACGAACACCTCGCCGTGCTGGTACGGGCTCATCGTGCCGGGATCCACGTTGATGTACGGGTCACATTTCTGGAAGAAGATCTTCCAGCCCCGGGCCTTGAGCAGCGTCCCAAGCGAGGCGGCGGTGATTCCTTTGCCAAGGCCGGACACCACGCCCCCGGTGACGAACACGTACTTGACGGGGTGGTCGCTCACGAGATCTCCTCGGTCAATCAGCGCTGAACGGACGATACACCAGGCCGCCCACGACACGAGCCCGCAGGCCCGCGGGACCGTGGGTGAGCCGGGCCGCCGGACCGCGGCACGCTCGGGGGCGGCGGCCCGCGCCACACCGGGACTTAACGCGACCCCTACGGGGCTCACAGTCCACTGCCAGCAGGCACTTCTACTGTTAGGGTCTGTCCCCGCGCCGAGCGGGCGGCTCGGTTGCGTCCGGCGACCGCGCTCACGACGTGGAGGAATCCGGTTGATGGATTGGAATACCCGCGTCGCGGCATGGGAAGACGTTGCCGCGAGCCCAGCATTTCAGCGCCTCGCCGACCGGGTACTGACAAGCGCCGAGCCATCACCTGACGATCGAGTCGTCGATCTTGGCGCCGGGACGGGTCTGCTCACGTTTCGCATTGCGCCGCTCGTCCATGACGTCATCGCCATCGATGCCGCGCCCGCGATGGTCGACTACGTCACCGAAGCCACCCGGGACGCCGGCATCGACAACGTCCAGGCGGCCGTGTCCGACCTGCGTGCGCTTGCGCTGCCGGACGCCTCGCGGACGCTGGCGATCTCCAACTACGCGTACCACCATCTCGATCACGAAGGCAAACTGACCGCGCTGCACGAGCTGTACCGGGTTCTCGCCCCGGGAGGCCGCGTCTCCATCTGCGACATGATGTTCGCGCTGTCGCTGCGACCGCGTGACCGCCGGATCATCTTCGACAAGGTGCGCTTGATGGCACGCAGGGGTCCGGCGGGCGTCATGCGAATCCTGCGAAACGCCGGGCGCGTCGCGACCGGAACATGGGAGCATCCCGAACGTCCGGAGGTCTGGGCCGAGTTGCTGACCGAGACGGGGTTCGCCGACATTGCGTCGTTCGAGCTCACCAACGAGGCCGGACTGGTCGTCGCCCGCCGGCCGGCCTAGCAGCGGCCCGGTATGACCACGTCCCGTCGAAACCGGCGCGGCTCGGGAGGTGCGGCGCTGCTCATCGGCGTGATCGCCCTCGTCGTGGTCGCCGTCGGCATCGTGACGCGCGTGTCCTCCTCCGGAGGGGCGCACGGCGCCGGGTCTCCGCACCACGGCGTACCGGCGGTCCCACCGCTCCCGACCAACACGCTGGTGGCGACCGGGCCGGCCGTGCGCTTCGGCGAGCCCGTCGCCGCAACCACGGCCGCGACACGGGTCGTCGCCGCCACGGTCTGGCTGCCGACCATGGCCGTCGTGGAAACCTGGCAGCGCACCGGCACGGAGGGCTGGAGTGCGCCCCAGCAATTGCTCCCGACCGGGTTTCACCGCGGGTACGACCCGTCCGTGGCGGCGCTCTCGGACGGTACTGTCGTCGTGAGCTCGGGCGTCGACCTCGCCGTGCGGCCGTACTGCATCGACGCGGGATCGGTCGCGGTCCAGCGTATCGACCCCTCCGGGCCGAGCACCCCCGTGCTGGTCGACGACGAGCGCGGCAGCACCGGCTTCGATGACCGTCCGACGGTTGCCGACGGGTTCGGCGCGCAGGTCTGGGTCGGATGGTCGCACGGCACCGCCGCCGACGCGTGTGATCTGGTCGGCCAGCATGACCAGATCATGGTGTCAGTCTCCGCCGACGGCGGACGCCGCTTCGGCCGTCCGTTCACTATCGCGACCCCCGGTGCGAACTTCGGTGTCCAAATCGCCCCGACGGGACCGGGTCACGCGGAGATCGCCTGGGCCGAATCCTTCCCGAGCGGCCTCTATCGCATTCTGGTCGCCCAGATCACCGATTCGCACCTGGTCGGCCCCCCCACCGTCGTGGGGACCGGGACCGCGCTGCCCGCCCATTTGCCCGGTGCGAGCTTCCCGTCGTTCACGCTCCCCAGCCTGACGCTGATCGACGGGCGTCCCGCGTTGACGTGGGCCTCGTGGATCGACAGCCGGGCAGTCATCGACCTTGCACTTCCCGCGACGTCCGGCTCGGGCTGGCGCCGCCTGACGATCCCCCCGGCGGCCGGCCACGATGATCTGCTGCCGACTCTGGGAACGCTGTCCAACGGGACCACCCTGTTGCTGAACGCGGTGCACCGGCGCACGACCGACTCGGTCGCATACGAAATCCGGGCTGTCGGTACGGGCTCGAGCGCTGCGGGTATCGCGACGTCTGGCGTACGTACGATCGCAGGTGGCGGACCCGGGCCGGCGTTCCGCGAGCTCGGCGAATCCCTGCAGATCGCCACGGACCCCGCCGCGACGACGACCGGCCTCGTGGTCGCGAGCGCGCAGGCGTCCCGGCTCGAGACGGCGGTCTGGACGCCCTAACCCGGCCCCGGGCATCCGCCGCGATGCCCGGCGGCGGCGGTATGCCTACGGCGCAACGCCAACGCCACGCAGCAGCCGCTCGACGTGGGTTCGCGCAGCGGCATCATCGCTGGTCGTCCCCAGCATCCGGCACAGCTCGTCAACCCGCGCGGCATCGACGACCTTCCGAATCGCTGTCCTCGCGATCCCGTCCGCCGCGACGTCCTTCTCCAGGACATACTGCCGCTCGCCGGCGGCAGCAACTTGTGGCAGGTGCGTGATGGCCAACGTCTGGGTCACCCTGCCCAAGGCCGCGAGCCGCGCAGCGACCGCCATCGCGGTGACACCGCCGATGCCGGCGTCGATCTCGTCGAAGACCCATGTGGCGCCATCGGTGCCCGCGCTCAGCCCGTGGAGCGCCAGCAGCACCCGCGAGAGTTCGCCGCCGGAGCCCACCTCGGCGAGCGGCGCCTCGGCGAGCCCCGGATTGGGTTGCACGAAGATGGTTGCCGTATCGGCTGTCAGCGGGTCCGCGTGTCCGGTGACGGTGATCCGCACCCGAGCCTCGGGCATCGCCAGGTCGATCAGCGCCTCGCGCAGTGCCTCGGCCAGTTGCGGCGCTGCCGCCGCGCGGAGATCGCGAAGCTCTGCCGCGCGCCGTGCGGCGTCCGCCAGCATGGCCTGGTGCTCTTCGGCAAAGCGCGCGGCGTCCTGGCCCGCGCTCGCAAGATGCTCCAGCTCCACCCGGGCGGTGTCGGCCCACCCGGCAAGCACGTCCGGATCGCAGCCGGCACGCCCGGCGCATCGTGCGTAGTGCTCGATCCGGGCTTCGACCGCATTGAGGCGCCCGGCCTCCGCATCGAGCCCGTCCAGATACCCGCGCAGCTGGATCGCCGCCTCACCGACCAGCGCCTGCGCCTCCCCCAGCAGCTGCTGGGCCGGTGCGAGCAGCGGATCGATTCCGACGACGTCACCCACGGCCCGTTCGGCCTGGCCGATGAGCTCCCGCGCCCCGGCCTCGGCCTCGGTCGGAGCGATCGCTTCCGCGGCGGTCGACGCCGCCCGGGCGAGGCGATCGGCATGACGCAGTCGGTCGCGTTCACCGATCAGTTGGCCGTACTCGCCATCCGCCGCGCCCAGGGCATCGATCCCGCGAAGCAACTCATCGAGGTCTCCGCGCCGCCGAACGAGCGCCTCCTGTTCGGATCGCACCTGCTCGTGCGCCCGTGCACGGGCCCGAATTTGACGTCGCAACCGGGCCAGTTCCTCGGCCCGGCCCACCACGTCCGATCCACAGTAGTGGTCGAGGGCGGCGAGCTGCGCCCGTGACGAGACCAGCATGCGTTGATCGCCTTGTCCGGAAAACCGGACCAGATAGCCGACCAGCGCAGCGACCGCGGCCCGGGGGGCCACGGCCCCGTCGATCAGCGAGCGCGCGCGCCCGTCGGCGGGGATGCGCCGCGTGAGGGTGAATTCCCCGGGGTCGTCGACGAGCTCCTGCAGCGCCGCGGCCGGATCATCCTCATCGAGCCGGTCCCAGAACCCATCGGGCAGGCGAACGGTCGCCTGGACCAGCGCCTGGCGATGTCCGGGGCGAACGACCCCGGGATCCGCCGCCGCACCACCGAGCAGCGCCAGCGCGTTGGTCAGCACGGTCTTGCCGGCGCCGGTCTCGCCCGTGATCACGGTCAACCCCGGACCGAACTCGAGCTCGGCGTGTTCGATCACCACAAGACCGTGGATCTCCAACGACAGGATCACAGGACTACCCGCGTCCGAACTTCTCCCGGTAGCGACGGAAGAACGAGGCCTCCGGGAAGATCGCCAGGTGCACGTCGGAACCGCCGAGACCGACGGTGATCTGCCGGCCGGGGGCGAGGCTGCCGACCTTCGATCCGTCGGCCAAGACATCGCAGTCGCCCCACATCGCAGAGTTGGTGACGACCAGCTGCTCCTCGGGCGCGATCACCAGCGGGCGGGTGTCGAGGTGATGGCCCGCGAGGAAGCTCAGTACGAAGCACCGCACCCGCCAGCTGACCGTCGGGCCGCCGGCGGCGAGGTTGTAGGCCGTCGAACCGACCGGCGTGGAACACACGACCCCGTCGCAGCGCACCGTGGCGACCTTCTCGCCATCGATCGCAAACGACAGGTCGGCGATGCGGGTCTCGCCGCTGCGCACGAGTGCCAGGTCGTTGACCGCGCGCACGGATCCATCGCTCCAGTCCACGGTCAGCGACGGCAGGGCCAACACCGAGTATTCGCCCCGCAAGGCACGCCGCAGGCCGTGCTCCAGGTCGTCCCGCTCCACCGAGCACAGGAAACCGACGCGGCCGAAGTTGACCCCGATGACCGGCGTGCCCGCACCGGCCTCGCGCGCGAGCGCCCGGAGCATGGAGCCGTCCCCGCCGAGTACGACGATCAGATCCTCACCCTCACTGCGTAGCGTGACGGTCTCGCTGGAGACGTACTGCTCGAGGCGCGGGTGCTTGGCCACCTCGACCGGCGGCACCAGCACGTCCACCCCGGATTCCTCCAGGATCGCGAGCACCGTGTCGAGCGCGCCGCTGGTGTGTTCGGGAGCGCGGTGGGTCAGCAGCAACACCCGCTCGACGCCGGTGCCGGCGGGGACGATCGGGATGGGGCGGTTCGGTTCGGTCATGGGGTCTCCGCAGGATGACCGACGGCCACCGCATCGGCAATCCGTTGGTCGAGATCCGGCACCGGCACGGCAGCACCAGATGCCGTCGCGAACAAAAATACTTCCCGATTGCCCTTCGGGCCGGGCACGCCGCTGTCGGCGGCGCCGAGTACCGCGCCGCCGACAGCCGTGATCGCGTCGGCGACGCGCCGCACCGCGGCGGCCCGCACGGCCGGATCCCGCACGACGCCCGACGACCCAACCTGCCCACGCCCGGCCTCGAACTGCGGCTTGACCATGAGAAGCGCTCGCCAGTTACGCGCCAGGCAGGGTGCGACGGCACCCCACACGAGTGCCGTCGAGATGAATGCGAGATCACACACGACCAGGTCGGGTGCGTAGGCGAGCATCCCGGAGGCGAGGGCCCGCGCGTTGGTGCGCTCCATGACGTGAACGCGGGGGTCATTGCGCAACCGCCAATCGAGCTGGCCGTATCCCACGTCCAGGGCGATGACCTCCCGGGCGCCGCGGCGCAGTAGGCAATCGGTGAAGCCGCCCGTCGATGCCCCGAGATCCAGTGCCCGTGCACCTGCGACCTCGATCCCGAACGCATCCAGCGCATTGCTCAGCTTCCGCCCGCCCCGCGAGACGAAGTCCGGAGCAGCTGCGACCTCGATGATCCGCTCGTCGTCGACGGCCAGGCCGGGCTTGTCGCTCACCCGCCCGTCCACGCGCACGCGTCCCGCCAACACCGCCGCCTGTGCACGCGAGCGGGACGGCGCGAGGCCGCGCTCAACGAGCGCGATATCGAGACGGGACCGGGGCATCCATGCCGATGATAGCCATGTCCGCGGCCCGCCCGGCCGCGCGCGAGCAGCCGGGCGGGCCGGTCAGGCCGAGGATGCCACGCCGCGGGTCGTCCGCGCGAGTTCGGCGATGACGCGCCCGGCGATGTCGTCCGGCGCAAGGCCCGCCAACGACAGCAGTACATCGCGCTTGCCGTGATCGATGAACCGATCGGGTAGACCGACCACAAGTGTGCGCGTGGACATGTCGGCGACCGCCTCAAGCACCGCGGATCCGAACCCCCCATGGGCTGCGTGATCCTCGATGGTCACGAGCAGATCATGACGCGCCGCGAGCTTGCGCATCAGCGCATCATCAAGCGGTCGTACGAACCGGGCGTTGACGACCGTCGCCGCGATGCCGGCCTCCTCGCGCAGGCGCTGCGCGGTGGCAATCGCAATCTGGGTGCCGTAGCCATAGCCCACCAGCGCGACCCGTTCGCCGGATTCAAGGACCTGGCCGGCACCGATCGGGAGCACCTCGGGGTAGTCGGGCAGTGCCGCGCCCACGCCGGCACCACGCGGATACCTGATCGCGACCGGACCGTCGATCCGCAGCGCGGTGTGCAGCATCGCGACCAGCTCGGCTTCGTCCTGCGGCGCCATGACGGTCATGTTGGGAACGCTGCGCAGATATGCGATGTCGAGCGTGCCGTGATGGGTGGCGCCGTCGTCGCCGACCAGACCGCCGCGATCGATCGCAAACACGATCGGCAGGTTTTGCAGCGCGACGTCGTGCACGATCGGATCGAACGCACGCTGCAGGAACGTGGAGTAGATCGCGACCACGGGCCGCAGGCCCGCGATCGCCAGACCGCAGGCGAACACGACGCCGTGCTGCTCGGCAATCCCGACGTCAAAGGTCCGCTCGGGGAACCGCGCAGCCATGTGCTGCACGCCGGTCCCTTTCAGCATCGCGGCCGTGATCCCCACCACGCGCGGATCACGCTCGGCCTCGGCCACCAGTGCCTTCCCGAACACCTCGGTATAGGTCGGTGGCCCTGGGGCGGCGGCAGGAGCTGACTTGCCCGATTCCGGATTGAACGGACTGGCGCCGTGCATGGCCTCGCCATCGGCCTCGGCGGGCTCGTAGCCCTTGCCCTTGGTGGTCTTGACGTGCACGAGCACCGGACGGTTCCGGCGGACCGCGAGACGGATCGCTCCCCGCACCGCCTCCAGGTCGTGTCCGTCGTACGGACCCATGTAGGCGAACCCGAGTGCCTCGAACAGTGCCCCCGACTCGAACCACAGCGCCTTGGTGGCATCCCGCAGGCTCGTCCCCACCGCACCGCCGCCGGGGACGCGCGCCAGACCCCGCTCGAGTTCTTCCCTCACGCGGGTCAGTGTCAAGTCGACGCGCGCGCGCTGGAGCATCCGGGACATCGCCCCGACGTTCTGGGAGATACTCATCCCGTTGTCGTTGAGGATGACCACCACCGGTGTGCCCATCTCGCCGGCCTGGTTCATCCCCTCATAGGCCATCCCGCCGGTCATCGCGCCGTCACCGATCACGCAGACCACCGCGCGCGGCGTCCCGTCCGCGCGTCGCTGTGCCTCAGCGAGGCCGACCGCGTAGCTGATCGAGGTGGACGCGTGCCCAGCGCCCATCACGTCGTGCTCGCTCTCGGTGCGCTTGAGGAAACCCGAGATGCCCCCTTGTTGGCGCAACGTCGGGAACTCGGCCAGACGACCGGTCAGCAGCTTGTGTCCGTACGCCTGGTGCCCGACGTCCCAGACGATCTTGTCGCGCGGGCTCTCGAGCTCGCAGTGCAGTGCGATCGTGAGCTCGACGGTGCCGAGGCTCGCACCCAAGTGGCCACCGGTTTGGGACACCGTGGTGATGATCGCCTGGCGCATCTCGCCGGTCAGCGCCGCGAGCTGCTCATCGGTCATCGCGCGCAGATCGCCGGGCCCCTCGAGGCCGGCGAGGATCGGATACTGGGTCTGCTGGTCATCGCTCATTCGTGGGATCCTAGGGAAACTGGCGCCGGACGCCAGTCCCACGCGACGCAAGGCCCGCGCGCAACGGTCCGGCCGGAACATCGTTGGTCGATGCGTCCGGTCCGCCCATTAGTGTTCCCGTCACCGTGATAGACGCGCTTTCCCCCCGGAGCCAATCGTGAGCGCGCCGCCCGCAGCTCTCGACTCCGTCGACGATACGGGCCCGGATGACGATGCGCTCGTCGCCGCCCTCAGCGCGCCCGGACTCACCCAACGGCTCGCGGTCCACTATCGACCGATCGTCACACTGACGACCGGGGTCGTCGCCAGCGTCGCGGCCCGCATCCGCTTCACCGACCCCCTTCTGGCCAACGCCCCGCCCAAGCGCGTGGTCCAACTCGCCGAGCAGACCGGCGCCATCGTCCCGATCGGCGCGTGGTTGATCCAGGAGGCGGTGCGTGAGCTAGCGGAGATCCTGCAGACGCCACGCCCGGAGGGGCCGGTCGGCCTGTCGGTGAAGGTGTCGACGCCGGAGCTCGCCGACCAGGGATTCGCGGCCCGGGTCGCCGAGGCCCTGACGTCCTCGGGCGTGAGTCCGGCCGTACTGGTGCTCGAGTTGACCCACCCGCCGACAGCCGACTCGCCGGAAAGTGCGGCAAACCTGCAGCGTCTCCGCTCGATGGGCGTCATGCTCGCGGTCGACGAGTCGTCGATGGGTGCCGAGGCGATGAGCCAACTGCGGGCGCTACGCATCGGCGAGATGCGGATCGCACCGGAGATCTGCCACGGCGCGCCGGTCAATGCGGACGACCGGGCGACACTGACCTCGATTGTCGGCCTGGCGCGTGCGCTCGGGCTCGTCACGGTCGCCACCGGAATCCAGAACGCCGAGCAGTTCGACACCGCACGCTACCTCGGCGTCGACCGGGCCCAGGGGGCGCTGCTGGGATCGCCCGTGCCGCTCGACGAGCTGCTGGCCTGGATGAAGCCCCGCTAGGGATCTAGTCCGGTGCGGGTTCCGACTCGTCCGTGGCCGTCGATGCCGGCTCCGCCCGCGTGTCGGCGAGCAGCGCGGAGACGCGTTGGGCGATGACCAGCGCCTGATCGGCCAGATCCCGCAGCTCGGCGGGCGCCAGTCCCTCGGCCTCCAGTGCGCGCGCAACCTCCTCCAGGCGCGCGACCTCGAGTGCGAGATCACCAGGCGTTTCAGGCGCGGTCATGCATTCTGCTCCGATGCACGGACCTCACGGGCGATGCGCCCGAGGATTCCGTTGATGAACGCCGGGGCCTCGGCGCCGCAGTAGATCTTCGCAAGCTCGACGGCTTCGTTGATCGATACCGCCGCGGGGACCTCGGGCCAATCCAGCAGCTCGTGTACCGCGACCCGCAAGATATTGCGCTCCAGGGGCGCCAAACGGTCGGCCGTCCACCCTTCGGCCGCGGAACTGATCAACGCATCGACCGACAGGGTGTCGACGCTGACGCCATCGACCAGCGCGCGGGTGAACTCGTCGATCGGCCGGCCCCGGTCGCGCTCGACGTTCCCGATCAGCTGCTCCATCGGCAGGTCGGTCAGATCGTGCTGGTACAGCAGCACGACCGCCTGCGTGCGCCCGGCACGCCGGCCTTCCTGGCCGGGAGTCCGGCCGGCCTGGCTCATACCGTCCGGCGGTCAAGTGAGGAAAACAGGTGCCCGCGATCGCTCAGGTAGGACGTCGTATAGCGCCCGTCGATGAACGACGGCTCGCGAACGATGTCTCGAAACAAGCCCAGTGTCGTCGGCACGCCCTCCACCTCGGCCTCGTCGAGCGCACGCCGCAGACGGGCGACCGCACGCGGGCGATCGCCGCCCCACACGCACAGCTTGGCGATCAGCGAATCATAGTTCGGGGGGATGACGACGCCGGGCGCGCAGAACGTGTCAAGGCGCACCCCCGGGCCGCCGGGCATGCGGAACTCCCGCAGCCGTCCTGCGCTCGGCCGGAATCCCTCCGACGGGTCTTCAGCATTGACCCGGACCTCGATCGCGTGGCCGTTGGCAGGCACCACACCGGTCCGGGAAAGCACCTGCCCCTGCGCGACACGCAGCTGCTCTGCCACCAGGTCCAGGCCCGAGACGAGTTCGGTGACCGGGTGTTCGACCTGCAGACGCGCGTTGAGCTCGAGGAAAAAGAAATCGGCCTGCGCATCGACGAGGAACTCGAACGTGCCGGCGCTGCAGTACCCCCAGGCGCGGGCGGCACGTGCGCAGGCCTCGTGCATGGCTGTGCGCGTAGCGTCGGGCAGGTGGGGCGCCGGCGCCTCTTCGACGAGCTTCTGATGGCGCCGCTGGATCGAGCACTCGCGATCGCCCGCGATGAGCACGCCACCCAGACCATCCGCGAGGACCTGAACCTCAACGTGGCGGGCACCGTCCAGCAATCGCTCGACGTACAGCCCCCCATCGCCGAATGCCGCGACCGCTTCGCGCTGGGCGATGTCGAAGGCCGCCGGGAGCTCGCTGGGTCCTTCGACGCGGCGCATGCCGCGCCCGCCTCCGCCGGCGGCCGCTTTGAGCAGAACGGGAAAGCCGGCGCGCTCGGACGCGGCGATCGCCTCCTCGAGGCCGGACACGGCGCCTTCGGAACCTTCGAGAACGGGCAGACCGGCCTCGCGGGCCGCCTGCTTGGCCTGCACCTTGTCGCCCATGCGCTCCATCACGTCGGGCGAGGGGCCGACAAAGACCAAGCCCGAATCGGCGCAGGCACGTGCGAAGGACGCATTTTCAGCCAGAAACCCGTACCCCGGATGAACGTGGGTGCACTCGGTGATCTCCCCGGCCGCGACGACGTTCGAGATCCGCAGATAGCTCTCGTTTGGCGGCGGGGGACCGATGCAGACCGCCTCGTCGGCCAGCTCCACCGCGAGGGTATCGGCATCGGCGGTGGAGTACACGACCACCGTCGGGATCTCCAGCTCGCGCGCGGTCCGGATGATGCGCACGGCGATCTCGCCACGGTTTGCGACCAGCAGCTTCATCGCCATCGGCTACGCCGGATCGATCAGGACGAGCAGATCGCCGAACTCGACCCCTTGGGCGTTCTCGACGCAGAGCTTGCGCACGACGCCTGCCACGTCCGCGGTAATCTCGTTGAACAGCTTCATCGCCTCGATCAGGCACAGGGTCTGACCGACCTCCACGCGCTGCCCCTCGCTGACGAACGGATCAGCGTCGGGCGACGGGGCCCGGTAGAACGTTCCCACCATCGGGCTGGTCACGTGGTGCAGGCCGTCGTCGACGGCGGCTTCGCCCGCGCGCCCCGCCGTCGTGCCCCCTGCGAGGGGCGCCGCGACGGCACGGCGGACCGTCACGCGCGCGCCGCCCAGCTCGACGCTGATCTCGGCCTCAGCGGAGCCCTCGACCGCCTGGATCAGGGTCTCGAGCAGGGCACGGTCGATCGCGGCGCCCTCCTCGTCGGCCACTTCGGTCCGCAGCGACTGGCGGCGCCCGATCAGGCGCTGGACGGCCTCGGGGAACTGCGCCCATAAGACCAGATCCTCCTCGGATACACCCCGCGGTGCGTCATGGACGATCGCGGCCAGGTGCACGGCGTCAGTGTCCACCGGCGAGGCTGCCTGCGCGGCGGCGAGTACCTCGTCGCTGACCGGCCCGCGGACCGGACCCAGCTGACCGAGCGCCGTGGCGGCGAGGATCGGCTCGATGTCGGTCCAGCGCTCTCCGTCGATGACGTGGTCCGCGGCCTGGGTCACGATGGCGTCGCCGAGCGGATACGCGAGCGTGGCGGCCCCGATTTCGGTCGCCACGAGTCGCACCTCGTCGGCGACCTCCAGCAGGCTGCGCGACATGCCCAACCGTCCGAGCCGGCTGACCAGCGCCGCCTCGAGATCGGGTGGCAACGCGACCGCGGGGCCGAACAGATCGGCGGCGGCAAGCGTCAGTCGGTCCGGCGTGAGCATCGGGCCGATGATCCGCGCGGCGGCATGTAGCGCGTCTCGATCAACGTTCAGTGCGTTGGACGTGCCCGACAGCGCCACCCGCAGCGTCTCGGCGCTCGGACGGGCGGCGGTCATCGCGAGTGCGCCGGCCGCGCAATACACCGCCCGCGCACCGGCCTCGATGGCCGACTGCGCCAGAATCGGTGCGAGTCCACCCGGCGCCTGGACGATGACCTCGATCGGGATGTCGGTGACGCCCGCGGCAACTTCCACGAGCCTGGCCAGCTGCCCTGGCGACAGGTGCCCGCCGCCGTCGGACACGCACAGCGCGGCCGCGCCCGCCAGACCGGCAAGTGCCCGGGCTTCGCGTTCCCAGCGCGCGTCACCGATATCGGGGGCCGGACCGGCCACAAGGGTCGGCACGAACCCGATGCGGGCCTCGCGCGAGGCCGCCGCGATGGCCTCAAAGGCCGCGGCGTCGTTGAGGGGATCCAATGCGCGCAGGCGCCCGACGCCGGCCTCGGCGGCCGACAGGACGAACTGGCGCACGACGTCCGCACCGACCGGGCGGTCGTGCCAGAGCATCGTCCCGTGGACGACGATCCCGACCGGGGTGCGGCTCGCGTGGCGCACGACCGCGCGGATCCGATCCCAAGGCGACTCGGTACGCAATTCCAGGGCGGCCCGGGCGCAGCGGGGGTCCATGACCTCGATGGCCTGGGCGCCGACCTGTGCGAGTGCCCCGGCGGCAACCGCGAGGTCGTTCGCGTCGATCGAGGAGCCCCACGGGTAGGTCGCGAGGTCCCGGAGGGTCGTGTCGATGTAGGTGACCCGGTTCACACGCGCGCCGTGTACTCGCGGGTGCGGGTGTCGATCCGGATCCGATCGCCTTCGTTGACAAACAGCGGCACGTTCACGGTCGCGCCGGATTCGACCTGCGCCGGTTTCATCACGTTCGAGACGGTGTCCCCCTTCGCCCCAGGGTCGCAGCGCGTGACGGTCAGCTCGACGAACGTCGACAGCTCCACGCGAAACGGCGCCTCACGCACGAACAGCACCTGGACCTCGGCGTTGGGCGCCAGCAAGTCGGCGTTCTCGATGCCGTCCGCGGCGACGCTGATCTGCTCGTAGGTGTCGTTGTTCATCAGCACGACCTGATCGCCGTCGGCGTACAGATACTGCATGTCGACGGTGTTCGTCGTCACCCGTTCGACCTTCTCGCCGGCCCGGAACGTGCGCTCGGTCGTGTTGCCCTTGGCGAGGTTCTTGAGCTTGGTCCGCACGAACGCGCCGCCCTTGCCCGGCTTGACGTGCTGGAACTGCACAACGCTCCACAGCTCGCCGTCCAGGTCGAGGACGTACCCGTTTTTGAGGTCGTTGGTGGTGATCGCCATTGTTCTCCCTGCGTCGCGCTCAGACGGTGGTCGAGCTTATCGCTGCCTTCGGGGAATGCGAGAGCACCCGCGCCCCGTCGTCGGTGACCACGACGAGATCCTCGATGCGGACCCCGCCGAGACCTTCCAAGTAAATACCGGGCTCAATCGTGACAACCATGCCTGGACGCAATGTCTCGGTCCCCTCACGCGATACCCGGGGCGCCTCATGGATCTCGAGGCCGACGCCGTGTCCGAGCCCGTGCCCGAACGCGTCACCGAGCCCCGCGGCGCCGATGAGATCGCGCGCCACCGCGTCGAGCTCCGCGCACGTGACGCCAGGATGCACCGCATCCAGCGCCGCGCGCTGTGCCTGTGCGCAGACGTCGTATGCCCGGGCCAGCGCCTCCGGCAGCTGCCCGGTGGGCACCGTGCGGGTCATGTCCGAGCAGTAGCCGTCGGCGATCGCACCCAAGTCGATCACCACCAACTCGCCCTCGCCGATCACGCGCGATCCCGGCACCGCATGCGGCTTCGCGCCGTTGGGACCGGCGGCGACGATAATCTCGAAACTCGGCCCCTCGGCGCCGATGCGAAACAGGCCGGCCTGCAGCGCGAAGGCCACATCCCGTTCGGCGCGCCCGATGAGTCCTTCGGCCAGCACGTCGGCAAGGGCCACGTCGACCATGTCGGCGGCGCGGACGATCGCGCCGATCTCGTCCTCGTCTTTGATCAGGCGCAGTCCCTCAACGCGGCCGACCTCCGGGGTCACCTCGATCCCGGCGTCGGCCTCCGCGATACGCGCGGTCAGCTGCGCTCCTCGCGCCATCGAGGTGTAGGCGGCCTCCAGGCCAACACGGCCGCCGGGCGCAATCGCGGCAACCGCCCGCGCGAGGTCGGCGGTCAGGTCCCCCGGGCCGATCACGACATCGACCTCGTCGTCAACCTGCTCGCGAGCACTGACCGCGTACCGCGAATCGGTGAGCACCCGTTCGCCGTCGGGTCCGATGACGGCGACCGCGTTCGACCCGATGTACCCGGTCAGGTATCGCACGTTCGGCAGGTGACTGACGACCAGCGCGCTGAGCTCGCCCTCGGCCAGCAACGCGCGCAGCCGCGCCCGACGTTCGGCGAAGACGCTCACGCGAGCTCCTTGGCGAGGACATCGAGCGCGTCGCGGTAACCCTCGAGCCCACGCCCCCAGATCGCCGTCAGCGCGAGGTCGCGCACCACCGAGATGCGTCGGTGCGGCTCGAGCGCAGCCCGCGCCTCGACGTCGGAGATATGAACCTCGATGAACGGCGCACCGAGCGCCTCCAGAGCGTCCCGAATCGACCACTGGTAGTGGGTCCACGCGCCGGGGTTCACGATCGCTCCGTCGACGATCCCGGACAGGCCGTGCACGTGCTCCAGGAATGCACCCTCGTGGTCTGATTGGAAGCACCCGACACGCATTCCGCGCTCGGCGGCCCAAGCATGCACCTGCCGTTCGAGCTCAAACAGCGAGAACTGTCCGTAGTGCTGTGACGACCGCCTGCCAAGCATTCCGAGATTCGGACCGTGCAGCACCGCAATGCGAGGGACGTCCTGAGCGCTCATCGCAACTCCTCGATGGCCGCGACGACAAGTTCGCGGGACGGGTTCTGACGCAGCACTACCGTACCCGGCTCTCGCACGAGCACCATATTGAACGATGTCGCGCTCGCCTTCTTGTCACGGGCCATCGCGTCGAGGATGTCGTCGGTCGGGACGTCAGCGGCCAGCTGAGTCGGCAGTCCGTGGCGCGTCAGGATCGCGGCGGTGCGCGACCGCCAGGTCACGGGGGCCCCACACAGCTCATTCCCGATGCGCAACGCGGCCAGCAATCCCAGGCTGATCGCTTCGCCGTGGTGGTAGCGCCCGTACCCTGCGGCGGCCTCGATCCCGTGGCCGACCGTGTGCCCGAGATTCAGGCTTGCACGCAATCCCTGCTCGCGCTCGTCTTGCCTGACCACGTCCAGCTTGTGGGCAACGCAGTCGCGGATCAACTCGACGAGCGCCCCGGGCTCTCCCGGCAACGGTGCCGGCCACGCCTCGACGCGTGCAAACAACTCATACGAGTCCAGGAGCCCGTACTTGACGACCTCGGCGAAGCCACACGCCAGCTCCCGCGGCGGGAGCCCCGCCAGCACGTCGGTATCCATCACGACGAACTGCGGCTGCCAGATCGCCCCGACGTAGTTCTTGGCCTCGGGCAGGTCGACGCCGGTCTTGCCGCCGATCGCCGAATCGACCATGGCCAACAGCGTCGTCGGCACGTGCACGAGTTTGATGCCGCGCTGGTAGCTCGCCGCAACGAAGCCGGCCAGATCGCCGATCACGCCGCCGCCGATCGCGACGACCGCATCGGTGCGTCGGATCCCGCGCTGTGCGGCCACGCGGCAGATTCGCTCGAGCTCCTGGAGCGTCTTTGATGGCTCACCGGGCGGGACCGCGACGGGGACCACGCGCACGCCGGCGGCCCGCAAGCGATCCTCGACCGCCTGCGCGAGCGCGGCGACGGCACCGTCGAACACAACCAGCGCGGCGTCCCCGACGCGCCGCTCGATCCAGAGGTCCCCGATGTTCGTGATCTCGCCCGGCCCGATGCACACCGGAAACCGCGCCGCACCGATCTCACCCCACACAAGGTGCCTGGGCACGGGCACGCCGCCGGTCGTCATGCCCCGGCCCCCGCCGGGAGTCCCAACCGGACCCGCACCGCAGCGTCGACCGCCTCGATGACCGCCTCGAACGGCTGGTCCGCAGCGAGGATGATGTGCGCCGCCTCGGCATAGGCCGCCTCGCGGCGGGCATAGCGGCGCAGGAACCGGTCACGGTCAGTCGCCAGCGGGCGCGTCGAGCCGGTCACTCGCTGCCACAGGACGTCCGGATCGGCGCGCAGCCACACGACGCATGCCACGCGCTGGAGCATGTCCCGCGTGCGGGGGCTCTCGAGCGCACCTCCCCCGATCGCAAGCACCCCCGGCGGATCCATGCCGACGATCTCGCGGATCGTCCGCTCCTCGGTGCGCCGGAACCACAACTCGCCCTTGGTCGCGAAGATCTTCGGAATGTCGATGCCCGCGTCGTGCTCGATACGCTCGTCGGAATCGACGAACGCGCGCGTCAGGCGGCCGGCGGCGGCACGTCCGACCGTGCTCTTGCCCGCTCCCATATAGCCGATGAGAACGACCCAGGCCATCGCGGGAGGCCTAATCGCGAACCGTGGCCAGGTAGCGCGCAACGCTCTCGTCGAGCTGTCCGATCGCGTCGCCGCCGAACTTCTCCAACAGCGCCTGGGCCAGCACCAGCGCGAGCATCGCCTCACCGATGACGGCTGCCGCCGGCACCGCGCAGATGTCCGAGCGCTCCTTGAAGGCCGCGCGCGGCTCCTTGGTGGCGACGTCCACCGACGCAAGCGGTCGTGAGAGTGTCGAGATCGGCTTCATGGCGGCGCGCACGACGATCGGTGCGCCGTGGGTCATGCCCCCCTCGAGGCCGCCGGAACGGTTGGTGTGCCGGTGATACCCCTGCTCGGGATCCCAGAAGATCTCGTCGTGTGCCTGTGAGCCCGGAAGCTCCCCGAGCGCGAAGCCGGCCCCGATCTCGACGCCCTTGATTGCCTGGATGCCGAGGAACGCCTGCCCGATACGGCCGTCAAGCCGGGCGTCACCGGAGACATGCGACCCGAGCCCCGGCATGACCCCAAACGCGAGCACCTCGAACACTCCCCCGAGGGTGTCGTGGTTCTTGCCGGCCGCCTGGATCGCGTCGCGCATGGCGACCGAGGCGTCCGCGTCAAGACAGCGCACGGGGCTCGCGTCAACCCCGGCGAAGTCCTCGAGGTGCAGATCCTGTCCGTAGGGGACGTGCACGGCACCGATCCGCACCACATGGCTGCGAATCTCCGTGCCGTAGCGGCGCAAAAGCGCCTTGGCAACGCCACCTGCGGCGACGCGAGCGGCGGTTTCGCGGGCGCTGGCGCGCTCGAGGATCGGACGCAGGTCCTGCCCCTCGTACTTGATCATGCCCGCAAGGTCCGCGTGGCCCGGTCGCGGAAGGGTGATCGGCTCGACCGGCGCGCCCGGCTCCCAGACCGCCATGCGGTCCTCGGCCCAGTTCGGGAAATCGAGGTTCGGGATCTCGAGCGTCAGCGGGCTGCCGATGGTGCGCCCGTGGCGCAGGCCGCTCTTGACGCTGACGCGATCCGTTTCGATCTTCATCCGCCCGCCTCGGCCGTAGCCGAGCTGACGCCGCGCGAGATCGATATCGATGTCCGCGGGGACGAGCTCGAGTCCGGCCGGAAGCCCCTCCATGATCGCGAAGAGCGCCGGCCCGTGTGATTCTCCGGCTGTGCGATAGATCAGGGCCATGAGCGCGAAAGTCTACCGACCCGTCCGGGTGCGCGGGGGCACGCGTCGGAATGGCTGGGGCGCCGGGACCACGAAACCGCCCACACCCGCGGCCTGTTCGCCGTTTTCCGCGCAGTGCGCACGGACTGGCCGACCAAACCACAAGACAACGGCCGTATATCGCGTCATACTTCCCCCACGACTCCGACAAGGGGTGTGCCCTGAATGACCGAGACAACACCGCAGTCTGTTACCGCCGAGCTCGAGCGGGCACGCGACGACTACCTCGCAGTTTCCCGCGGAGCGCACCTGTACGCGTCTCCTGGTGACCACGAGGAGGCCGAGCGCCGCGCGTGGGAGCGTCTGGAGTTGGCGCTCGCCGCCGCCAATCGCGTCGAGCAGCAGACGGCCGGGTCCGCCTAGTCCGACCGCGCGCCCGCCGCGCCGTCCCACTGCCGCCCGCGGCGTCACGTCGCGGCCGGCGGCCCGCGGGCTACCGCCTAGGCCGAGTGCACGCTCAGCAGGTGGATTACCGTCGTGGTATTGGCGGTTTGATTGCCCAGCGTGAGCGTCTGACCGACCTTGATCGTCACCGAGCTCGCCCCGTTGGCAAGCAGTGCCCCGTTGAGCCCGAGCACGACTTTGGTGGACGTGATCGAGTTCACGACGAATTGCTGGGTCTCCGGCGGGATGGCATCGCGCAGGTACGCGACGACCGGCTCGCCGTTGATATCAAACTCGGCCGCGAGCGTTTGCCCGGTCGGCGTCGTGCCGGTGACAGGCGTCGTGGGTGTCGTCGTCGGCGTGCCACTGCTCGAGGGCACCGCGCTGGTCGCGCCGCTGCCCAGGGAAATCGGTGAGGTCGTGGTGGTCGGTGTCGACCCGAAGCTCAGCGAATTGCCGGACGCCGCACCGCCGCCGACAACTTGGACGAATGCGTCGCGCGGCTGGCCGAAGGTGATCAGGCTGCCCAAGGTGCCGGTCGGCGCGGTTGGGGTCGTGGCGGTGGTCGCGCCGTAGAGCTGGGCGGTCGGCAGCGCACCGCCAGCCGGCGAGACGCCCGAGATCTGGGGTCCGACCGAGCTCGAGGCGACCGCGCCCGAGCTCTCGCCGCCCGAATTCGACTGATTGTACATGAACCACAGCCCGGCCACGGCAACGGCTGCGACGCCTGCGATGACATAGCGACGATTCATCCCAGGCCCCCTGACTTGGCAGGTGTCGTGGTGGTACCGGGCGAGGTCGAGGTTCCCGAACTGCCCGAACCACTGGTGCCGCTGGTTCCGGGCGTGCCACTCGAGGTGCTGGGCCCCCCGGTCGACCCCGATGTTGAGAAGGTCATCAGCTGAAGCGTTGCCAGCACGCCGTTCCGGACCGAGGTCGTCGTACCCGACGATCCGGCGAGGGTCATCTGGACGCCGGTGACCGCGAAGAGCCGGCCCTTGATCGCCACCGAGCCGCTGCTGGACACGTTGACCTGGTGATGGACCCGGTAGATGAAGTCGTCGACGTTGAAAAACCGACCGACGACGTCCACCTCGTACACGGTGGCGGTCACGTTATTGACTGGGGTGGTCGAGATCGTCCGTACCTGGCTGAGTGTCACATCCGACGCCTTGGCAAGCGCCTGGAGCTCGAGAATCATGCCGGGTGTCTGGGACCCGAGGGGAATCGCCTGGGCCAGGCGAAATGCCTTGGTGAGTTCGGCCGGCTGGTTGGCGGCGAGCGTCTCAAGCTGCGCCACCTGTTGGCGGTCCGCGGCGATCGCGGTCTGCTCGGTCGCCAGCTGGGCGGACGCGTTGCCCTCGCGCGTGCGGGCCGGCGAGATGACCGACATGTAGATGATGACCATCACGGCGACGGTCGCGATCGCTCCGAGGATGAGCCACCGCTGTGGTGAGAGCCTCACGGTGTCGCCCCAGTGCCTGTGGCCGTCGTCGCCGCCGAGGCGCTCGCAGCCGCCGCGGAGACGTCAAGCGCCTGTGCGTTGACCGGGACATCGATGGTGAACGCGATGATCGTCTTGTTTGAGGTCGTGGTCGTCTGCGAGGACGCCAGGCGCGGCGTGCCGAGACCCGGCACGGTCGCCAGCCGCGAGAGCGTGTCGGCGACCTCGCCCTGAGTGAACGCGTCGCCGACGATGTGCAGCCCCTGCGGTGCCGTCGTGTCCGGCTGCGGCAGCGTTCCTGCCGGCGCCGCCGAATTTGCGCCCGAGGACGTCGTGGGCGTCGTCGGCAGCGAAGCGTTGATCGTGTTGACCCACACCCCGCTCGGGAGGACCGTCACGACGTCCCGGACGACGCGCTCCCAGTCGATCCGGGCCGCGGCCAGCTGACCGACCACCACGGCTTGCGCGACGAGCGCCTGCTGGCGTTGACTATAGATCCCGAGCGCGGCGACCTGCTGATCGAGGGCGGCCTTTTGCGCCTGGGCTTGCGTAACCTGGGCCGCGACCGAGTCGGCGGATTGGCTTGTCGAATAGGCCCAAAAGCCCATGGCCGCGATGGCGGTCGCGGCCCCGATGATCAGCAGCCGCGGTCGATTCCCGGCGAGCCCGCCGGAAAGTCCCTGAGTCTTCGGGAGGAGATTGACCGCTCTCACCGGTTCGCTCCAGCCGAATCGAGCGCGAGACCGATCGCCACCGATGCCCGATGGGCCATCGCCATCGACATTCCGCCCCGGTCGTCGAGTTGGCTGCCCGCGTCACCGATGTCCACCGGCATCCCAAGGCCCTGCTTGAGGTAGCGGTCGAGCCCGAGACACAACGCGGTTCCGCCGGACAGCACGACCCGGTCGATATGGCGCGCAAACGGTTGCGACCGGTAGTAGTCGAGCGAGCGCACGACCTCGCGCACCAGCGGACGCGAAGCAAGCGCTAGGGCGTGCTGCACCTCGGCAATCGTCTCGGCGTCCCAGTCACCATTGGGGTCCCCCACCAGGCCACACGTGATCTTCAGCGCCTCGGCCTGGTCGATCGAGCACTCCATCCGCTGGGCGATCGCTTGGGTGAGGCTCGTCCCGCCGAAGTTGACCAGCCGGGTGAAGTGGCAGTTGCGATCGACGGAGACGATCACGTGGGTCACCTCGGCCCCGACATGGACCACGACCTGGGCGTCGGTATCCGGCGAGCCTTCATCGAGCACGGAGGCCGGCGGCATCAGTGAGCGCAGGATGGCGAACGCCTCCAGGTCGATCCCCGCCGGCTGCAGCCGCGCGCGCCGCACGACGCGCACCAGCTGGTCGATCATCTCCCGCGGCGCGGCCACGACCACCAGCCGCTCACGCGGGCCGGCATCGGAGGAGAACTGGCCGATCGACTGAAAATCCATCGCCGCCTGATCGAGCGGGATCGGGATGTGTTCCTGTGCCTCATAGGCGACCGCCGCAGCTCGCTCGCGCTGGTCGGTGAGCAACGGCAGGTCGATCACGCGCACCATCACACGCTGGTTGGCGATGCCCAGACGCACACGACGCCCCGAGAAGCCCCCGCTCTTCCAGATCCGGCGCACGAACTCCGCGAGCTCATCCGGCTCTTGGATCTCCCCGTCGTGGATGAGCCCGCTCGGCAACGGTTCCACGTTCGCGTTGGTCAGGCTGACGCGCTCGCGGGTGGTGGTGATTTCCACCGCCGCGATCGCGCTTGAGCCCAGGTCGAGTGCGACGACGCCGCTCATGAGTGCGTATTCCAGTCGTGATCCACCATTGACCTCTGCTCAGGCGAGCCGGCTCGTATACCAGTTGACAATTGCGGGCCCCCACATGAGGCCGACGACAGCGCCCGCCGCCAGAAAGGGACCGAACGGCACCGCGATCTTCCGGGCCGAGGCGCCGCGTCGGGCAATCAGCGCGATGCCCAGCAGCGCGCCGGCGGCAAACGCGATGCCCATCGCCGGGATCACCGACAGGCCGAGCACGGCGCCCATCAGCACCGCGAACTTCGCGTCGCCGAGACCCATTCCGGCGGGAAACACCAGCCAGATCGCAAACAGGAATCCCCCCGCCCCCAGCGCGGCGAGCACCGGCACCCACCACCGACCGGGATGCGCGGCGACCCCGAGGGCGAGGCCGACAACTGCGGCCGGCACCACGATCACGTCGGGGATGAGCTGATATTCCAGGTCGATCACGACGACCGGAACGAGCACCATGCCTAAGAGCGCGGCGGCAAGCCCCGTGAGGGTCGGCCCGAAGGCAGCGATCGCGCCGGCAGACAGCAGTGCGGTGGCGGCCTCGATCGCGGGGTAGCGCCAATGGATGCCGCTGCCGCAACCCCGGCAGCGGCCCCGCTGCCACAGCCACGAGGCCACCGGCACGAGCTCGTGCGTATGCAGCGTGCGCTCGCACCCGGTGCAGTGCGAACGCGGCGCGACGACCGATTCGCCGCGCGGCCAGCGCCACACGACGACGGTCCAGAAGGATCCGACCGCGAGTCCAATGACCCCGGCCAGCAGTGTCCACCACCACAACGGCACCGTCGTACCCATCACTTGATCACGATGACGTCGTAGACGAACAGGGATCGGGCGCTCGAGCCAGCCGCGGCAATCGTCTGATTGGCATCGGTCGGCACGTACAGCCGCAGGTGGTGCCTGCCCGTCGGCAGCTTCGCGCGCAGGTTCAGCGCGAAACGGGTGTGCGACGGGACGCGGACGAGATTGCTCCACCCGTTGGCGGTTTGGATCTGGATCCACGCCGGACGGATCGGGTACACGAACCCGCGCGCGCCGTAGACGCGGCCGCGCACAACCCGCGAGCGGGTCAGGGTGAACGAGACCCGGGGCAGCACGGTGACGTCAAACGAGGCGATGCCCTGGTCGAAAGGCAGGCTGCCCGACCAGCGCAGCTGCCAGTCGGCGCTGCGGGTCATCGACAGCGGGAATGCGAAGCGCCCGCTGCCGTCGGCCTGGATCGCCGCGACCGGTGTGTAGGTGTCACTCGGGTACAGGCGCCGCTCGAGGACAAGCGTCGGGTTCGCGACGGGACTCCCGTTCGCCACGAGCTGGCCGACGACCGAGACGGTCGTGCCGTAGGTGACCCGCGTCGGGATGAAGTTCAGGTTGAACTGCGGCGGCAGCTGGCTGATGAATGCCTGCGTGCCGCTCCAGGCGCCGGTGTCGGTATTGCACAGTTCCGCACGCACCCGCCAGAACCAAGTACCGGCGTGGCTCACCAGGCTGCCGGTCGGCACCCACGCCGTCTGGGCCGTGTTCGTCCCGTCGGGGATCGAGGAGCCGCTCCCGGAGTCCGCCGAGGGGAAGTTCGATGAGTCGGACACCTGCACGTCGTAGCTGCAGGCGCCGTTGACCGGGTTCCAGGACAGCTTCGGGGCCGCGATGACCGTTGCGCCGTTACTTGGCGCAGACGGGGTCGGCGCGGGCGGGTTGATCACAAAGCTCTGCGGCGGAGAGTTGTAGGTCAGGCTGTTGCCGGCATCGTCGAGCGGACGGACCCGCCAGTACCACGTCCCCGAGGTCAGCGGTGAGCCCTGTGCGGAGTTCCACCAGGTGCCCAGTCCGAACGCGGTCATGCTCTCGGTCGTCGAGTCGGCAAACTGCTGGTCGCGGCTGACCTGCAGCTGATACTTGCCCGCACCGGGGATATCCGACCACGTAAACAGCGGCGGTGCCGTGACGATTCCGCTGGCGGCCGCACCGACCGTCGGCTGGGTCTGCTTGGTAAACGTCGCCGTGGGCACGAGCGTCTCGTCGACCAGGTAGTCGGGGTTCGACGAGTCGGCGTTACCGCCCCACACGACGCGCCAGTAATAGCCGGTGTTGACCTGGTTGTCGGGCAGCGGGCTCCGCATCGCCCAGGCGGTGTTGGTCGTCAGATCGGAGAAGACCACGTTGTTGAACTGGCTGTCGGTCGCGATGTCGACCCGATAGACGGCGACGGGGCCGCCGTCTATCGGGGCGACGGCGACGGGCGTCCAGCTGAGGATCGGTGTCAGTGCGCTCGTGCTGGCGACGGTGTCGGAGCTGAGCGTCGGCACCCCGGTCGTTGGCGACGGCGCGTGCAAGATGAATGTGTCGACCGGGCTCCAGGTGCCAAGCACACCGTTGATCACCGGCCGGACTCGCCACCAGTACTGCGCGGCGCCAATCCCGTGGGACTGGGTCTCGGCGAGGTCAGGGACATAGGCGGTGCTCGCCGTCGGGCTGTTGACCACCAACTGGCCGGAGGTGAAGTTGAATTGCTGGCGGGTCACCTGCACGTCATAGGACTGTGCGCCCGGGACCGGGTTCCACTGAAGCTCAAAGCTGCTCACCGTCGCCCCGTCGGCGGGCGCCGTCGGAGTCGGCGCGACCCAGGTCTTGGTGTAACTCGACTCGACGGTCCAAGGACCCGGATTGCTGGCGGCGTCGAACGCCCGTACGCGCCAGATGTAGTTGCCGTCCGGCAGGACCGTCGATGCGCCGGGGGCGATACCGGTCTGGGTCACCAACCCGGAATCGAACACTGGCGAGGCGAATTGCGTACCCGGTGCGATCTGGGCCTGGTAATAGGCGGCACCCGGGACGGCATTCCAGCTGAGGTACGGGGTCACAGGCACGAGGCTGGCCGGCGACCCTTGCGGGGTGTCCGACAACACGCCACCGGCCACGGTGCCGTTCCACTTCTTGGCAAACGTCGCGACACCGCTGGTGATCCCGCGCCTGCCCGCCTTGTCACTTGCGGTCACCCGCCACCAATACGTCCCGTCGGCGAGGATGATGTTCGGGGCGACTTGAGCCTGGTCGGTGTTCTGCGACCAGACGATCCTCGAAAAGCCCGGCGACGCGGAGATCTCCACGTCGTACGACACCGCGCCCGGCACCGGCGACCATGTCAGGACGACCGGCTGCTGCGGGGCGACGAGCGGGTTGACCGTCTGGTTCGGCACGAGGCCGATCGGCAGACTCGAGCCCGGATCGGCCGCGAACGGCGAGGCCGCATTGTTGGTGGGCGGCACCAGCGGCGCGTTGTGGCGCGTGGCGTTCTGGGCCGGGGCGGCACCGGCGCCCACCGCGACGAGCGCTGCGATTGCGGCGATTGCGGCGACAAGCATGGCCCGCTTCCAACCGATCCGGTTGGCCGAGTAGACGCTGTGCTGTGCGCGCCCGTCGGCACGGGCGGAGGCGGTTCTCGGTGCACGATCAAACTCACGCGGATGGTTCACGAACACGGTCCTTGCGCGACGCGGCAATCCAAGCGGGTCCGGCGGCAGCCTGCCCACGCAGTCCCTATCGGCGCGAGCAGGCGAAACACTGAGGCCTCCGACCCGTTTGTTGCGCTCACCCGCAGCCATCCGCGCAGGCCCCGTGCCGACCGGCCCCGGGCGAACACCACGCGGCCACCACACCCGAAGGGCCCGCCCTGGCGGGCCCTTCGGGTGTGCGTGGTGCGCCGGTGTTACCAGACGCAGCCGGTACCGCAGGTGCGGGCCACCGGCGGAACCTTGGTGAGGTCCTTGGTGTAGTCGAATGCCTTGCCGCTCTTGCTGGTGGTGTCCAGCGAGTAGCCGTTCGCGTTGACGGTCACCTGCACCTGGTTCTGGGCGGCGTTGGCGGCCGTGGTCTGGAACGTGACGGCCGGCTCGATCGCGGCGAGCTGGGCGACGGTGATCGTCGAGTAGTCCTGCGTGCTCGAGTAGGCGGCTTCCATGTCGCTTGCCGAGTTGCGCAGCAACGACTCCGCTGCGGCGTCGTTGGCCTTGCCCTGCTGACCGAGGAACGTCGGGATCGCAATCGCGGCCAGGAGACCGATGATGATGACGACCACGAGGAGTTCGATCAGGGTGAAACCCCTTTGCCGCTCAGCGCGGTTGCGGAGTCTATTGATCATCGGGTCTCCTCCAAGAAAACGTTGATGCCCGGTCTGACTGCGCTCCGTCTCGACGGTGCGGCCCGGACACCCCGTTCATCGGCCCGTGCACTCCGAGACTTAATAACGTCTCTCATACAAATTGCTAACGATTGGGCGATGGTCCCCGATCGCCTGCAGTCGGAGCCGCGTGTGACCCGACCGTGACCCGGTCAGCACAACGACGAAGGGCCCGCCGTGGCGGGCCCTTCGGGTGTGCGTGGTGCGCCGGTGTTACCAGACGCAGCCGGTACCGCAGGTGCGGGCCACCGGCGGAACCTTGGTGAGGTCCTTGGTGTAGTCGAATGCCTTGC
>Ga0307374_10002024_pt1 | contig 36854 bp, 29 predicted proteins | sample OX3MG_FD_202532 | JGI IMG/M metagenome (GOLD analysis project Ga0307374, IMG submission 202532) | Soil microbial communities from Risofladan, Vaasa, Finland - OX-3 | ecosystem: Environmental > Terrestrial > Soil > Coastal area > Acid sulfate soil | place: Finland: Risofladan, Vaasa | collected... | reverse complement strand
AACTGGCCGTTGACGGTGTATATCTTGATGTCCGTGTTGGAGCCATTCAGGCTGGTGGGAATATTGAACCGGACCGAGGCGTTCTGCGAGAGCCTGAACGGATTCGGGTAGGCGTAGGGGCCCGTCCCGCCGCCGGCGCCCGAAAACCCGGCGGCCAAGCGCATGGAATTATAGACGTTGATAAGCCCCGCGCCCTGGTGATTGGTATCCGTGCCCAGGTTGTAGGCGCCGCCGCGGATCCAGGCTTGGATCTGCGCTGGAAGGACGTTGGGTTGCAAGGACCACAGGAGCGCGGCTAGGCCCGCCACGTGCGGCGCGGAAAAAGACGTGCCGCTGGCGGTGTTGGTGTAGCCGCCGCCTGGGTAATTCGTCGTTTCAATGTTGACGCCCGGGGCCACCACGCCGTTGGCGGCCAGTTCGGGGCCGTTGGAGGAAAAGTTCGCGATGGCGTCGCTGGAATCGGTCGCGCCGACCGGGATGATGCCGCCGCTCGATGAAGTGCCGGCGCAGTTCGCCGGGGCGTTGACCGCGCCGCCGTCGTTGCCCGCGGAGATCGTCACGAGCACGCCGTCGCCTACGGCCGTATCAAGGGCGCTTTTTTCATCGGCAGGGCAGGACCCCATGCCGCCGATGCTCATGTTAACGACGACCTTGCCGTAGGTCGCGGAGTTTCCCGCCAAAGTGGTATCCGCGTAGCCAAGAGCGTTGTCGATAGTGACGTCATCGACTGAGCAGCACATGTTTCCGTCCCCACCCTCATTCACTGGTCCGCAGGACGGATCTTTATCAGAGCAATCGGAGTTGCAGTCGGCCGGGCTGAAGACTCGCAGGGAGACCAGCTTCGCGCCCCAAGAAACGCCCGCGATGCCGGTATTGTTGTTGGTTGCGGCTGCTGCCACACCCGAGGTGGCCGTGCCATGGTAGCAAGTTACGTTCGGGGGATTCTCGGCGACCCCTGCGGCGTCGGTGTCGGGATCGAAGTATTCGTTGCCCGTGGAACTGACCTTACTGGATAAATCCAGATGGGTCGAGTCTATGCCCGTATCTATCATGGCGATGGTGACCGTGGCCGAGGAGCCCGTGCCGTAATCCCATCCTTGAAAGGCGTCGATATTGGTGAGTGCGTATTGTTGCGACACGAGAGGATCGTTTGGGGTGGTCGAGTCGATGCGGTAAATATGATCCGGCGAGACCGCGCTGACCAGAGGCATATTCTTCGCGGTTGCGAGGCCGCTGGATACGGAGGCTCCCGCCGGCAAGGAAACAAGCGTCCATCCGAACGGAATATTCGAGATGCGGTCAAAGCCCGCGCTCGCCAACGCGGTATTTTCCCCGGTCACGGTTGCGGTGCTTAGGAATTTAACCAACAGTTGTCCCGAGGCGACCAGCATGGTCGGCACCGGCGCGCCGGGAGCCGAGGAAGCCGCCACGCGGTAGCCCGCGGGCAGGGCCATGGTTTCTACGCGCAGGGCGCGGGCCGGGAGGGCGGCCAGGGCCAGAACTCCGGCGGCGAGAATGGTTTTTTTCAAGACGGCGCGTTCTCTTTTTGCACGATGGCGAGCAGCTCCAGGATGTCCGAGAGCTCGAACTCCGCGCCCGACTCCTTGGTGTCAAAGGTGTCGCCGTACTTGGCCCAAGCCGTGCGGATGCCGAGCTTCTTGGCGCCCGCGATGTCGCGCTCGGCCCAGTCGCCCACCATGACGGCTTCCTCGGGCTTGACGCCCAACAGATCCAGGGCCTTCATGAAGGGCGCGGCCGCGGGCTTGCGGGCCCCCGCGTCCTCGGCCGTCACCACGCAGTCAAAAAAATTGTGCATGCCCAGCCCAACGATGCGCAGCCACACCTCCAGCTTGGGCGCGTCCGAGACCACCGCCATCTTGACGCCGGATTTAAGGAGGGTCGTGAGCGTCAAGCTCACGTGCGGGTAGAGGGACATGGAGCCGGACTTGGCCCGGCGGTAGCCCACGATGGCCGCGGCCAGGATCTTGTAGTCCACGGAGCCCGTCTCCTGCTTTAAAATCTTGTCGAAAATCTTTTGGTCCTCGACGCCGTCCTTAAAATAGGTCTCGAAAATCTTGTCGACCATCTTTTGCTTATCGGCGACCAGGCCCGCGTCCAGCATGCCCTCGACCGCGGATTCCACGGCCGCGCGCTTGGTGCGCATGAAGTCGGTGAGCGTATTGTCAACGTCGAAAATGACGGCTTTAATCACGACTTGAGGAGGGAGCGCACCAAGGCGGTGAGGGCGTCGGCGTCGAAGGGCTTGGCCACGAAGCCGGTCGCGCCCATTTCCATCGCGCGCTCCTTGGTTCCCGGGTCGGATTGGCTCGAGCAGAAGATGAAGGGGATTCTTTCGTTCAGGCCGCTGTCCTTCATCTGCTGGAGAAGCTCGAAGCCGGACATGCCCAGCAGGTTGATGTCGCAGAGAATAAGGTCGAAGATGCCGGAGCCGAAGTGCTTGGAGGCCTCCTCGACGCTGGCGCACACGGAGAGATCGTATTCGGCCAGGAGAGCCGTGAGCAGCTCCTGGTAGCCCGGGTCGTCCTCGAAAATCAGTATTTTCTTGGCCACTATTCGTCCTTGCCCGCGCGCTCGACGTAGGACGAGGTCCGCGTGTCCACGCGGATGCGGTCGCCTTCCTTGATGAACAGAGGCACCTGGACCTCCAGGCCCGTCTCCAGGGTCGCGGGCTTGACCATGTTGGACACCGAGTCGCCCTTGACGCCCGGAACCGTGGAGGTGACGAGCAGGACCACGTTGGGGGGAATCTCGATGCCGGTCAATTTCTCGTCGATATAGACGCCGAGGACCTGCATATTTTCCTGCAGGAATTTGGCTTGGCCGCCCAGGCGCTCCTTGGGATAGGCCACCTGCTCGTAGGTCTCCACGTCCATGAACACGGCGTTGGCGCCTTCGTCGTAAATGTAGGTCTTCTCGCGCTTGGTCACCGGCACCTCGCGGAACTTGGCGCCCGACGGGTAGGAGCGCTCGACCATGCCGCCGGTGGAGAGGGAGCGCAGCGTCGTGCGGTAGACCGCGGCGGACTGGGATTTGCGGTGGTGCTGGTAGGACAGGATTTCGTAGATCACGCCGTCGTCCTCGAACACCAGCCCGTTGCGGAAATCGGATGTGCTGATCATGCCGGATGCCTCCCTGGATTTTCCCTATTATAGCGAAAACTCCGGCGGCTTGCGCGTCCGCGGCGGCGCAGGCCGTGGGTCTTTGGACCTAAAACGGCGTAGGGCTTAAGAAGGCGATCTTCTTCCCATCGTGCCCATTTGCGGTCCGCGGCAATCCTCTTATACTCACCCAACGGCCGGCGCGAAGGCCCGGCGGCCGAGCAGCAAAGCTAACTAAAGGAGCAGTGACATGCGACTCGTGAAATTTCCAGCGGCGGCGTCGGCTTTCTTGATTGCCGCGTGGCCGCTGTGCGCGCCGATTAATTCTTGGGCCCAGGCCGAGGAGGCGGCGCCGGTTCGCGCGGAGACAATCGAGGCCATTCCCGCGGGCTCGTTCGGAAATTTCCAGGCGATTCCCGATGCCGCCGCGTCCCAGCTTGGCTCCTTTGACTTGAGGGTTCCCGCCGCGCTTGGCTTGTCGGCGGCCCCGGCCCAAATTTCGGCTTCGGCCGGAGCACCGGCCGCGATTTTTGCCGCCTCGTCCCTGCCGGCGCTTCCCGCTTCCGCCGTTTCCGCGGCGTCCGCGGACGAGAACCGCCCGGAGGCGCCCCTTCTTCCCGCGGCCGAAACGGCGCCGCAGGCCGAGCCGATTTCCGCCGCCCGCCCGGCGGCGTCCCGGACGGCAAAAGCCGCCGCGCGAAAAGCCGCGCCGGGCCGAGAGTCGGCCGTCGCCGAGCTTGAGGGCATGACCGCGGCCTCCGCCAGCGGCCATGAGGCCGCCGAGATGGCCGCGGGGGAGTTCGACGGCAGCCGCGTAGGCCCCGGCGGACGGCCCATTCTGGCCTTGTCCGGCCATCGCGGAACGAACGACGCGGAAGACGAATCCAAGGAGCTCCAGGAGCTTCGCGCGCAGCTTTTCAACCACGTCCAGACTCTCAAGAAAGCCTCCTTGTACGCGGAGGACCCGGCCGCTCAGGCGTTTCTCAAGAAGCAGGCTAGGGAGCAGTCCGACCTGCTGGAGAAAATCGAGACCGCCGGGATGCCCGCGGGCGTCGAGCTCGTCGCGCTGCGCGAGCTGGCGAACATGAGCGACATGAATCCCCGGGATTCGGAAGCCCAGAAAATCAAGACTTACATTTCCTGGCTGACGGCCGCGCCATGGTCGCGGCACACCACGGATCGCTACGATTTGGCCGAGGCCAAGAAAATCCTGGACCGCGACCACTCGGGCCTGGAAGGCGTCAAGCGGCGCGTGCTGGAGTTTTTGGCCGTCAGGAAGCGCACCAAGTCCAACGGCGGCGGCATCCTGCTCTTCATCGGCCCGCCGGGCGTGGGCAAGACCTCCATCGCCCAGGCCATCGCCGAGGCCATGGGCCGCAAGTTCGTGCGCTTCTCATTGGGCGGCGTTTCGGATGAGACCGACATCCGCGGGCACAACCGGACCTACTTGGGCTCCCAGCCGGGCTCCATCATCCGGCTCATGAAGCAGGCGGGCGTCAATAACCCGGTCATGCTGCTCGACGAGGTCGACAAGATGCCCCAGGACTCCGGCCGGGGCAGCGCCCAGCCGGCTTTCTTGGAGATATTGGATCCCGAGCAGAACGGCACCTTCCAGGACCATTACATGGAAGTGCCCTACGATTTATCGAACGTGCTCTTCATCGTGACGGCCAACGACATGTCCGGCATCCCGCCGGCCCTGCGCGACCGCATGGAGATCGTCGAGTTCACGGGCTACACGACCGAGGCCAAGGCCGAAATCATCAAGAACCAAGTCCTGCCGCAAACGGCCAAGAGCTTGGGCCTCGACCCTAAGTCGATTTCAATCTCCCGCGAGGCGATGGACTATATCGTGGAGAGCTACACCGCCGAGCCCGGCGTGCGGGAATTAAAGCGGCAGGTGGGCGCGCTTTTGCGCGGGCTTCTGGTGGACGAGGAAACCGCGGGCAAGCCCATGCCCGCCGAGATCACCAAGGAGATGGTGCGCCAATACCTCGGCCGGGAGAAACATTCGCGTCGGAGCGTCAACGTGAAGAACGGCGTGGGCTACGCGTCGGGGCTGGCCGTGATGAGCAACGGCATGGGCGGAAGCGTTCTGGCCGTGGAAGCCTTGAAGAGCGCGGCCCAAAAGCCGGGAGAAGGCGGACTGAACCTGCGCATGCTGATGAAGGAGCAGTTCCAGGATTCGGCCAACAACGCGTACCGCTACCTCAAGGCCAACGCCAAGAAGTTCGGCATCGATCCGGCGGCCTTTGGCGGCATGGATATCGACGTCAACGCTTTTCCGTCGGAACCCATCGACGGGCCCTCAGCGGGCATCACCATGGCGACGGCCCTGGCTAGCGAGCTGACCGGCCGCGCGGTCAAGCCCGGCGTGGCCATGACCGGCGAAATCGGCCTGCACGGCGAGGTGGGCGCCATCGGGGGCTTGAAGGACAAGGTGATGGCGGGTTATCGCCTAGGCTACAAGACCGTGATTTTTCCGGCGGCGAACGAAGGAGACCTGGAACTGCTTCCGGCGGACGTGCGCCAGAACATGAGCTTGGTGCCGGTGACCCGCGTCGAGCAGGTCTTGGACTTGGCGCTTGAGCCCGCGCCCGCCGCGGCCCCGGCCGCCGCGAAGAAGGGCTGGTGGTCCGCGCTCGTCGACTTTGTAAGAGGAAAATGAGAACGGCGAAGGAAAGGCCGAGCGTTCGATTGGCCGCGCTGCTGGCGCTGGGCGGGGGCTTGGCGCTGGTTCCGTCCCGGCTTTTCGCCTGGGGGTTCGTTGGGCACAAGGCCATCGGCATCATCGCGCAGGAGCGCCTGAGCCCGCGGACTTTGGGCGCGGTCGAGGCAATCTTGGGACGGAACAATCAGGGCCAGAGCGTCAGTCTCGCGGACATCGCCGCCTGCCCTGACGAACTCAAGTACGCCAAGCAGAGCCCCTTTGTCTGCGCGGGAGTCATCGAAATCGCCTCCGGCGAGCAAAGCGCTTTCGGGACCGTCGCCCTTCCGTGGAAAGCGAGCTCCGCGTGGCACTTCGCCAACGTTCCCAACGCGGCTTCGCCCGATGCTTCGGACATCGAGCAGTACTGTCCAGACAACGCCAACGGCAACCCGGCCAAGAAATGCGTGATGGCCCAGGTCAAGTACGACATGCAGGTTCTGGAGTCCCCGAGTTCCTCCTTGGGCGACCGGCAGCTGGCTCTGATGTTCCTGGTCCACTTCGTGGGCGACGAGCATCAGCCGCTGCACGTCAACGACGACAACGACTGGGGCGGCAACAAGAAGAAGGTCGTTTTCGAGGGACAGCCGCTCAATCTTCACGCCCTATGGGACGACGTGCTGACGCCCCGCTACGGCGCCATGAGCGAAACGCCCCAGGCCCAGGCCGCCGACGCGGCGGACCTGGCGGCGAAGCTCGACCAAGATTTGGGAAGCCGCGACGTCAGCGCGTGGACGACGGGGCAGGATTTGCCGGATGAGGCCGCGGTGGAGAGTTTCTACATCGCGAAGAACGTGATCCGGCCCGGTTACGCTCGGGATTACGATGCGAGCCGGGACGCCGCGGTGTTCGGGCCAGACTACGTGACGCAGATGCAGCCCATCGCCTACGAGCAGCTGGAGAAATCCGGCGTGCGCTTGGCGTATTTCCTCAACCAGATTTTCAACCAGGCCCAGGGAGCGGCCGTTCAAGCGGCGCCAGCTCCGAAGAAAACCGCGTTCCAGAAAGCGCTCGACGGCGTGCTGAACTTCTCGTTCCTAAAGGGAGCCGCGTGGGACGGCGGGAATTAGCCGGGTCCGATCAAGCCTAAACTTCGGGCCACTCGTAGGCCGAGCGGTGCGCCCCGGCCTGGTCCACGTAATCGATGAAGCGGGCGTAGAAGGGGTTCTGCCCCAAGGTGGCGCTGTCGCCGATGACGATGAGGAGCCGCCGACTGCGGGTCAGGGCGACGTTCATGCGCCGGGTGTCCGAGAGAAAGCCCACCTCCGCCTCCGGGTTCGAGCGCACTAAGGAGACGATGACGGCCTCCTTCTCGCGCCCCTGAAAGCCGTCCACCGATCCGATTTCCAGGCCCGGAACCTTGATCATGCCGCGCAAGAGCCTCGCCTGCGCCACGTAGGGAGTCAGCACGGCCACGCTCTTGGGCGCTAGGCCCGCGGCCAAAAGCTTGTTCAAGAGCCGGGCCGCGAGCGTGGCCTCGCCCGCGTTCTCGCGGCTCTCCAACAGCGCGTTCCAGGACTCGTCGTAGCCGGCGCCTGCGGTGTCGACGTAGGTCAGAGGCATGCCGGTCAGGTCGTCGGCCTCGACGCCGTCCAACTCCGCGGCGGTGTGGCGCCGAACCGACTCGTGCGCGATGAGCTTGCCCTCGTAGAACTCGCCCGAGGAAAACCCCATGATGGTCTCGTGCATGCGGTACTGCACGCGCAAGAGCGTCTGCAGGGAGTCCGGCAGGACGTCCTTTAAGCGGTCGAAGAGCGTGACGGCGAGCCCGCCCGCGGCCGCGTCCTTTGAGTAAATGGTGGGGGGGAGCTGCAGGGAGTCTCCCGCGAAGACGGCCTTGTTCGCCAGCGTCAGGGGAATCCAGGACAAGGGTTCCGTCGCTTGGGAGGCCTCGTCCATGGCGACTAAATCGAACTTCCCCCGGACGAGCTTTTGGGAGATGCCGCCATGGGTGGCCAGCACCACCTGCGCGCTCGCGATGATGCGGCGGGAAATGTCGTACTCGATGTCCCGGGCCTGGCGCCAGAGTTTGGCCGTCTCGCGGTCGAGGCGCTGCTTTTCATCGTAGCCCAACTGGCCGCGGCCAAAGCGCGAGCCGCGCTTGATGAGGCGTTCGCGCCAGGAGTCGAGCTCGCGCACTTCCTCGTAGGCCGGGTCCTCCTCTATGAGCGCGGCCAGATTGTTTTGGCGCAGGGGCTCAAGGGTCCGGGCCGGATGCCCGAGCCGCACCACGCGCAGCCCCGCTGGAGAGAGCTTCTCCAGGATATTATCCACCGCGATGTTGGACGGCGCGGTGGCTAATATCCGCTCGCCGCGTAAGGCCGCTTGATGGATAATTTCGACTAAGACCGTGGTTTTTCCGGTTCCCGGAGGTCCGTGCACGAGCGCCACGTCCTCCGCGGTCAGGCATTGCACGACGGCGCGCCTTTGAAATTCGTTGAGGCTTTCGTTGAGAAAACGGACGGCCTGGGTCCGGCCTTTTCGGGGGGCGCTTTGGCCCAGGGCGATCTCGCGCAACTCGGAGAGGCGGTTCTTCTTGGCCTCCATGACCGCGGCCACGGCCTTCTTCATGCGCCGGTAGGTGGCGTCCGAGCCCAGGATGTCGATTTGAAAAGCGCCGCGCGGAAATTTTCTGGGCGCGGCCGGAGCAAGCGCCACGACCGCGCGGTAGTCCTCGACGCTGTAAAGCGTTCCCTCGGATGAGGACGGCTCCATCCCCGGCGGGAAGCTCACCAGGACATTGTCGCCTGAGCTCATGGCGTGGAACGGGTTAAGCTCCTCGCCCAAATTCGGCCGGGAGAGGGCCAGGAGCGGCATGCCGCTAAAGCCTTCCTCGACGCCGTCGAGATTTAGCCCCGAGGCGGTTTTGCCCAGGGCTTCCCGAGTCGCCAGGGGGTAGCGCCTGATTTCCTGGATGTTCTGTCGCTTCTCCGCGTCGCGCTCGATGTCGAGCAGTTCCAACAGGCGGGCGAAATGTTCTTTGGTCACGGCTGACTTTGCCACCATGAGATGATAGAATATCCGGAAACCGGAGGAACCATGAATCTTATACCCCAAGTCATCGAGCGCGCCAATCAGGGCGCCGTCATCGGCTACGATATTTATTCCCGCCTCTTGAAGGATCGCATCATTTTCGTCGGAGGCTACGAGGGCGAGTTCACCACGGACTCGGCCAACGTGCTCATCGCCCAGCTTTTGTATTTGGACTCGGACGACCACAGCAAGGACATCAACCTCTACATCAACTCGCCCGGCGGCATGGTGACCGCGGGCCTGGCGGTCTACGACACCATGCAGTTCATCAAGTCTCCCATCACCACTATCTGCATGGGCATGGCCATGTCCTTCGGCGCGGTCATCCTGGCGGCTGGGGAAAAGGGCAAGCGCTTCGCCCTGCCGCAGTCGCGCATCATGATCCACCAGCCCTTGGTCGGAGGCATCTCAGGACAAGCGACCGACATCGTGCTCGAAGCCAAGGAGATGGCCAAGACCAGGGAGATCTTGGAGCAAATCATGGCCAAGCACACGGGCCAGCCGCTGGAGAAGCTCAGCAAGGACATGGAGCGCAACTATTATATGTCCGCCGAAGAAGCCAAGACCTATGGGATCATCGATGAGGTGATCACGGGGAACAAGCTTCCCAAGTAGTATCGACGATACCGGACGGTCTTGACTCTGTGCCCGCGGTGGTTTATAATATTAGCAGTCGGTATTTAAGATTGCTAATTAAGAAGGTGAACACGACGTTAAATCAGCATCCTTATATATAGAGACATGCGGCAGCTAAAGCCTGAAATCGCGGAGCGCAGGAAAAAGGATATCCTGCAGTGGGCCGTCCACTACTATATCAAGACCTCGCGGCCCGTCTCCTCCTCCATCATCGCGGAGGAGGGACGCTTTAATTTGTCGCCGGCAACCATCCGCAACATCCTGCAGGAACTCGAGGAAGACGGTTTTCTCCACCAGCCGCACACCTCGGCGGGGCGCGAGCCGACCGACAGGGGCTACCGGTTTTTCGTGGATTATCTCGTGGACGTCCAGCGCTTGGCCGCGGAGGAAAAAGAGGGCATCGAGCGGCAATGCCGCGAGCGCATGCAGGAATTGGACACCCTTCTCTCCGAAACCTCGCGGCTGTTGTCGCGGGCGAGCCGCAACGCGGGCTTGGTGTTTTCCCCGCAGGCGGGCAAGCAGACCTTAAAGCGCCTTGAGATCATCCCCCTGGGGGGCAAGAACGTATTGGCGATATTGGTGACCGAGGCGGGCCTAGTCCGGCACTGGCCCATCCAGCTGTCCTTTGCTCCCGCGGTCCGGCAAATCAACATGCTCAACCGGTTCTTAAACGAGAATATCCGCGGCCTGGGCGCGGCGCAGGCCCAGGCCATCGTCATGGCCAAACTCCGTCAAATGGAGAAGGAATTCCAGGATCTGAGCGTCCTGGCCGATAATCTCCTTCAACAGGTCGGCAGGGTGGTGACGCCGGACGCGCTCTTTGTTGAAGGCGCGGATAACATCCTGAGCCAAGCCGAGGAAATCGGCGATTTGAAAATGGTGCAGTCCCTTATTCGCGTCATCAGCGAAAAAGACGCGATTACGGATCTTCTGGGCAAGGAGCTCAAGGCCCAAATCAAGGATAAAAACGCGCTCGCGGCCAAGCCTCAGGTCCGCATCGGCGGGGAAAACGGCATCCCGGAGCTCGCGGGTTTTTCCCTGGTTACGACGACCTACAAATACGACGGCCGCGTCGTGGGGATTCTGGGAATTTTGGGCACCAAGCGCATGGAGTACCCGCGCATGATGAGCCTGGTTGAATACATGAGCGGCTTGGTGTCGCAGCGTCTGGCGCATTGGGCCGAGGAGGACCAGTCATGAGCCGGCCCTCCGAATCTAAATCCAAGGATGCCGCGTTGGAAGCGGGTGCTGCGGCGGCGGAGCAGCCCGCGGTAGCGGCGGACGAGCCGGATTATTTCAAACAACTTTTGAGCCTTAAGGCCGAATTCGAGAACTACCGCAAGCGGGTAGATCGGGAGAAGCCCGAGATTTACAAAATGGGCCGCGCGGAGATTTTGCTTAAGCTTTTGCCGATTTACGATTTGCTCCAAAAGGCGCACGGGCAAATTCAGGCGGCCCACGCGGACTCGGACTTGGCCCAAGGCATGGAAGGGATTTTCAAGGAGTTCGAGAAGATTTTCAAGGAAGAGGGAGTCTCGGCTATGGATGCCGTCGGCAAGCCCTACGATCCGCTGCGTCATGAGGTGATGGGCGCGGTGGAGTCGGAGAGCCCCGAGGGCACGGTGCTAGACGTCCTACAGGCGGGATTTACTCTCCACGACAAGGTGCTGCGCCCCGCGCGGGTGCGCATCGCGAAAGGGACGGGCAAACAGAAGCAATAGGAGGATGTATGAGCAAGATTATCGGCATTGATTTGGGAACTTCGAACACGGCGGCCTCCGTCATGGAAGGCGGCAAGGCGACCTTGATCCCGTCGGCGGAGGGAACCTCCATCGGCGGCAAGGCCTTCCCGTCCTACGTGGCCTTCGCCAAGGACGGCCAGCTCCTGGTGGGCGAGCCCGCCCGGCGCCAGGCCGTGGCCAACCCGGAAGGCACCTTCATGGCCTTCAAGCGCAAGATGGGCACGGACCACAAGTACAAGGCTCCGGACGGCAAGGAGTACACGCCCCAGCAGCTCTCGGCGTTTTTGCTCCAGAAGGTCAAGCGCGACGCGGAGGCTTTTTTAGGCGACAAGGTGGAGAAGGCCGTGATCACGGTCCCGGCCTATTTCAACGACAATCAGCGCCAAGCCACCAAGGACGCGGGCTCCATCGCGGGCTTGGAAGTCGTGCGCATCGTCAACGAGCCCACGTCCGCATGCCTGGCCTACGGCATCGACAAGAAGGGCAAGGACGAGAAGATTATGGTCTTTGACCTGGGTGGCGGCACCTTGGACGTCACGGTCATGGACTTCGGCGGCGGCGTCTTCGAGGTGGTCTCCACCTCGGGCGACACGCAGCTGGGCGGCACGGACATGGACAACGCCATCATCGACTTCGTGGCCGGAGAGTTCAAGAAGGAGACCGGCGTGGACGTGCGCAAGGACCCCATGGCCTTTCAGCGCGTGCGCGAGGCCGCGGAGAAGGCCAAAATCGAGCTCTCTACCACGATGGAGACGGAGATCAATCTGCCGTATCTGACCGCGGTCGATAACGTGCCCAAGCACTTGGCTTTCAAGATCACCCGCGCCAAAATAGAAGCCTTGGTCGACCCCATCGTCAAGCGCTGCAAGACTTCCGTGGACCGGGCCTTGAACGACGCCAAGATGAAGCCCGCCGACATCACCAAAATCATTCTCGTCGGCGGCCCCACGCGCATGCCCATCGTGCAGAAGTTCGTCGAGGACTACGTAGGCAAGAAAGTCGAGCACGGCATCGACCCGATGGAGTGCGTCTCCATGGGCGCGGCGGTGCAGGCCGCGGTCCTGACCGGCGAGGTCAAGGACGTGCTGCTTTTGGACGTGACGCCCTTGACGCTGGGCATCGAGACTTTGGGCGGGGTCATGACGCCGCTTATCGAGAGAAACACCACGATTCCCGTTGAAAAATCGCAAGTCTTCTCCACCGCGGCGGACAACCAGCCCGCGGTCACCGTCAACGTGCTTCAAGGCGAGCGGCCCAAGGCCTCCGACAACGTGCCCCTGGGCAAGTTTGACTTGGACGGCATCCCGCCCGCGCCCCGCGGCGTACCGCAGATCAAGGTGAGCTTTTCCATCGACGCCAACGGCATTTTGAGCGTCAAGGCCGAGGACTTGGGCACCAAGAAGGCCCAGCACATCACCATCTCGGCGCCCAACAAGCTCTCCAAGGATCAGGTGGAGAAGTTCGTGCAGGAAGCCGAGCGCTTCGCCGATGAGGACAAGAAGTTCAAGGAGAAGGTCGCGGCCAAGAACGAGGCCGACGCGGTTTTGGCCGCGTCCGAGAAGGCTCTGCGCGATCATGGCGACAAGGCGAGTCAGGAAGAGCGCACCGCCATCGAGCGGGGCATCTCCGACTTGAAGGAGACCTTGAAAGGCGACGACGTCGCCGCCATCGCCAAGGCCAAGGACGAACTCTTAAAGGTCTCGCACAAGTTAGCTGAAGAAATTTACAAGGCGGAAAGCGCCAAGTCTTCTGCCGGGACCGGGGCAGGCCAGGGTACGGACGCCTCTGGAGACGGCAAGAAAGGACCCGACGGCAACACGGTCGTGGACGCCGAGGTCGTGGACGAGAAGCGCTAGCCGATAGGCTTAACATGGCGCAGGACTATTACGCCGTACTGGGCGTGGCCCGCAACGCCTCCGAGGCCGAGATCAAGACGGCCTTCCGGAAGCTGGCCATGAAGCACCACCCGGACCGCAACCCGGGCAGCAAGGCCTCCGAGGATGAGTTTCGCCGGGTCAATGCGGCCTACGAGACGCTCTCCGATCCCAATAAACGCCGGCTCTACGATCAGTTCGGCGAAGCGGGAGTCTCGGGCGCCGCGGGCGCGGGCCCCTTCGGCGCCGACGGCTTCGGCCAAGCCGCGGACATGAGCGACGTGTTCGAGGACTTCGTGGAAAGCATTTTCGGCGCCTCGGGCACGGGCGGCGGCGGGCGCCGGGGTTCCCGCCGCGGCCGCGATCTCAAGTACGAGACCGAGGTCTCGCTGGAAAACGCCTTCCATGGCACCCAGATGCCGCTGTCCTTCGAACGCCTGGAGGTGTGCGGCACCTGCGGCGGCACGGGCGCCAAAGAGGGCTCGGGCTTGAAGCGCTGCGGTCAATGCCGGGGAACCGGACGCGTGCAGATGTCCCAAGGATTTTTCTCCTTATCACAGACCTGCCCCGCTTGCCGCGGCGAGGGCCAAATCATCGAAAACCCCTGCCACTCGTGCCGCGGCGCGGGACGCTCGCGCAAGGAAGCCAAGCTCACCGTCAAGATTCCTCCGGGCATCTACGATGGCGCGAACCTGCGCATTGCCGGTGAAGGCGAGGCCGGCGCCCGGGGCATGGCCTCGGGCGATCTCTATGTCCTCATCCGGGTCAAGCCGGATCCGCGCTTTGAGCGCGTGGAGGACGACTTGGTGAGCGAGCGGGGCGTCAATATCGCCGAAGCGGCCGTGGGCGCGTCCCTGGATTTGGCCGCCATCGACGGCGAGCGGATCAAAATCAAGGTTCCGGCCGGCGTCCAGCATGGCGCCATGCTGCGCGTGCGCGGCCAAGGCATGCCCAAGCTTCACGGCAAGGGCCGCGGCGATTTGCTCGTGCGCGTGAAGGTGGAGGTGCCTAAATCGCTCACGCCGCATCAGGAGAAGATACTGGCGGACCTGGCGCGCAGCCTGCGCGGCGAGACTGAATCCGATTCCAAGACTTCCGCCAATGGTTCCGCGCGGCACGGCTCCGAAACGGCCAAGGACGACGGCGGAATTTTCCGGAAAATCTTCGGAAAGGACTAGAAAACCAGCGCTATGCCGCAATTTTTCCTTCCTCCGGACGCCGTCTCGGGAGACGCCTTCGTGCTCAAGGGGCCGGAGGCGTTTCATATCGCGAAGGTCCTGCGCTGCCGTCCGGGGGATTCGCTCCGGCTTTTCGACGGGCGCGGCCGCCGCTTCGAGGGCGTCATCGCGGAAATCCGCAAGGACGGGACCGTCTTCGGGACGCTCAGGAAGGAAATCGAGGCAGACGCGCCCGCGCCCGTCCGTGCCCGCGTCGTTTTATGCCAGGCGCTCTTGAAGCAGGCCCGCTGGGATTGGCTTTTGGAGAAAGGCACGGAGCTGGGCGTCGCGGCGTTTGAGCCTCTTTTGACGCAGCGGACCGTCGTTCCCGAGGATGCGGCCCGGGCCAAGATGGAGCGCTCAAGGCGCGTCATCATGGCCGCGGCTAAGCAGTGCGGCCGCGCGGAGCTTCCCGCGCTGCGCGAGCCCGTTCATCTGCGCGACGCGCTCAAATCCTGCCGTGACCGCGGCCCGGTCCTTTTCGCCTGGGAGGCCCTGCCCGGAGTCTGCGCGGCCGCGGTGCTCCGCCCGGCTCTGGAACGGGCGCGGCGCGAGGCCTCGGGCGGGGAATTCACCGCGCACCTGTTCGTCGGCCCGGAGGGCGGTTGGGCGGACGAGGAGGTCGAGTTGGCCGAGGCGGAAGGCGCGCTTTTGTTCGGGCTCGGCCCCGCAACGCTGCGCGCCGAGACCGCGGCACTGGCCTCCGTGGCGGCTCTTTCCTACGAGATTTCGGCCTTGGCCGCGCCGGTCGAAACGGCAGGCGCCGAAAAATCCAGGGCTTGATTTTCTTCCCGACTCCTGTTATTTATAAGAACGGCCCGAATCGGGCCGTTCATGCGCTTTAAAAAATCCGCCGTTATTTTTGCGCTGGTGCTCGCTGCGGCCTCTTCGAACGCCGTCTTGGGACAGGCGAACGCCTCTGTCGCCTCCGGCGCGAATGACTGGGACTCGCGCATCGTCTCAACCCAGGGCGCCGTCGAGGTGTTTCCGGCCGGCGCCGCGGGCCCCGTCGCCGCGGGCGCGGGCATGCCCTTGGAGCAGGGGGACCGCGTCACGACCGGAGCCGGCGCCTCCGCGGAGGTGGGCTTGGACGGCCTCCATCTTATTTCCTTGAACGAGGACTCGGATTTTGTCCTGCGCTCCGATAACCGGGCATCGACCGTGCTGTCCCTAAAATCGGGCGGGCTGCTGGCTAAAATCCAGCATCTTTTGAGCGGCCAGGCGCTCATTGTGGAAACGCCCGATGCCGTGGCCGCGGTGCGCGGCACCGAGTTCGGCGTGGACGTGAGCGCCCAAGGCGCGACCGACGTCGGGGTTTTCGACGAAGGGCGCGTCGAGGTGAGGGGCGCCCAGGGCGGCCCGTCGGCCATTTTGACCCCGAACCATGAAACCAACGTGCCGCGCGGCGGCCGGCCCGCGCGGCCCTACGCGCTGAGGCATTTTTTGCGCTACCGAGCGCGCATGGCCCGGCTTTTGAGGCGCCAGCAGAGGCTGCGCCGTCTGTGGCGGAGGATGCCTGCGGCGCGGCGTCTTTCGCTGCGGCGGGCGATGATGACGCGTGCGCGGGCCCGCCGCGCCCGGCGCTTTCCCGGCGGACGGTTGAAGAATCTTCCCGCGCCGGGGCGGGGCCGCACGCAAAAGCGGCTGCAGCGGAGACGGCGGATGTTTAGGAAGGGTCGGCCCAATCGGTGGAACCAGGGCGGCTAACGCCGGGTAAGAATGCGCGGGGAGGGACTCGAACCCTCACGCCTTTCGGCATACGCACCTCAAACGTACGCGTCTGCCAGTTCCGCCACCCGCGCAAAAAAACCTTACTTCTTGACCGGGGCCCCCGCTGTGGGCTGGGACGCGGCCTGCGTCGACGGAGCGGCCGGCTGGGAGGCCGGCGCCTGAGGAAGGCTGAATCGGGACGTAACGCTGCTCATCCCGGTTCGATTGGTCAATAGCGTCAGGAAAAGCGAGGTGGCGGCGAAGACTCCGGCCAGCACCTGCGTGGCGGTCTTGAGGAAATTGGAGCCCGTCGGAGTGGTGATGAGGGAATCTCCGCCGCCGCCGAAAACCGACAAGCCCGCGCCCCGGCCGGTCTGCAGAAGGATGACGAGGACCAAGAGCGCGCAGACGAGCACATGCACGGACAAAATGAAGTGGTAGAACATAGGGGTTTTATTATATCAGTTTGTCGGGATTGGGCCAATCATAGGGCCAGCGCGGCCAGGCCAGGCAAAACTTTCCCTTCCAGGAGTTCCAGGCTCGCGCCGCCGCCGGTCGAGGCGTGGCTCACGCGCCCGGAGAGCCCGGCCTTGGCCAGCGCGGCCAAGCTGTCGCCGCCGCCCACGATGGTTGTGGCGCCGGATTTTGTGGCCTTGGCGATGGCTTGGGCTACGGCCAGGGTTCCCTTGGCGAAATCGTCGATTTCGAAAATGCCCATGGGGCCGTTCCAGAACACCGTCCTGGCGCCCAGGATGCGCTCGGTGAAGAACTCGATGGTGCGCGGGCCGATGTCCACGCCGATGAGATCCTGGGGAACGGCCATGCCCTGCGTGAGGGTGATTTCCGCGCCAGCCTTGATTTCCTTGACCGCCAAGTGGTCGGCTGGCAGGAGGCATTCGAGCTGCCGCGCGTAGGCTTTTTCGACGATTCCTTGAGCGTCTTGCGTCTTGGTCTTTTCCAGAAGAGATTTTCCGATGGAGACGCCTTGGGCCGCTAAAAAAGTGTAGGCCATGCCGCCGCCGATTAAAAGCGCGTCGACCCGCTCGACGAGCTTGTTTAGGACTCCCAGCTTGTCCGAGACCTTGGCGCCGCCGATGACGGCGACGAAGGGGCGCTCCGGGTGGCCGATGACCCGGTCCAAAAATTCGAGTTCCTTTTGCACCAGCAGACCCACGGCGGAAGGCAGCAGGGCCGGCAGGGCCGCGGTCGAGGCGTGCGCGCGGTGCAGGGCCCCGAAGGCGTCCTGCACGAAAACGTCGCCCAGTTTGGCCAAGCCCTTGGCGAAGGCCTTATCGTTGGCCTCCTCACCGGCGTGGTAGCGCAGGTTCTCCAGCAGCAGGACGCCGCCGGGCTTCAAGGCTGCCGCGGCTTTCTCCGCTTCGAGGCCGACGCAGTCCGGCGCGAAGCCCACGGGAGCGCCCAGGAGCTTCTCCAAAACGGCGGCGACGGGCTTGAGGCTGTATTTAGGATCGGGCTTGCCCTTGGGCCGCCCGAGATGGGCGATGAGAACGACGCGCGCCCCGGCCGAAATCAGGTGCTTGAGCGTGGGAAGGGTCTCCCGCACACGGGTGTCGTCCGTCACTCGGCCCTCGGACATGGGGACGTTGTAGTCCACGCGGACCAGAGCGCGCTTGCCTTGGACGGGCAACTCCTGCAGCCGGCGGACGCGCAGCGCCTGGCTTTTGACGGGTTCCGAGTTCATGGTTTTAGTAAATCCTCTTTCCCAAAGCGGAGGCGATGATTTCCGCCGAGAGGATCGCGGTCGAGTTGTGCTCGTCCTCCAGCGGATTGACCTCCACCAAATCCAGGCCCACGAGCTTGCCACTTTCCGCGGCCATCTCCATGAGCAAGTGCGCCTCGCGGTAGGTCAGCCCCCCGCGCTTTTTTGTGCCGGTGCCGGGCGCGTTCTGCGGATCGACGGCGTCGATATCGAAGCTGAGGTAGAACCCCGCGGTGTCCTGCGTCGCGGCGGCCAGCGCGCGCTCCATCACGGCGCCCATGCCGTAACGATCGATGGCGGGCATGGCCAGGACGCGCGCCTGCGATTTGCGCAGGGTGAGAGCCTCCTCATGGTCCACATCGCGCAGGCCCACGAAGCAGAAATTCTCGGCCGCGGCTTTGGGCGAGAATCCGCCCACGCGCGCGAAGGCTCGGTCGCCCAGGCCTAGGAGATGCGCGGCCGGCATGCCGTGGAGGTTGCCGCTGGGCGTGGTGCGCGGCGTGTTCATGTCGGCGTGGGCGTCCACCCACACGACGCCCATTTTTTTGCCTTGATCGCGCAGCGCCCGCGCGGCGCCCGCGACGCTTCCCATGGCCAGACTGTGATCTCCGCCCAGCACGACCGGCAGGCGGCCCGCTTTGACCAAGCCGCGCACGCGCTTTTCCAAGTCGCGGCAGATTTTGAGCACGGCATGAGCGTTCTTGGACTTGGACGGACCGGCGGCCGGATGGGAATCGGGAATCTCAATATCCCCGCAGTCCTCGACAGAGAGTCCGGCGGCGCCCAGGATGTCCAAGAGCTTGGCGCGTCGGATGGCCGAGGGAGCCTGGGCCGCGCCGGGCTTGGAGGCGCCCATGTCCATGGGGACTCCCAAAACGGCGATTTTCCGCTTCATTGTCTCCTGCGGGTCTGCGGCGGTTTCTGCGCCGCTTTCAGGCGGCGACCGCCGTCTTGCCGGCCAGATAGGCGGCCAGATCCACGACGCGGTTTGAGTAGCCCCACTCGTTATCGTACCAACCGAAAATCTTGACCATGTTTTTGTCGGTCACATCGGTCAAAGGCGCGTCGAACACGGAACTGGCGGCGTTACCCAGAAAGTCCCGCGAGACCAGGCTCTCGTCGCAGTACTGCAGGTAGCCCTTGAGCCGGCCGGAAGCCGCGGCCTTCTGGAACGCGGTGTTGACATCTTCCGTGGAGGTCGGCTTGCTCGTAATCGCGGTCAAGTCAACGATGGAGACGTCCGGCGTGGGCACGCGGATGGACACGCCGGTGATTTTGCCCTTGAGCTCGGGGATGACCAAGCCAATGGCCTTGGCCGCCCCGGTGCTGGTGGGGATCATGGACTGGGCCGCGGCGCGGGCCCGACGCAGGTCCTTGTGAGGAAAATCCAGGATGACCTGGTCGTTGGTGTAGGAATGAATCGTGGTCATCATGGCGGACTTGATGCCGAAGCTTTCGTGCAGGACCTTGACCATGGGCGCCAAGGCGTTGGTGGTGCAGGACGCGTTCGAGACCACGTGATGCTTGGCCGGGTCGTAGAGATCCTCGTTGACGCCCATGCACACGGTGAGATCCTCGTTCTTGGCCGGAGCGGAGATGATGACCTTGGCGGCGCCGGCGGCTAGATGCCCGCGAGCCTTCTCGGCGTCGGTGAAGCGCCCGGTCGACTCGATGACCAACTCCACGCCCAGGTTCTTCCAGGGCAGTTTGGCGGGATCTTTCTCGGCGCAGACTTGGATGATGTTGCCGTCGATGATCAGCGCCCCGTCCTTGGCCTCGACGCGGCCCGGGTAGGCGCCGAACGTCGAATCGTGCTTGAAGAGATGCGCCATGGTTTTGGCGTCTCCTAAATCGTTGATCGCGACGAATTGAAGGGCGGGGTTCTTCAAGCCCGCGCGCAACACCAGCCTGCCGATGCGGCCAAAGCCGTTGATTCCGATTTTAATCGCCATAGAACCTCCTGTCTAAGGAGATTCTAGCGATTTAGAACGACTATTTCTACCCGCTGATCGGCGAAGGACGCGGCGGAGGCTTCCTGGCCGATAGTCTCCGGCGGGGCCATCAGCTCGCGCTGGAGGTAGGCCGCGACCGCCGCGGCTTGGACCTGCCCTAAATCCCCGGTGGCCGCGTAGACGCGCACGCTCAACGGGATGCCGGAGTAGTCGCGCTTGAGGAGGTCCGCGGCCGAGCGCAGGAGGTTGAGTCCCGGTGTCTCAAGTTTTTGAGCCGACTTGTCCAGGCCGAAAAGGGCCTCCGAATCGAGGCTGATGTAGAGGCCCGTGGCCTCCTGGTGGACGATGCCGTGGAAGAGCAGCGGGTCTCCCGCGATAGTGTAGGGCGAGCCGTCGGGCGCGGTGAAGGAATAGACGGCGGAATAAGAGTGCCCGGCCCGGATCCATTCGCCATCCTCGTTTTCGCCCGACCACACGATTTGGGCGGGAGGGCTGTCCGGCCCGCCCGAGCGGTAGAACACGCGCCCGGCTTCGTCCGCCACGGTGAGCGTCCAGCCGTAGTGCGCGGCTTCCTGATCGCTTAGGTGCCGCCCGACGGCGCGATCGAGCTCCTTGCGGACGCCGAAGACGATGCCCGGGCCGCGGCCGAAGGAGGTGCGCCAAGGCTCCACGACGCGCTGATTGTCCAGGAAATCAGGGTGAGTCTTCTGCCATGAGACCGTCAGCGGCGAAACGGCCAGAAGCAGCGAGGGATCGGGCTTTAAGTCGCCGCGGATGGTTGCGAAGGGATCGACCGTGATGGATAGGGGGGGCTTTTGCCCTCCGACTTTCGCGGAGGAGCCGCCGGTCCCCGTGATGGTCACCTCCGTGGGCAGTCCCTGCGAGGTGGTGACCGCCGCGGAGGAGGCGCTTGGCTCCGCGGCCGGAGGTTGTGTTGACGGAGCTTGCGCGGGCTGGGCCTGAGCGGACGGAGTCTGCGCGGGAGCCGCCGCCGAGGAATCCATTCCGGGCAGGGACGCCGGACCTTGAGCTTGCGCCGCCGCGCCGAGGTTTAAGGAAAGAGCCAAAGCAAGGATTGTTCGTGTCATGATTACTCCAGTACAAAGCGGAAGGTGATGACGCCCCACTGCCGCTCGTTCGTGTTGATAGGCGCGAATTGCCAGCGCGCCAAGGATTCCATGGCCAGCCGGTCGAGGCGCCCGTAGCCCGAGGTGCGCTCGATGCTCATGTCGGGCTGAACCGTCCCGTCCGGCGAGACCCAAAAGTGGATGGCGACGTCGGCTTCAAGCACGCCTTCCTGCCGCGCCCAATCCGGGAAGGCGGGAATCTCGTAGTGCAGAATTTTGCGGTCGGCCAACGGGCCCTCGATGTCCACGCTCTTGTTGCTGCCGGGCAGGATGGCGGCCTTGGGGCGCTGCGCGGGCGGAGGCAGGGCGTTCAAAGCCGGCGCCGCCTCCGGGCGTTGCTGGGGCGACATGGAAAGCTCCTGCGCGGGCAAGAGCGCGCTTAGGGCGCTGGGCGGCGGGCCGGAGGGCTGCGGCGCCGCTTCTTGGAGGGGCGCGGGTGCCTGCTCAACGTGGGGCGCGGGCAGGTTTTCCGAGACGCCCAAGGTTTCAAGAGCTTGGGCCTGGCGCCGTTCGTTGTCGAGCCTGATGGCCTGGGGCAGGTTCGCGACCTGCCGTTCTCCCACGTCCTGAAGCCTCGGCAACGCGGCCATGGCCTGGATATTGTGGCTGAAGGAAAGGTTTTCCTGCACGTTTTGCGCCTGGGTCGCGCGCGAGCGGTTCAAATCCAGGGCCTTCATCTGCTCAGCGGCCATGCGCTGTCCGCGATCTTGAAGCTTGGGTTCCTCGGGCATGAGCGGCTTGAGCTGGTCCGGAAGTTTCACGGTCATGGCCTGAGGCAAGGCTTTGGGCAGCGAAGGCAGGGCGAGCTTGAGGAAGTTCCACGCCGTGGGCTTGACGGGCGCCGCTCGGACCTGCCGCGCGTTGGGGCTTTGCGGCGTCTGGATAAGGAGAGCCACGTTGGAGATGATTTTTGGCTGCTGCGGCTGGTGGCTTCGCGAGTAAAGAAAGAGCGCCAGGGCCCCCACGTGCAGGCCCACGGACAAGGCGACGGCGACGGGCATCCTTGGAGAATTCACTCAGAAAAACCGCTCACTTTTTTTCTTCCGTTTCGATGGTCAAGGACTGCGCGCCCGCGTCCTTGGCCCGGGCCATCAAGTCCGTGAGCCGCCCCTCGAGCGCGTCCTTGTCGGCGCGAAGGATGACGACTTTGGACGAGCTCTCGGCGAGCTTCAAGCGCAGGGCCGTTTCGAGCGACGCGTCGTCCGGATATTCCTGGTAGTCCAGGGCCGTGCGCCCGTCCTTGGTCAAAGTGACGGTCAGCTTGTCGCCCTGGTCGCCTTTCTTGCCGTGGGCCCGGGGCAGATCGACCTTAAGCGGCGGGGTGGACATGAGCGGCGCCGTCACCATGAAGATGATGACCAGCACCAGGCAGACGTCCACCAGGGGCGTGACGTTGATGCCCGCGACGATGTCGCCGTCCTCGGTCTGCGTGCCGGCCATTTTTAGCCCTTGCTCCGGCCGCCGCGCGCCGGCGCGGAGGCGGATTTCAAGATCGCGAGTTTGGCCGCGCCCGCCTGCTGCGCGGTGTCCAAAATCGAAACGACCTGACCGACGTGGTTGCCGTCGTCCGCGGAAACGATGACCATGCGGTCCTTGGATTTTACCAGCGCCCGGGCGATGGCGGGCTCGAGGCTTTGAGGGTTCACCCGCAGGCCGTTGACCGTGAGCTCACCCGCAAGCGTCAGGCGGACGCGCACGTTCTCGCTGGCCGAGACCTTGCCTTTGGCCGCGCCCGCGCGCGACTCCATGACTTTGATGCCCACGATCATGGCAAAGGGCGCGATGGTCATGAAGATGATGACCAGGACCAGGCACACGTCCACCAACGGAGTGACGTTGATGGCGGTGATGGGCTCCTCGCCCTTGGCCCCGGCTCCGATGGCCATTTATTTTGCCCCGAGCATGACCACCAGCCGGGTCGAGGCCACCTCCATTTCCGTGGACGCCGCTTTGACCCGGCGCATGAAGTAGTTGTAGAAAATGACGGCGGGGATGGCGACGACCAAGCCTCCGGCCGTGGCGACCAAGGCTTCGGCGATGCCCTTGGCCACGACCGCAGGGCCTCCGGTGCCGGCCAGGGCCAGTTCCTGGAAGGCGTCGATGATGCCCACGACCGTGCCGAAAAGTCCGATGAAAGGCGCGATGTTGCCCAGGGTGCCCAGCACGGCCAGGAAGCGCTCCAGCTTCATGCGCTCCTCGAGCCGCTTGGTGGCCAGCAGGTCCTCCATGTCGCGCCGGGTCTGGCCCGCGCAGGCCAGGCCGTAGGCCACGACCTGGGCCACGACCGAGGGCTGTTTCTGGCAGTAGTCCTTCGCCTGCTGGGCCTGTCCCGCCTCCAGGTACTTGCGCACGCGGGCCAGGATGTCGTCGCACCGATCGGCGGCGGCCGTGCGAAAGTATATCCAGCGCTCGATGATGAAGACGATGGAAAGAATCGAGCAGCAAAAAAGGATGACCAGCGTGTAGTCGTGCTTGAGCACGGTCAAAATATCGAGTGAGTTATTCATGCTTGAGGAGTCCTCCTGGTTATTGTCGCGCGTCGGCGTCGCCGCCGCTGCCTCCGTCGCCCTGGCCCGGGTCGCCGCTTGAACTGGCCGCCGGGGTGTTCGCCATCTTCCGCAACGCCTTGGCCCGCGCCGCGGCCTGCTGGGCCAGAGGCTTGCCCGCGCTCAGCGCCAAGTCGTCGTAAACATCCGCGGCTTTGGCGTTGTTCCCGGCTTTTTCGTAAGCCTGGGCCAAATCGATGAGGGCCTGGAGGCGGAAGGGGTTGTCGACGGGCTTGTCGCCGCGCATCTCCTCCCAGGCGCTCAGGGCCGCATCGGGGCGACCCATGTTTTGGTACATCTCTCCGATACGGTAGGACGCCTCGAGATAGTCCTGCGATCCGGGCGCAGCGGCGGATTTGATCTTCATGAGCGTGGCTACCGCATCTTGGTCGTCGTGTCGCTGCTTTTGGATAGCGTAAATCTGCCAGTAGGCGGCGGTACCCTCCGCGCCGCCGGCCAAGGACGCGTAGCGATCATAGGCGGCCTGCGCCTCGTCGAGTCGTCCCAGGGACTTGTCGGCCAGGGCCAGGTTGAACTCGGCGGGCTTCAAGTACTCCGAATTGGGATACTGCTGGGCCAACTGTCCGTAGTAGTTCGCAGCCTGGGCGTAGTTTTTCTCGCCATAGAAGGCCCCGGCCAAGTGGAACAGGGCCAAGGGCGTGTTTTGATCCGCTGGGAAATTGTTCAAGAGCCGCTGATAGGCCGCGACGGCCAAGTCGGGCTTGTTCAGCTGAACTTCGCTTTCTCCCAGCAGGAACTGCGCCTCGGGAAGCTTGGAGTCGTCCGTGTATTCCACGCTGAATTTCTGCAGCTCCGTCGTGGCGCAGGTGTAGTCCTTCTGCTCGAAGCAGCGGCGGCCCAGGCGGAACTGGGCGTCGGTGGCGACCGCGGTCGTGGAGCCGGAGACCGCGAGTCCCCGCAGGGTCGACTGATAATCCATTTTCGGGTTCCGGTCGAAAATGGCCTCCAACAGGTCCAAGGCGTCCTCGACCTCGGACGAGTTCGGGAAGCGCTTTAAGAAGTCCTGGATATGGCTCACGGCGTCGTTGTCGTCCTTCCCGTTGAAGGAGGCCTGGGCGATGCGCAGGTAGGCCGTGGAAATTCGATCGCTGTCGGGGTAGTCGCTGATGATCTGCCGGTAGGCCGCGGTGGCCTCGGGATATTTCTGGGCCCGGAAGAGCGTGTCGGCCGCCTCGTAGGCCGCCTTGACGGCCTCGGGCGCCTTGGGGTAGGCGGCGATGAGCTTCTGCCACTGGGTGATGGCGTCCGAATAGTAGTGTTCGTGGTAGAGGCTTAGACCCGCGCGGTAGAGAGCGGCGGGGACTTGAGGGTTTTTAGGATCGCTGGCCGCGAACTGGGTGTAAAGCTGATAGGCTTGGTCGTAATTGCCCTGGTTGAAGAGACTGTCGGCCAGGCCCAGGCCGTTTAGGGCAAACGCGGTGGTCGAGCCGCTGGCCGCGATCATGTCCTTTAACTTATTGCGCGCCGCGATGGCATCCGCGTCGTCTCCCTTATAGGAGTAGCACCAAGCCAAGCCGTCCTGGGCGTAAAGCGCGGCGGGATCGTCCGGGTAGACCTTGAGGATCATCTCGTAGAGGCGCTGGGCTTGGTCGGCCTGCCCCAGATCCAGATAGGCTTCCGCAGCATAAAGATAGCTCATGCTGCGCCAGCGCGAGTTGGACGGCGGCATGCGGCGCAGCAGGTACTGGTAGGACGTGAGGATGGAAGCGTAGCTCTTTTGATTGTACTGGTCCTGTAAAATAGAGAACAGTGCCTGCTCCGCGACCTCGGAAGCCGGGGCCAAGTCCAGGATGCGCTGAAAGGCGTCGGCGGCCTCGGAGTGCCGGCCCAGTTTGACGAGCGAGTTACCCAAAATCAGGTAGACGTCCTTGGCCAGAGCGTCGGTGGGGTAGAGCGAGAGAAAATTCTGGCAGGTCTGCACCGCCTCGTCCATGTCGCCGACCTGATATTGGGTCCAGGCCAGCTTGAAGCGCGCGAGCGGGGAGATGCGGATGTCCTCGGGATACTCCGTTATGGCTTTGGAGTAGGCGAAGAGGGCCTGGCGCAGCTGCCCGGCGGTCAGGTAGGATTCGGCGATGAAGTACTGGGCCAGCGGCGCGAAGAAGTCGCGCGGGTAGCGGTCCAGGACGGCCTGGAAGTTGGCGCGGGCCTGGACGAAGTCTTTTTTCTCGAAGTAGCACGATCCCAGGCGGAACATGGCCGAGACCCGCAGGGGATTGTCGGGATATCTGGCGAGGAAGTCCTGGTATTTCTCGATGGCGCCGTCGTAATCGTTGGCCAGGAAAAAGGAGTCGCCCAGGAAAAAGCGGGCCTGGGGCGCCAAGTCGCTTTGCGGGTGCTCGCTCAGGAGCCGCTCGAAGTCCGCCGCGGCCAGAAAGGGCTTGTTGGCCAGGATGTGGGTCTTGCCTAGGTAATATTCGGACTCGGCGGAATCAAGGCTCTTGAACATCCGCTCGGCCCCGTCATAGTCGCCTTTTTGCAGCGCCACGATGCCTTGGGCATAAACCACGTCCGGCTCCTTGAGGTAGATGGGAAAGGTCTCGCCGAGGAGAAAGAGGTTGGCCTCGGCGTCGGGGAAGTCGTCCTGGGCCAAGTCCGAGTCCACGATGCCGATGAGGCTTTCCGGAAGGATGTAGGACTTGGGAAAGCTCTTGCTCACCTTTTGAAAGTCGAGCACGGCTTCGTTCCAATGCTGGTCATCGTAGGCCGTTTCGCCCAGGCGGTACTGGGCCGAGGAGGCGAGGCCGCTGCCGCGGTCCAGGGCGACGGCCATAAAGGCCTTCTTGGCGTTGTCCAAGGCCTGCGCGGCTACTGAATTTTTAGGTTCGAGCGCGCGCTCGGCGGATTTTTCCTTGGAGACATTCTCCGACTTGAGAATGGCCAGGGCGTACTCCAGATAGGACTGCCCTTCCAGGAACGTCGCATCGTCGGCGTGGGGAGAATCGGGAAAGTTCTGCAGGTATTTTTGCAGAGCTTGGACCACGGCGAGCTTGTCCGTGTCGGTGGCCTGGAACATCTGCGCGGCGGACTCAAAGGCGGCCTCCTCGGCCACGCCGGGGGTCTTGGGCCGGGGCAGCAGAAAACTCCAGAAGCCGGCGCGCGCCGGGGACAAAGTCCCGGCCAGGAGCAGCGCGGCCAAAGTCGGTCCCGTCGTTTTTTTCACGCATCCTCCCAGGAGGGCGCGGTCCGCTTAAGATCCTGCTCTCGCGTCAACGTGTTCACGAAGGACTCCTCCGCGACGCCTTGGAATTGCCGGCCGTCGCGCAGCCGGATGGAGAGGACGTTCGCCGCCACGTCCCGCGGGCCCAAAATGACCATGTAGGGGATTTTCTCCAGCTGCGCGTCGCGGATTTTAGCGTTGATCTTTTCGGGGCGGACGTCCAGCGCCGCGCGCAGCCCGGCGCGCGCCAATCGCTCCGCGAGCGACTGGGCCGCCGGGACTTGGGCGTCGGTGAGGGATAAAATCTTGACCTGCACCGGGGAGAGCCAGAGCGGAAAGTTCCCCGCGTAGTGCTCGATGAGGATGCCGAAGAACCGCTCGATGGATCCGTAGAGCGCGCGGTGGACCATGAGCGGGCGCTGGCGCGAGCCGTCGGCCGCCACGTACTCCAGGCCGAATTTTTGCGGCAGGTTGAAATCGAACTGCACGGTGGAGAGCTGCCAGGGCCGGCCGATGGCGTCGATGAGCTTGACGTCGATTTTGGGGCCGTAGAAGGCGGCCTCGCCCTTGATGAGGGTGTAGTCGATGCCGCGCTTGGACAATACACTCTCCAGGGCGGCCTGGGCCCGTTGCCAGTCCGCGGCTTCGCCGGAATAATCCGCGGGCTTGGCCTCATCCCACGTCGAGACCTCCATGACGTACTTGTCGAAGCCGAAGGTCTTGAAGACTTCCAGGGCGAAGTCCACGCAGCCGTCGACCTCGCCCTCGATCTGCTCGGGAGCGCAGAAGATGTGCGCGTCATCCTGGGTGAACCCGCGCACGCGCATGAGTCCATGGAGCACGCCCGAGCGCTCGTAGCGGTAGACCGTGCCCAACTCGGCCAGGCGCATGGGCAAATCGCGGTAGCTGCGCAGGCGGTTCTTATATATAAGGATGTGGAAGGGGCAGTTCATGGGCTTGAGCTGATAGTCCGCCTTCTCCACCTCGATTTCCGAGAACATGTTGTCCTTGTAGAAGCTGCGGTGCCCCGAGGTGTTCCAAAGCTCGACGTTGGCGATGTGCGGCGTGCTGACCAACTCGTAGCCGCGGCGCAGGGCTTCGGCCTTGAGCCAGTCCTCCATGATCAGGCGCATGCGCGCGCCCTTGGGGTGCCAGAAGATGAGTCCCGGGCCGGCCAACTCCTGGATGCTGAAGAGGTCCAGGGTTTGGCCCAGCTTGCGGTGGTCGCGGGCCTTGGCTTCGTCAAGCATCTTGAGGTAGGCGTCCAGCTCCTGTTTGGTCGGCCAGGCCGTGCCGTAGATGCGCTGAAGCATGGCGTTTTTCTCATCGCCGCGCCAGTAAGCCCCGGCCACGCTCAAGAGCTTGAAGTGGCGGATGAACTTGGTGTTCTCGCAGTGCCCGCCGCGGCACAAATCCGTGAAGGTCCCATGCGTGTAGTGGGTGATGGTCTGGCCCTTCAAGCCGTCTAAAATCTCGATTTTGTAGGGTTCGCCGCGCGACTCCCAATAGCGCCTGGACTCCTCGGGCGTCACTTCATTGCCGACGAACGGATGGTTGCCCTCCGCAATTTGGCGCATGCGCTTCTCGATGGCGGGGAAATCCTCTTCGGTGAACCGGTGCGGGCTCTCAAAATCGTAGTAAAAGCCGTTATCGATGGCTGGACCGATGGTGATCTTTGTCCCGGGGAAAAGCTCCTGCACCGCCTGGGCCATGACGTGGGCGCAGGAATGGCGGAGCGCGTCCAGGGAGTGCTTGGCGGATTCTTTTTCCGCCTTGGCCGCGACGTTCACCCTGAAAGTCTAGCGGTCGCAAGTGTCGGTGTCAAGGCCCGGGTTTTGGGCCGGTCCCGGAACCTGGAGATGGAATAATCGGAGCCGTTATTATTGCAAATAATTCGCGTTTATTATATGATGAGGCCAATGAACTCTCCGGATTTCAGGCAAATGCTGCGTCGGCGTGGCGGCCGAGCGACGCCTGGCCGCCTGAGGCTCATGCGCGCCCTCTGGCGCGAGCCCGCGCCCATGACCGCGGCCAAGCTGCAAAAGAACCTGGGCGGAGCCTTGAACCTAGCCACCCTCTACCGCGCCTTGGACGCCCTGGTTGTAGACGGGGTCGTGCGGCGGGTCGATTTCAGGCACGGCCATGCCCACTATGAGCTCGCGGCGGAGCGGGCTCATCACCATCATCTGGCCTGCACGGGCTGCGGCGCGATCGAGGATGTCGACTGCACTTTGCGTCCGCGGCTTAAGAAATCCTCGGTCTTCGCGGCCATCACTGATCACGCGATGGAATATTTCGGGCTGTGCAAGGCGTGCGGCTCCCGAAACGGCGCGCCCAGAGGAGCCGCCGTGTGAGAGTGCGGCGCACGTTGGCCGCTTTGGCGGTAGCGGCCGTTCTTCTTTTAGCGGCGGCGGCCGCGTCTTTATGGCGCGCGCGCAATCTTGAGCGCTCCGCGGCCGCTCCGACCGCCGGCAGGCTGCCAGTCGCCGCGAGCTTTTATCCGATGTATTTTTTTGCGGCTAGAATCGGCGGCGACAGGGCCCAGATATTCGACGTGACCCCGGCCGGCACGGAGCCGCACGATTACGAGTTGACGCCCTTGGACGTCGCGCGCCTGGAGCGAAGCCGGCTGCTTATCTTGAACGGCGCGGTTGAGTCCTGGGGCGGCAAGGTCTCGCGGCTGCTTAATCCACGGCGCACGCTGGTCATCGTCGCGGCGCAAGGCCTCATGACGCGCCACGGCGAAGCAAACTCCGACGCCGTGGATCCGCACGTGTGGCTTTCCCCGCGTTTGGCTCAAAAAATCGCGCGACGCATCGAGAAAGCCTATATCCAAGTTGATCCGGTTGACGCGACATATTTCGCGGCCAACGCCAGGACGCTCACGGGTAAGCTTCAGGCGCTCGATGCCCAATACCGCCGCGGCTTGGCGCGCTGCGCCCAAAAAGACATCGTCACATCGCACGCGGCTTTCGGCTACCTGGCCCGGGACTACGGTTTGACGCAGGTGGCCATCGGCGGGCTCTCGCCCGACGCCCAGCCCTCGCCGCGGCGTCTCGCGGACATCGTTAATTTTGCCCGCAAGAACGGGGTCAAGACCGTCTTTTTCGAGCGCTTGGTCTCGCCTAAGCTTTCCCAGACCATCGCCCGTGAAATTGGCGCCAAGACCATGGTGCTTGACCCTATCGAGGGTCTGACCGCAGTCGACGCCGCAGCGGGCAAGGATTACTTCACGCAAATGCGCCAAAATCTGGCTGACTTGAGGAGCGCGCTGCAATGCCGATAGAAACGCCCGTGCCCGCGGTCAATCACGCGGAGAACATCATTGAGCTTGACCATGTGTCTTTCTCCTACGGCGGTCGGCCGGTTTTGGAGAACGTCGAGCTTGCCGTGCACCGCGGAGATTATCTCGGCATCGTAGGCGGCAACGGCGCGGGGAAAACCACGCTCATCAAGATCGTTCTGGGGCTCTTGAAGCCCACTTCCGGAGCGGTGAGGCTTTTCGGGCAGGATATAGCGACGTTTAAGAGTTGGTCGAGGCTCGGCTACGTTCCGCAGAAAGCGACAAATTTCGACGCCAATTTCCCCGCCACCGTCGAGGAGGTGGCCCTGATGGGCCGCTATGGGCGGCGCGGGCTCCTGCGTTTCGTCACCCGCGAGGACAAGGAGGAGACCCGCCGCGCGCTCGAACAAGTCGGCCTGTGGCAGGAGCGCGGACGGCTCATCGGCGACTTATCGGGCGGGCAGCAGCAGCGGGTCTTCATCGCGCGGGCTCTGGCGGGCGGCCCTGAGGCGCTCATTTTGGATGAACCCACCGTGGGCGTCGAGCGCGGCGTGGCCGGAGAGTTCTACGCGCTCTTGAAAAGGCTCAACGAGGAACTGCGCCTGACGGTCGTCTTGGTGACCCACGACATCGACCGCATGGCGCACCAAGCCATGCACGTGGCCTGCGTGGACAAGACTTTGTTCTATCACCGGTCCATCGACGAGTACTTCCGCAAGACTCACGTCGAGGCGCATCCGCACGATCATCCGGCCATCGCGCCCCAGGGAGAGCGCTAACGTGCTGGATTTGTTCCGCTACGGCTTCGCCGTCCGCGGCATGGAGGCGGGCGTGGTGGTGGCGCTGGTCGCGCCTTTAATCGGGACATTTTTGGTCTTGCGGCGCTATTCCCTCATCGCGGACACCTTGGCCAACGTGTCCCTGGCGGGAATCACGTTGGGGCTGCTGCTCGGGATAAATCCCATCCTGGCCGCCCTGGTCACCACCACCGTCGCGAGCCTGGGCATCGAGAAGCTGCGGCTAAGCAAAAGAATCTACGGGGAGTCCTCGCTGGCCCTGTTTTGCTCCGGCAGCCTGGCGTTGGCGACCATCCTTCTGAGCGTGGGCCGGGGCTTCAACACCAATCTCTTCAATTATCTCTTCGGCAGCATCGTCACCGTCACGCGAAAAGACATCGACACCATCCTGATTCTGGCCGCGGTGGTGATGGGGGCGCTGGCGCTGTTCTACAAGGAGCTGGTCTACATCACTTTCGACGAGGAGTCGGCGCAGGTCTCGGGCCTGCCGGTGCGCTGGCTCAATATGCTGCTCATCGTGCTCTCGGCCCTGACCATCACTCTGTCCATCCCCATCATTGGCGTTCTCCTCATCGCGGCCTTAGTCGTCATCCCGGTCGTGGCCGCGCTGCAGTTGCGGCGCGGCTTCGCGGCCACTCTTTTCTGGGCCGAGGCCATCTCGCTTTTCTCGGTCGTCACCGGCATGCTCGCTTCCTTCTATCTCAACTTGTCGAGCGGCGGCACCATCGTGCTCGTCATGCTGGGCGTTTTTCTCGTCCTGCTGCCTTTCGGCAAGTCGTCCGGCGATCAGCCGGCGGCCTGAAGTTCCGCGGCGGATTTCAAATTTGATTTCATAGACTCATGCTCACGGTCTTCTGCGGCCCCTTCCAGCCAGCGCTCGAGGACGCCTTTGTCGAGCGCCTGCGGGGCCTGGCTGCGGCGCCTACCGCGGGCCTTCCCGCGCCCATCGCGGTGGTGACGCCTTCGCGAGCCTTGGCCGACCGCTTGGAGCGCCTGGCTGCCATTGAGCGCGGCCTACCCCTCGTCAACGTTCACTTCCACACTTTTTTCAGCTTGGCGCTGGCGACGCTGGAAGAAGACGCTGCTCTGGCGGGCAAGACGCTTTTGAGCGACCCGGTCTTTTTTGATCGTCTAATGGACGGCATTTTAGACTCCCATCCGGAGTTGGCGCGCTCTTTTGGCGGCGCGGCCAGGCCCCGGGCGCTGGCCCGCAGCCTGCGCTCGAGCCTGCGCGACCTCATCGACGCCGGCGCGGCCCCAGCCGAGGTGCTGGAGCACTTCGGCGCGGAGCTTGAGGCCGGAGGTCCGGAGCGGCAAAAGCTCGCCGCACTCCTGCGCCTGGCCTTCCTTTATGAGGAACGGCTGGAATCCTTGAGCGTGCTGTCTTCCTCGGCGCTGGCGCGCTTAGCCGCGCGGCGCGCGGAGGAGGGCTCGGCGTTCCTGACGCGCTTTCGGGAAATCCTCTACTACGGCTTTTACGATTTAACTGGCCTGCAGGCGGACTTCTTCGAGGCCGTGGCCAAGAACTATCCGGCCGCGCTATTTTTTCCCTACCGCCGGCGCCACCCTGCCTTCGCCTTCGCGGAGGCATTCTTCGAGCAGAAAATATTGGGCTTGGCCGCCGAGGTCAAGGACCTGGAACCCCAGACGGGCAAGACCGTGCTGGGGCCGGCGCTCGACCGCCTTTTCGCGCCGGAGGCCACGCCTGCGGACCCGACCCCGGCCGCGGAGAACGCGGGGCCGACTCCTGTGGTGGGGCTGCGCGTCCTGAGCGCGAGCGGCGCGCGCGATGAAGTCTGGCTGTGCGCCAAGGAAATCATCGGCTTAGTCCATGCCGGCGTCTGCCGCTACGAGGACGTGGGCGTGATGGCCCGCAGCCTTGAGCCCTATCGCGCCGCCGTCGCCGCGGCTTTCGAGGAAAACGCAATCCCCTATGCCATGGTTGCTCGCGAGCCGCTTTTGCGCGAACCCTTCGCCAAGGCGGCGTGGACCGTTCTTTCCATCCGGCGCCGCGATTTTCCCGCGCGGTCCTTGGAGGAGCTTTTTTTCTCGCCATATTTCCGCCTCCCGGACGGCGGGGCCGAAGGCATGCTCCACCGCTGGCGCGTCCTCATCGAGCGGCTGCAAATCCGCGCGGGCTGGCTACAGTGGGAGGGAAAGCTCAAGGACCGCGTGCGCGAGGATTTCGCGATTAAAAACGCGGACGACGAAATTCTCTTTAGCATTCCACAAGCCGAGGTGGCCACGCTCTGGGACGCGGTCGCGGGCCTCAAAGCCGCGCAGGAAACACTGCCCGCCTCCTGGCGCGAAGCCGCGCTCGAGGCGCGCGAGACGGTTTCGCGCTTCTTGCGTCTGCCCGAGGACGCCTCCGACGCGGAATGCGCGGCCGCTGACGCGGTATGGAGCATTTTGGCGTCCTTGGAGACATTCGATCTCCTGGGGCAGGCGCCGTCCTGGGACGAGGTCTTGGATGTCTTGGAGGAGAAATTTAAAAAAGCGCGCTGCGTGGAGTCGGAGCCGCGCCGAGGCGTGCGCGTCATGGATGTCATGGCCGGCCGGGGCGAGAGCTTCAAGATTCTTTTTCTCATGGGCCTAAAGGAGAAAAGTTTTCCACGCGACATCCGGGAAGACCCCTTGCTGCGCGACGCGGAGCGCGCGTTTTTGCGACAGCCGGTCGGCTGCTGGGTGGGTTTGAAATCCGCGGGCTACGAGGAAGAACGCCTGCTTTTTTACCTGGCTGCCGCTTCGGCGCGCGAGAGGCTCTACTGCGTCTACCCGCGCTCGGACGAGGCGGGCAAGGCCGAGGTGCCATCGCTCTATCTGCTGCAGCTATGCCGGGTCGCGGGCCTGACCTGGGGCGAGGAAAGCGTCTTTCGCCGCGCGGCCCGCTCGCCCGTGCAAAAAATCGCGGAGTGCCCGCCCGAGGAGCTCTCGCCCCGCGAGGTGTCTTTGCGCCTGGCGCTGGCCGGGCAAAACCCCGCGCCGTATTTGAGTGCTGCTGGCCGCGGCGAGGAAGCCGCGCTTGCGGACGCGGGGCTTTCCCGGCTGCCGTGGTTCTCGGCGTGGTCGCCTCCGGGCGCCCTGGACGGATTGGTGGGCCCGCCTGCGGAATATCTCCGAGAGTTGTCGCGCCGCGGGCTTTCGCCCAGCGCCTATAAGACTTTCCTTGAGTGTCCCTTCCAATTCTTCGCCGAGCGCGTGCTGGATTTGGGACCTATTGAGGCGGCGCCCGAGAAAGACGCCCTGGATAAAAGGGTTCGCGGCAAGATGTACCACAAGATTTTGGAGCGCTTCTATGGGGTTTTGGCCGCGTCCGGATTTCAGGCCGGCGCGCTCGCGGACTGGGAAAAAACCTTGGACCTGGCCGTGGACGAGGTTTTTGCCGAGCATTCCTGGCGCGTCCTGGGGCTCTACCCCGTTCTCTGGGAGTCGGAGAAACGCGCGATGGGCGGCCATGCGCGCGGCTTCGCGGCGTGGGATTTGGCCCGTGCCTCGGCGGGGGGCTGGCATCCCGCCGCCTTCGAGGAGGACTTGCGCGCGCCCTGGCCGGGGAAGCCGCCTGAAGCGCTGCAAGACTTGCTTCTGCACGGGCGCCTGGATCGGCTGGACCTTGACGTCTCGGGACGCCGTTTCCGCGTGGTCGACTATAAGACAAAAATTTCCGATCACCTAAAAAAGGAAAAAACGCTCCAGCTTTCTTTCTACGCCGAACTGGCTCAGGCCAAGCTGGGTTCCCAGGCGGAGATGGACGCGGCGCTTTTGGCGGGCGTGGAGGCCGCCAGCCCGCGCGCGCGCGAAGACGCCTATGCCGGCGCGGCGTGGCGCAAGGACCGCGCGGCCTTCTGGGCCGCGGCGGACAAAAATTTGGCGCGCCTGGCCGAGGGGCGCTTTCCCATCCGCCCGGACGCGGCGGGCGACGGCGGCTGGGGCCACTGCGCCTGGTGCGCTTTTTCCTCATTGTGCCGCAAGAGCCACGGCCCGTCCCGCCGCCGCGCGGAGCAAGCGCTAGGCGCCGCCGCGGAAGAGGGCGCGCATGAGTGATTCGCAGGCACTCCAGGCCGACCAAGCCGCGCGTGAGACGGCGGCGTTTGGCCTCGCGCAGAACGTGGTGGTCGAGGCCGGCGCTGGCACGGGCAAGACCACCCTTTTGGTGCGCCGCCTGGCCGCCCTGCTCCTGGGTCCCCAAGACGCCCCGGCCGTGGAGGAAGTGGTGGCGCTTACCTTCACCGATAAAGCCGCGGGCGATATCAAGCTGCGCTTGGCTGAGACTCTCGCGGCCGCGTCCGAGTTTTTAAACGGCGCGCCGAAAAGCGACAAGGCGCGCGCCCGCGCGGAGGAACTCGTCTCCGCCATCGAGGCGCGCTTCAAGCGCCCGCGCGCGGAGATGTCCCGGCGCTGCCGCCAAGCGCTGGCCGACCTCGACAAGGCCGCCGTGGGCACTATCCATTCCTTTGCCGCGCGCGTGCTGCGGCTCTATCCCGTCGAGGCGGGCGTGGACCCGGATTTCATGGTCGACGACTCGGAACGGCTCTTCGACGAGTTGTTTGAATCGGAGTGGGCGCGGTGGCTCGACGTCGAGCTGGGCGAGCAGGCGCCGCGCAAGGAAGCCTGGCTCGAGGTCTTGACCCGCGCGCCCTTGGAGAGCGTGGAGGGTTTGGCGCGGGCGCTCTGCCGCGAGGGCGCGGAGCTCTCGGCCGCGGGCCAAGCTCAGCCCGCGTCGGCCCGGGAAATGCTTTCTCTGGCCGCAAAACTCGAGCGCTTGGCGCGCGCCCAGCCCAATGCGGATGGCCGCTCGAAAATCAACGAGTCCTTGGCCGCGGTCCTGGCCCGCTTAAAAGGCATGGGCGAGGCCCTTTCAAGCGAAAATCCGCCCTGGCCCGCGGCGCCGGAGCCAAGCGCCGAGGACATCGCAACTAAGAAGTGGCCAAAATCCTGGGACCCGGCCGGCGCGCCGCTCTACGATCTGGCTCGATGCCTGGCCGAGGAATCCTGCGGCGCGGACGAGGTTTTGACCCGGCGCGCGGCCGCGCTGGTGCGGCCTTTCGCCGAGACCTTTCGCCGCGCCTACACGCGGCGGGGCTTCATTTCTTTCGAGGGCCTGCTGCGCCGCGCGCGCGATTTGGTGCGCGACAACCTCGAAGTGCGCGCCGTCTTGAAGCGTCGCTGCCGTGCTTTTCTCATCGACGAGTTCCAGGATACCGACCCGTTGCAGGGTGAGTTCCTGCTTTTTTTAGCCGAGGAACCGGGCGGCCGCGCGCGGCGCTGGGACGAGGTCCGGCCCGCGCCGGGCCGGCTCTTTGTCGTGGGCGACCCCAAGCAGTCGATTTACCGCTTCCGCGGCGCGGACATGGCCGCCTATCAGCGCTTCACCCGGCGCATCCTTGATTCTTCCGGGGCGGCTTTCTGCGTGCTGGGCGTCAACTTCCGCAGTCCCGGGGCGCTGTTATCCCCGGTCAACGCGGTTTTTCCGGCGATCATGACCTACGAGGAGGATCTTCAGCCCGAGTACAAGGCGCTGGTTCCGGCAGCTAAGGCGTCCGCGTCGGAAGCATCTTCGCCGCCCGCGGGCGGACCCGCGCTCGAATTCGTCCTTTCCGAAGGCGATGGAGAGGCGCTGGGAGCCGAGGAATCCCGTCAAGCCCAGTTCCAGTGGCTCGCGGATTGGTTGTCGGAGAATTGCGGCCCGGGTCGGCACCGAGGCTTCGGGGACGCGGCCGTCCTGCTGCGCTCGTCGTCGTCCTTGCGGCCGCTCCTGGACGCCTTCAAGGCGCGCGGCATTCCCTACGCGGTCGAGATGGAAAAAAGCTTCTACGGCGCACCCGAGGTCATCGATTTCCTCAACCTCTTGGCCGCGCTCGATGACCCGGCGGACAAAGTCGCGCTGGCCGGGCTTTTGCGCTCGCCGCTGTGCACCCTGGACGACGCCGAACTCTACCGCTTGGCGCGCGGCGGGGCGTTGAGTTACTTGCGCGATCCGGCGGCGGGTCTCCTGCCCAAGGAAAGCCGTGCGCGCGTGAAAAAATTCTTCGCCGCGATGCGCCGCCTGCGCGGGCGGGTGGGCCGCGAGCCCCTGGGCGTTTTGGCGCGGCGGATTTTAAGCGATCTGCCGCTTTTGGAGCTGGCCTCCTGCGCCTACCACGGTGAGCAAAGCGCCGCCAACATCCTCAAGTTCGCGCGCTTGGCGCTGGAGTCCTCCGAGGGTGCGGGCTC
>Ga0307374_10002021_pt1 | contig 36868 bp, 33 predicted proteins | sample OX3MG_FD_202532 | JGI IMG/M metagenome (GOLD analysis project Ga0307374, IMG submission 202532) | Soil microbial communities from Risofladan, Vaasa, Finland - OX-3 | ecosystem: Environmental > Terrestrial > Soil > Coastal area > Acid sulfate soil | place: Finland: Risofladan, Vaasa | collected... | reverse complement strand
ACGCCTCGCGGCGTGGACGAGGTGGAAGCCTTTTACACCGACATCCGTGGCGGGCGGCCGCCTACGCCCGAGCTGCTGGCCAACCTTCGCGGCCGTTACGAGGCGGTCGGCGGGCGCACGCCGCTGCTCGAGATCAGCCGGCAGCAGGCCTCTGGACTGGAGGCGGCCCTGGGCCCGGAGCTCCGGGTCTTCGCCGGCATGAAGCACTGGCATCCTTACATCGGCGAAGCGGTGGCTCAGATGGAGGCGGCAAGCATCGGCGAGGCCGTGGCCATGGCCCTGGCGCCGCACTACTCGGCGCTCAGCGTCGGCGCCTACATGCAGGCTATCGAGGCCACCGGCACCCGCATCGCCTTCCGTCAAGTGCGCAGCTGGCACCTGCAGCCCGCTTACCTGGAGGCCGTCGCCAACAACGTCCGCGCCGCTTCGGAGGGCTTTGACCCTGAGGTGGTGGTGTTCACCGCCCACAGCCTGCCCAAGCGCATCCTGGACACGGGCGACCCTTATGTGGACCAGCTCCAAGAAACGAGCCAGGCCGTCGCCTCACAGCTGAGTCTTGCGCGGTGGGTGTTCTCCTTCCAGAGCGCTGGCGCCACCGGCGAAGCCTGGCTTGGACCCGACATCCTGGAGACCGTCGACCGGCTGGCCGATGAGGGCATTCGCCGGCTCCTCGTCGCCCCCATCGGCTTCATCTCCGACCACCTGGAGATCCTGTACGACCTGGACGTCCAGGCCCGCCAGCGCGCCGCCTCCCGCGGCCTCGACCTACGCCGCACGCAGTCGCTGAACGCCAGCTCCGGGTTGATCGAGGCGCTGAAAGCGACGGTTCTAGAGGCTCTGAGCTAGCGCCAGAGGGCGAAGCCCATGGCCACGCCGGTGCCGGCGGGGGAGCGGTAGCAGGGGTAGTACTCCATGAAGTCCAGGTCCAGCGCCTCCAGGGCGCCGGCGGCGGCGGTCCAGCTGCGCAGCTCGCCGGTGCCGGACTCCAGGCGCTGGCGCGGGAGGCGGGCGAAGTCCTCGGCCTTCTTGCCGCGCAGGGCGGCAATGAACTGCTGGTCGATATCCTCGTCGATGACGAAGTGGCTAAGGCCGCCCGAGCCGGCGATGGCCACGCGGGCGGCCGGCGGCCACTTCTCGATGGCTTTGCGAACGGCCTGGCCGAGCTCGTAGCAGCGACCGAGAGTCGGTTGGTTGGGCGGGTACAGCGTATTGAGGATGACCGGCACCATGGGCACGGTCTTGCCGTTCATGATGCGGCCGAAGATGAAGCCGAAGGCGTGTCCCAGGCCCATGTCGCCGTCCAGCTTGCGCGAGGCGGCAACGTCGAAGCCAGCGTCGATGAGATGGTTGACGAGGCGCTCGCCCAGCTCCGGATTGATAGGGATGGTGGCCCGCTCGGGGCCGTAGGCCCAGCCAGCCTTACGGCCAGCCTCGTAGGGCGCCTGGGTGAACAGGTCGGGCATGTTGGGCACAGTGTCGCCGAAGTGGACCATCAGCGCCGGCCGGAAATCGTGCGGGAATATCTCCGCCTGATCGTCGCCGAACACGACCACGACATCGGGCTTGGCCTCTACCAGCGCATCCTGCAGGTGCGCCACAGCCTGCTGCGCCGCGGCATGGCGCTCGCGTTGCTTCTCGGGCGTCAGCTCGCGAGCGGGGATGTCGGGGTCTGCGGCTGCCAGCACCTCATCATAGGTCACGTGCTTGCCGGATCGATCGAACAGCCAGGGGTTGTTCTTGTCGTTTTCGCCGTGCTGCGGCCAGCTCTCCACCGGCGAGCTGAGCTGCGGCGTGTGCGAGGTTCCCAGGCCGAGGACGATCTGCGCCATGCTGGCGATGGTACAGCACGGAGCGGGCTACATGGCGCGGGCGACACCGCGCGGGTTGAGGCTGAGGCCGCGCTGCACGGCGGCAGTGAAGGCGTCGAGTTCGAAGGGCTTGGTCATGTAGGTGAACGCACCGATTTCCCAGGCGTCTTCGGCTACGGCGCTGGAGGACAGCGCCGACACGACCATCACCGGCAGGTTGCGATATTGACGGCGGAGGTTGGCGGCTACGGTTTTGCCGTACATCCCGGGCAGGCCCAAGTCCAACACTACCAGGGCGGGCCTGTTCCGCTTGGCTAGCTCCAGGGCGCGGCGTCCATCCGGAGCCACATCCACGGACAGCCCCATGCCTTCCAGGACCGTTTGCATGAGCTCGCTGATTGGCTGATCGTCTTCGACTACCAGCACCCGGTGGGGCTCGCCCAGATTCACCTTGGGCATGGCCGGCACTAGCTCGCTCGGTACTCTTTGGCGTTGCACGCACGCAGCACGGCCCGCACACGTTCCACGTTGGACTCCTCGGCTTTGACGGTCATGAGCACGCCACCCTCCTCCACGGCGCTTTGGTAGAAGCTGGCCTCGGGATGCTCAATGCCGCGGGCCGCCAAACCGCCGGCCAGCCAACCGAGCGTCCCACCGGCCGCCGAAACGATGCCAGCCAGCGCGCCGATGGCCAGCACCGGCCCGACCACTGGGACGGCCAATGCCGCCCCGGCGACCACCGCTCCGGCGATCCAGCCACCTGTGCCGCCGACGGCGGCGCCCACGCCGGCGCCAGCCCAGCGATCGGCATCGTGGACAAACTCTTCCCGCCGCTCCTGCTGACGCGTTTCCTGGCGGAGCACCAGCCCGATGTCGTCACCGCTGACGCCTGCATCCTGAAGCTGGCGAAATGCCTCCTGGGCTTGATCCTCGCTATCAAACACAACCGCGACTGTCATCATATTCTTCACTCTCCCTTACGCCACGCCGCCCCCGCGGCTCCGTTTTCGCGGCGGACGCCCTCAACGGTGACGTAGCGCACAAGTCGTGCCGAAGCTTGCTTCGCCGCCAGCGCAGTACGATCAGGCTCACGAGCAGCAACGGACCGCAACCCCGCATTGCCGTCGACGTGATGGGCGGCGACTTCGCGCCCAATGCCGCGCTGGAAGCCGCCCGCCTCATTCGCGAGCAGGGGCGGGTCGAGCTGCTGCTGGTGGGGCCGCACGAGGTAGTCGCCGCCAGCGGCTTCGACTATGTGGAGTCCAGCGAAGTGGTGACGATGGACGACAAGCCGGCCCGCATCCATCGCGAGAAGCCGAATTCGTCGATGCGACTGGCGGTCCTCCAGGTCAAAGACGGCAAGGCCCAGGCCGCATTCAGCGCCGGCAACACCGGCGCGCTGCTGGCCATCGGGCTGTTCACCCTGGGCCGGCTGCCCGGCATCGAACGGCCGGCGCTGGGCGGCGTGTTCCCCACCCGCGACGGAAAGACGCTGCTCATCGACGCCGGCGCCAATGCCGACGTGAAGCCGCACTACCTGCAGCAGTTCGGGGTGATGGGCAGCGTCTACATGGAGCGCATCTTCGGCATAGCCTCGCCGCGGGTGGGGCTGCTGAACGTCGGCCGCGAGGAGGGCAAGGGTAACCAGCTCGCACAAGAGGCCTACCCGCTGCTGGCGGCCAGCGGCCTGAACTTCGTGGGCAACATCGAGGGCAAGGATGTGCCCGAGGGCGCCGTCGACGTGGTGGTGTGCGATGGCTTCACAGGCAACGTCATCGCCAAGCTCAGCGAGGGCCTGGCCGGGGTGCTGACCGGCTGGATTCGCGAGGAGATCAAGAAAGAGAAGCTGGCGCCGCTGGGGGCGCTCCTCCTCCGGCCCGCTTTCAACCGCGTTAAAGCGCGCCTCGCCTACGCCGACTACGGCGGCTGCGCACCGCTGTTCGGCCTTGATGGCCTGGTGGTCAAGGCCCACGGCCGATCCGACGCGGCCGCGATGGCCTACGCCATCAACCTGGCCGCCCAGGCCGTCGAGCAGCGGCTGGTCGAGCGAATGAAGGAAGCGCTAAGCGGGCTTGGGGGCGCGCAAGAATAGCGCGGTCGCCTCGGCCAGCACATCGCCCGATTCGGATCGCACTTCCGCGCGTGTCTCCAGTGTGCGGCCGCGGTTGCGGGTGACCCAGCCGCGCAGCACCAGCGACGCTCCGGTACGCACCGGCTGCCGATAGCGGACCTCCAACCGGCCGGTGTAGTAGGCGCTGGTGCTGGCGAAGGCCGCCCAGGCCATGGCCTCGTCCAGCAGCACTGTCACCAGCCCGCCGTGCATGAGGCCATCCCATCCCTGGTGTTCCTGGCTCGGCGTGAAGCGTGCTTCGACGCCGCCGGCGGGATGCTGGTCGAAGTCCAGGTGCAGCCCGATGGGATTGCCAGGCCCGCAGCCGAAGCAACGCTGGTTGGCCAAGGGTGCGGCGATAGGCACGGAAACTACGCTACCATCCTCGGGATGATCCTGAGCGACCGCTCCATTCGCGAGGAGCTGGCCGCCGGCCGCATCGGCATCAAACCCTTCGAGCAGCAGCAGATCCAGCCGGCCAGCGTCGATCTGCGCCTGGGGCACCGGTTCCGGCGCTTCCAGCGCACCAACCGGCCCTTCATCGACGTCAAGCAGCCGGTTCACGACCTCATGGAGGTCTTGGAAATCGCGCCGGGCGATCCGGTCATCGTGCGGCCACGCGAGTTCATGCTGGGCACGACCGTCGAGACGGTGGCCATCCCCGACGACCTTGTTGGCCGCCTGGAGGGCCGCAGCTCGCTGGGCCGGCTGGGCATCATCATCCATTCCACCGCCGGCTACATCGACCCCGGCTTTTCCGGCCAGGTGACGCTCGAGATCTCCAACCTGCTGGACGAGGCAATCGCGCTTTACCCCGGCATGCGCATCGCCCAGATTTCCTTCAGCCGCATGACCACGCCGTCCGACCGGCCGTACGGCAGCGGCGACCTGGCCAGCAAGTACCAGGGCCAGGAAGACACCACCGCCTCGCGGCTGTACCTGGACTTCCAGGACCCGCCGCGCTAGATGGTTGCGGTTACGGTCGCCACAATGGCCGAAGCCGACGCAGCCTTTGCCCTGCTGGCCAGCTTCTTTGAGGAGGAGGGTTTCCACACCACAGCTGCTGACCTGCACCGCAATCTGGAAGCCTTCTTGGTGGACGAGAGCTGCTGGGTGGCGCTTGCCTGGCTTGACGGTCGGGCTGTGGGGCTGGCGACCGCATCGACGGCCCGCAGCACGGAAGACGGCCTGCTGGCCGAGATGCAGGACCTCTACGTCCTACCCGAAGCGCGCCGGGCAGGCGTCGCCCGAGCCCTGGTCGACGCCGCCTTGGACTGGAGCCGCAAGCGCGGCTGCGGCGGCATGGAGGTCGTGCTCACGCCCGAAGGCGAAGCGGCGCACAGCCTGTCCGATTTCTACGCCAAGCTGGGTTTCGAGGCGACTGGGCGGACCATCCATGCGCATCGCCTCGGGCAAGCCTAAGCCTCAGATCAGAGCCAATAGGCGACTTGCTCGGTGATGGACGGCTCCTCTTCGCCCAGCCAGCTGGCGCTGCGCGAAGCGGTGAGGGTGTGGAAGGAACCGTACTTGCCGCGGTAGTACAGCAGCGGCCGGCCCTCCCGGAACGCGGCTGCCTGCACCTTGCCCACGAGGATGGTGTGATCGCCCAGGGGCAGCACCTGCTGGAGCGCGCAATCGAGGCTGGCGATGGCCCCGCCGATCGTTACGGCGCCGCTGGGCAGCACTTCGTGCGCCACGCCCTCGAAGCGCCCCTCTTCCTCGCTGGCGAAGCGATCCGACAGCGTCTGCTGGTCCACGGCCAGGATGCTCACCCCGAAGGCGTGCCGTTGCTCAATGGCCGCGAGAGCCGGCACGCCGCTGGCCACTGAAGCCACAATGAGCGGTGGCTCGAACGACACGAACAGGAAGGCACTGACAGTCATGCCCCGCGGCTGGCGCTTCTTGCCGGCGGCGGCCACAATCGTCACCCCCGCGGCGAAGCGGGCCACCGCACGCCGCAGATCGCTCTCGTCTACGGCCATGCGCAGGGCATCATAGGCCGCTCACGCGCCAGTTCCTTCGCAGCGAACCCGGCGACGAGCTCCCTGTCAGTCATTCGCCAGGGCCTCCAGAAACACCCCTCCGTAACGCTCCAGCTTGGTCGCGCCTACTCCCCGGACGGCGAGCATCTCCGCCAGCGTGCTGGGTCGCAGCCGGACCATGTCGCTGAGCGTCGCATCGGCGAACACAACGTAGGGCGGCACGCCCTGCTCCTCGGCAATCTGCCGGCGCAGCGCGCGCAGCCGCTCGAACAGCTCGCTCTCTTTGCCTTCCGGCGCCCGGTGGCCTGAAGCGCCGCCGAACAGCCCGCGTTGTCGGGCATAGCGCCCCAGGCGCACCCCAACGTCCGGGTTCTCCTTGAGCCGGCACAGATCCCGACCGGCTGGCGTCATGGTCAGGAACGTGAACTGCTCCCGCTCGGTCAGGTCCAAGCAGCCCTGGACCACAAGCTGGTCGATCCAGCTTCGCACGGCGATCTCGCCCTCGCTGCCGAGCAGCCCATACACGCTGAGCTGCTCGTGGCCGTGCCGCCGGATGGCCTCGCCTTTCCGGCCCAGCAGCACTTGGACCACGTGCCCGACCCCAAATCGCCCACCTGTGCGCCACACGGCTGAGATGATCTTCTGCGCCGTGATCAGAGCCTCCTGCGCCTCGAGCTGCTGGGTCTCCCCCAAACACACGTCGCATGCCCCGCAGCCCAAGCCCGGACTCCGCAGCCCGGCCTCGGGACCAGGATAGGCCTGTCCGAAGTGCTCCGTGAGCAGTTGGTGCCGGCACACGGGCGCGACGGCGAACTGGCCGATCTCGCGCAGTTGGCGATCCAGGGCCCGTTGGCGCTCGGCCGGCAGCGGCCCATCCATGGCAGCCAGGAAGCGGTGCTTGATCGCGTCCGCGGCGCTGAACAGCAGCACGCACTCGGCAGGCAGGCCGTCGCGGCCCGCGCGCCCAGCCTCCTGCTGGTAGCTCTCGATGGACTTGGGAGAGTTGGCGTGGACCACGAAGCGCACGTTGGAACGGTCGATGCCCATGCCGAAGGCGATGGTCGCCACCACCACGTCCATGCGCTCGCTGAGGAAGCCGGTCTGGACTGCCGCACGTTCGGCTGCGGGCAGTCCGGCGTGGTAGGCCGCGCAGCTCACGTCGTGACGCTGCAGCGCCTCCGTCAGATGGTCCACGTCCTTGCGGGTCTGGGCGTAGACGATGCCTCCCTCGCCTGGATGGCGTTTGATGACGCCGAGGACCTGGCTCAACATCTCGTGCCGCGGCAAGGCGCGGTAGACGAGGTTCGGCCGGTCAGTGTGGCCGATGAGGCGCAGCGGATCGCGCAGCCCAAGCTGTTCGCAGACGTCGTCCTGGACCTCGACCGTGGCGGTAGCCGTCAGCGCCATGCGCGGCACTTCCGGCGCCTGGTCCAGCACGGCGCGGAGCTGGCGGTATTCGGGCCGGAAGTCGTGTCCCCAGTGCGACACGCAGTGCGCCTCGTCGATGGCGATCAGCGCCAGGTGGCGCAGCAGCCGCGGCACCAATTCGCTGACGACGAGCCGCTCAGGACTTACGTACAGCAGCTGCAGGTCGCCTCGCCAGGCATCCTCGCGGACTTGTCGCCGGTCCGCTTCCCGGACGTGGGCGTGCAGCGCCGCGGCGCGCAAGCCGATCTGCCGCGCCGCCGCCACCTGGTCCTCCATGAGCGCGATCAGCGGTGACACCACCAGGGTCAGCCCTCGCCCGCAGGCTGCCGGCGCCTGGTAGCACAGGCTTTTGCCGCCGCCAGTGGGCAGCACCAACAAGCAATCGCGCCCGGCGAGCGCCGCGTCCACCGCCTCGCCCTGCAACGGCCGGAAACCGTCGAAGCCCCAATACCGCCCCAGCGCCTCCAATGGCGTCAGTTGTCCGGCGGAAACAGCCATGCGCAGAATGGTAGCCGGGCCCCCGGTCGCCGCTATCCTTTACTTATGGCTGTCGAAGTAAAGAAAGCCCCGCGCCGCCGAGGGTACACGCGTATCAGCAAGAAAAACCAGATAACGGTGCCAGCTGAGGCGCTCAAGGAGGCCGGGCTCCATCCGGGCGACGTACTCCGCGTGGCGCGGCATGCACCCGGCGAGCTCGTGCTGGAACGGGAACTCTCGACGGAGGAGATTCTCGATAAATATGCGGGGATTTTCCATGGCATGTATCCGCCCGGATATTTGGATGAGCTCCGAGACGAGTGGGACTGACAGTTTTCGATGCGGGCTCTGTCATCGGCCTGCTGGACGATCTTGACGTTTTTCACCTTGCCAGCCGTCAGCGTTGGGCGGCATTGCGCAATGAGGGAGAGCACCTCGTCCTCCCGCTTTCGGCTTATGCTGAGGCGTTGGTGCGTCCAGCCTCGGCGGGCGGGGCCGCGATGGCCGCGGCCGATCTGTCGTTGGCAATGTTTGGCTTCATCATCACCGCCCCCGACCTCGAAGTCGCCCGCGCCGCGGCGCGGCTTCGTGCGCAGCATGGCAGCCGGATGAGGTTGCCGGACGCGCTGGTGGTGGCGACGGCCATAGTCCATCGAGCCGACCGCGTCATCACCACAGACGCGCGCTGGCCGGCAGAGACAGGCATTACGGTCGAGGTGCTGCGACCGTAATCAGCTCCTCCAGCTGGCGGAAGGAGCGGCCGGCAAGCGATGGGTCGGCCAGGAAGGTGATGTTCCACAGCACGGCGTGCCGCAGGCCGGCGGCCTCCAGCGCGCGCAGTTCGGAGAGGACCTGATCCGGCGTGCCGGCGAACAGGTGGTCGCGGACCACGCCGGCCGGAACCTTGCTTACAGCCGCCAACGCTTCGGAGCGTGAAAGGCGGCTGGGGACGTAGTCGAGGAAGCCGCCCCCGCTGCCGAGCGGATGCGCTGCGCCGTGGCGCTCGAACGAGGCGGCCCCAAACATCAGGCACACGCCCTTGATCAGCGGATGCTCGAGCAGTCGCTCGACTTCGTGCTGGTCCTCATGAATGACGGTGAAGGCCCAGGCGGCGGGTATGACTGCCTGGGGCGGGCGGCCGGCTTGGACGGCGGCGGCGCGGACGCTGGCCAAGTGCTCGGTGTAGACCGATGGGGGCATCTTGATGGGCAGCCAGCCATCGGCCTGAGCTCCGGCCAGGCGCAGCATGCGCGGGCCGTGGGCCGCCAGCCAGATTGGCGGCAACGGCGCTTCGGGCGTAGCCTCCAGGCCGAGGACCGCATCCCGCAGCTGCCAGAACTCGCCGTCGAAGCTCACCGGCTCGGGCGTGGACCACAGCAGCCGGACGATCGCGATCGCCTCGGCCACTCGCGCGGCGGCATGTTCCAGGTCCACGCCGTAGGGCTCCAGGTTCTCGGCCTCGCCCGCGCCCAGCCCCAGGATGGCGCGCCCGCCGGTTTGGTGCGACAGCGTCAGAAACGTCTGCGCCAGGTGAGCCGGATGGCGGCTCAACGGCTGGGTAACGGCCGTGCCCAATTGCAGGCGCGAGGTGGCGACGCCGGCCGCCGCCATAGCCACAAAGGGGTCGAAGAACACGTGGGGACTAGGCTGCACCGCCGCTAATGGCGAGATGTCCGGCGTCCACAGGCTCTGGGGCCAGAAGCCCATCAGATGGTCGGGGAACCAGATCGCCGCGGCGCCGGCGGCCTCACTGCGCTGGGCGTTCTTGGCGATGCCGCTGAAAGGCGGGACGATCGTGCCCGGCAGGCCGACCGTGAGGGCGCTCATCCGGCCAGAGGAAGCCGAATCGAGAACACCGTCCCGCCCTCCGGCGGGGCGCTCACGCTGATGCTGCCGCGGTGGGCGTCCACGATCTTCTTGGCGATGGCCAGGCCCAGGCCGGCGCCGCCCTTCTGGCGTGTGCGGGACTGCTCGGCGCGGTAGAAGCGGTCGAACAGGTGGGCCCGGTCTTCATCAGGGATGCCGGGGCCGTTGTCGGCTACCGACACCTGGGCGGTGGAGTCCCAGCAGCGCACGGCGAAGTTGATGTGGGCCTCGGGCGGCGTGTACTTGACGGCGTTGTCGGCCAGGTTCAACAGCACCTGGCGCATGCGATCGACGTCCACGTCCACCCAGGCGGAGTCGTTCGCCCGCAGGTTGATCTCGCGGTTGGGCGCGAGCGCCTTGGCTTGCTCGTACACGTCCTCAACCAGGCGGGTCAAGTCCAGCCGCTCCAGGCGCAGCTCGTCGCCGGCATCGAGCCGCGCCAGGGATACCAGGTCGCGCACCAGGCGTGTCATGCGGTCCACCTCGCTGCGCATCGAGCCCAGCACCCGGCTGAGGGTGGCCGGCTCGTCCTTGGCGCCTTTGTTCAGGACGTCGATGTAACCCGCAATCGAGGTCAGTGGCGTGCGCAGCTCGTGCGAGGCGTCGGCGGCGAACTGCCGCTGGGCCTGCCAGGCAGTCTGGAGCCGTTCGGCCATGTAGTTGAAGGACTTGGCCATCTCGGCAACTTCGTCCATAGCCTGATCTTCCGCCACGCGCTGAGTGAGGTCGCCGTCGGCAATGCGGCGCGCCGTGTGGCCCATCTCCCGCAGCGGCCTGAGGCCAACCCGCGTCACGAAGATGACGATAAGCCCGGCGACGAGCAGCGTCGCGCCGATGCCGATGGCCAGGATGACCACGAAGCCGTGCAGCGTCAGGTCGACGCCCTGGAGCGAGGTGGTGAGCACAACCGCTCCCACGAGCTTGTTCTGGACCCGCAGCGGCCTCAGCAGCAGCAGAAAATGCTGGCCATTGTTGTTGACGATGGCGGATGCCTCGCCGCGGCCCTGGTCGATGCCACGCAATTGCTCGATGGCCGTCTGGGACAATCCCTGGTCGGCGGCAATGCGCGATTGACCGATCAGCCGGGCGTTGGTCCCCAGCACCCACACGCCGACGCCTGTGGCAGCCGGCCGCTCGATAACCTGGTTCACCAGCAGCCGCAGCTGGACCGGCTGGCGCACCTGCTGATCCGCCACCAACCGCTGCAGCGGCGCGGCCTGTGCGCGCAGCAGGGTTAACGCCTCGCCGGTGAGGTAGCGATCGAGCGCCAGGTACAAGAAGCCGCCCAGCAGCACCAGCACCAGCGCAATGCCCGCGCCGTACCAGAAGGCAAGCCGAACGCCGAGGGACTTCACGTTTCCTTCAGGATGTACCCAACTCCGCGGACGGTTTGGATGAGCTTGGGCGGGATGTCCGCCAGCTTCTCGCGCAGGTAGCGCACGTACACCTCGACGATGTTGGCGTCACCCTCGAAGTCGTAGCCCCACACCCGCTCGAGGATGGTGTCCTTGCTGAGCACCTGGCGCTGGTTGAACATGAACAGCTTCAGCAGGTCGTGCTCACGTGGCGTGAGCTCCACCAGCCTCTCGCCGCGATGGACCTCGCGCGTGTCCTGGTCCAGGGTGAGATCGGCGAACGTCAGCACCTGCTGGCGGGTTGTGCCGCGGCGCCGCAGCACGGCTCGGATGCGGGCGATCAGCTCCTCGAAGCGGAAGGGCTTGACCACGTAATCGTCGGCGCCCCGTTCCAGGCCCAGGATGCGGTCCTGCAGCTCGTCCCGAGCCGTGAGCATGACGATGCCGGCATCGCTCTGGGCCCGGATGCGCTGACACACCTCCATGCCGTCCATCCCCGGCAGCATGACGTCGAGGACGATCACGTCGGGGTTGTAGTCGCGCGCCAGCGCCAGGCCATTTGGGCCGTCGCGCGCGGTCTTCACGTCGAAGCCTTCGTAGCCCAGTCCGAGCTTGATGAAGTCGAGGATGCTGGGCTCGTCGTCTACGACCAGCGCCTTGAGCCGCGGCCCGCCTCGATCCGGGGTCACTTGCGCCATCAGCATAGCGTGCCCGCGCAAGCTGAGAAATCGCTTAAAGAATGCTTGGCAAAAGGCGTGTCATCCTGAGCCTTTTGGCAAGGGCTTAGGCCCTGCCGCCAGCATTTACGCGCTCTTGTTGGGCCGCGGGAGCGTGCTCCTGCTGGTGGCCGCGGGAGAAGCGCAGGCCCAGGGCGGCGCCGGCCAGGATGATGAGCTGGACCAGCGCCGTTTCCCAGGTGGGGAACACCCCGAAGAAATCGGAGCTGGGCAGGTAGCTGGCCGAATGCGCCTGCAGCACGCCGGCCACCTGGAGTGAGTGCACGCCCATGCCGGCGAATTTGAACGCCAGGAAGAAAACCAGCACGCTCGTTGCCAGGAAGAACGGCCGGATGGGGATGCGCACGCCCACCACCAGCATGAGCACCGCCACGAGCACGAGCGCCACGCCGCCCACGGCCAGACCGGCCAGCAGCTGGCCGGTGTCGATGGCGGGCGCAATGCCTACGTAGAACAGCACGGTCTCGGCGCCCTCGCGCAGCACCGCCAGGAAGGCGATGGCCGTCAGGCTCATGAGGCTGTTGGTCGCCAGAGCACGCGACCCCCGCTCGGAGATGTAGCGATTCCATGAGTGGGCGCTGGACTTGCTGTGCAGCCAGAACATCATCCACAGCAGCATGCCCGCGGCAACCAGCCCGGTCACGCCTTCGAGCAGCTCCCGGTTGGAGCCGCCGGCTCGCGCAAAGGCCAGGTTCACCACCACGGCGATGACGACGCTGAGGCCCAACCCGGCTCCGCCGCCGGCCCAGATCCAGCCCTGCTTGTCGCCGTTGCCGGAGCGCTTGAGGAAGGCCAGCAAGGCGCCGAACACCAGCAGCGCCTCGAAGCCTTCGCGCAGCAGGATGATGGCCGCGTCGAACGCGCCGTAGCGCACCTGCTGGGCATACGGCGCCAAGCGAGTCTGCATGTCTGCCACGACAGCGGAGGCTTGCTGGTAGCCGGGCGGGCTGGAGGTGAGCAGGCCGTAGGCCTGGGCCATCTCGTTCTCGATGCGGGTGTACGCGGCCGCGTCCTTGCCGGCAACAGTCGCCTCAACGGACGGCCAGCCGCGGATGAAGCTCTGCACGTCCGCGGCGGCGCCCGGAGCGTCCTGAGCGGTGATGCGCTGCTGGGCGTCGCTCAGGAGGCTCAGCTGCGCAGCCACGGCGGCCACGGGTGCGACATCAGCCGCGCCCGGTTGAACTGAAGCCGGAGGGGCGGTGGCGTACTGGGTGGTGAACTTGTCGACGCTTGCGTCCAACGCCTTCAGCGTGGCGCCGAGGCGGTTGGCGTCGGTGGGTTGGGCGGTGAAGCTGGCCTGCACCTCGGCCATGTTGCCCTCGATGTCGCGGTACGCGCCGCCGTTGGTCTGACGGACTCCGGTCTCGACGCTCGGCCAGGCATCGTTGAAGGCTTGGTACTCAGCCTTCGCAGCGGCGACGTCGCCGGCCTGAACCTGCGCCATGGCGCTGTCGAGGTGGCCGGTCAGGCCTTTCAATTGGTCGGCCGGAGAGGCTGATTGCGCCAGCGCGACGCCAGGCGCGAGGAGGACCAGTGTCAGCAGCGCCGCAACCAGAGCGGCCAGTCGAATCCGCACGTGAGTCACCTAACACTCGGTGCGCCATAAAGGCTCACCTTACTACTGATGTTAGGTTAGACTAACTTTTACCTCGTTGTCAAGAGGGTACGCGCCGTCGGCGACGAAGATCGCTTCGGCTACCTGGGCGCCGAGGGTGTAGCGCTCGCCCGTGACTTCGACGACCACCGGTCCCTCAAAGGGCTCGCGTTCAATCCAACGCAGGGTGGTGCCTGGTTTGAGGTTGTGCTGCTCGATGTAGGCCATCAAGCCCACATCGTTCTCGGCGTCTTCCGAGACACGGACGATGGCGTAGTTCCCCGGGTGCTCCACCTGAGACAGCGCGTGGCCGCGCGGCGGCTCCGCGGCTGCCAGGCCGGGGATAGGGTTGCCATGAGGGCAGGTGTTGGGGTTCCCCAACAGCGCCATCAGGCGCGCCTCGACCTTGGGCGAGATGATGTGCTCGAACTTGTGCGCCTCGGCATGAGCCTCCACCCAGCTCAGGCCGAGGATGTCGGTGAGCAATCGCTCCGACAGAGCATGCCGGCGAATCAACGTCTCAGCCGCCTCTTTGCCCTTGGCCGTGAGGCTGACCTCCTTATGCGGATCGAGCTCGACCAAGTCCTCGCGCACCATGCGGCGCAGCGTTTCCGTAACCGTCGGTACGGCGGTGTGCATCCGCTCGGCCAGCCGGGCGCCGATGACGCGCTGGCCGTTCTGCTGCATCAGGTAGATCTGGTCGAGATAATCCTCAACGACCTGCGTGGGCACGGCACACGAATCCTAAGCCAGCACCGCGAATATCTTCTGCGGCTCGTCCTTGCCCTTGACCATCACCGGCTCGCGCTGCTCCAGCTCGCTGATGTGGCCCGACAACGCTTCGGCCACGGTGCCCGAGACGATGGTCTCGCCCCGGCCGGCCACCCCAGCCAGCCGGCTGGCGACGTTCACCGTGTCGCCGATGACCGTGTAGTCCAGGTGATGCGGCGAACCGATGTTGCCCACCACCACCAGGCCGCGGTTGATGCCCACGCCCATGCCGATGTCGAGCTGGAGCCCGCGGGCTTGCCACTCCACGCGGAGCTTGTCGAAGGCGGCGTGCATCTTGGGCGCCGCGTGAACTGCCTTGAGGGCGTCCTCGGCCATCGCCACCGGCGCGCCGAAGACCGCCATGGCCGCGTCGCCGATCAGCTTGAGGACCGTGCCGCCTTCGGACTGGATCTCCGCGATCATGGCCGTGAAGTAGTCGTTCAAGATCTCCACCACCTGGTGCGGTTCCAGCTGCGACGACATGTGCGTGAAGCTCCGGATGTCGCAGAACAGCACCGTGACGTACATCTCGTTGGTGTGCTCCAGGGCATCCGGATTCGCGGCCAGCTGCTCGGCGAGGGCTGGGCTGAAGTAGCGTTCCAGCCGCTGCAATTGCGTCTCGCGCTGCACCGTCTTGGAGATGTAGTCGACGAGCTGCTGCATCAGCGTCGTGAACAGCTCGTCCAGGTTGTCCAGCTCGGTGGATTTCAGCGGGTGCTCGGGCTTGGCCAGCGGCTGCTCCACGAGCGGGTTGAACTTCTCGAGGAAGCGCACCAGGAAGTTCCGCAGCGTGAACTTGACGATGACGTAATTCACGAAGCCGTACAGCACCAGGCCAATGAGGGCGCTGCTCACCAGGAAAGCCACCGGCGAGCCCATGCCTACGCTGGCCCAGGCGAGAACCGGCACCACCACACTCACCAGCAGGCCGTAGCCCATCATTCCCCAAAACAGCCGCCACTGCGAGCCCATTCCGCAAGCATACGGAGAAAGGCAAGCTACTCGTCCGCGGCTTTCGCCCTCCGCGCAGGACTAAAGCGCCTTCACCACCAGCTCGCCCATCTCGCTGGTGGACGTGCTGCCGCCCAGGTCGGCCGTCCGGTGGCCCGCTTCGAGCACCTGCTGGACGGCGCTCTCGATCACCCCGGCAGGCTTATCCTGGTCCAAAGACTGGCGCAGCATCATGGCCGAGCTCAGGATCATGGCCAGCGGGTTGGCAATACCCTTGCCGGCGATGTCCGGGGCGGTCCCATGGATCGGCTCGTACAACCCGAACTTGCCCTGGCCCAGGCTGGCTGACGGCAGCAAGCCCATCGAGCCGGTGAGCTGCGAAGCCTCGTCCGTCAAGATGTCGCCAAACATGTTCTCGGTGACGATCACGTCGAACTGGCGCGGGTCGCGTATGAGCTGCATGGAGCAGTTGTCCACCAGCATGTTGCTGACTTCGACGTCGGCGTAGCGCTTGGCCACGCCGGCCACAGTCTGGCGCCACAGCCGCGAGGTCGAGAGAACGTTGGCCTTGTCCACGGAGGTGACCTTCTTGCGGCGCGTGCGAGCCAGCTCGAAGGCCGTGACGGCGATGCGCTCAATCTCCGGCTGCGAGTAGGCCATCGTATCGACGCCCTTCATGACGCCGTTGGGCGCCTTCCAGACCTTGCTGGGCTTGCCGAAATAGAGGCCGCCGGTCAGCTCGCGAACGACCACCAGGTCAGTGCCCCGCAGCACCTCCTCACGGATCGGCGAGGCATCGATCAGCGCCGGGTTGACCTTCACCGGGCGGAGGTTGGCGTACAGCTTGAAGCCGTAGCGCAGCTTGAACAGCGCCTGCTCCGGCCGCACCTTGGCTTCGGGGTCGTCCCACTTGGGACCGCCGACCGCGCCCAGCAGGATGGCGTCGCACTTCTCGCACATGGCGAAGTCCTCTTCGCGCATGGCCACCCCGTAGTTGTCGATGGCGGCCCCACCGATGACAGCTTGGCGGAATTCGAGAGAGAGGTCGAACTTCCGGGCAACCACCTCCAGCACCTTCACCGCTTCGCGGCAGACCTCGGGGCCAATGCCGTCGCCCGGCAGCACAGCAATTTTTGGCATGAAGGACAGCATAAGCGAAACTGCCGAGGTTGAAACCCCGCATTCCTCGCCGGCTGTTCCTGGAGTTGGCGGTGTCGCTCTTGACCGGCCGAGAGCGATCGCTGCCGGCCGACGCAGCTCGCATGGTCGCGGCCTTGCCTGGCGAGCCATCCATCGCCGGCCGCCAGCACCTGCCGTACGGGCCGTTCGTCCTTGTTGCCAACCATTACCAGCGGCGCGACCTGTGGATTGGCTGGGCGGGCTCGCTGCTGGTACTGAGCGCCAGCCGGCCGGTCCATTGGTTCACCTTGCGCGAGTCGCGGCTGGGCGGCCACGAGCTGCCACTGACCCGCCGCTTGTTCAGACGCGTGGCTCGGACCTACGGCTTCATCCCCGTTCCGGCCGACCTGAGCGACCACGCCGGCCAGGCCGCGGCGATCCGGCAAGCCATTCGCCTGCTGCGCGCCGGCGAGGCCGTGGGCCTATTCCCCGAAGGCGAACGCGGCCACACCGGCCGCCTATCGCCGGCCCTCCCCGGCACTCCCGAGCTGGCCTGCCTGCTGTCCCGCTACGCTCCGCTCGTACCCGCCGCGGTGTGGGAAGAAGACGACTACCTGGCCGCCGCGTTGGGCGAGCCCTTCCGCCTGAGCGAGCCAAGCCCCGCCGCGCTCATGAATCCCATCGCGGGGCTTCTGCCGTTGCGTTTCAGTGCCGCCAGCCTCTGAGCAGGCTCATCGTATTCGGGCGAAAATGGCGTCGCCTTCGAGCCGGACGTCGAACGTGCGGCGTGGCTCGGTGGTCAGCTTCTCCAATGCCTGGCCGTCTACCGAGCGCAGCGGGCGCTTGAGCTGCGCTTCGCGCAGCACCTTGCCGCTTTCCAGGTCGTACTGCGAGCCGTGCAGCGGGCAGGTCACGGTCTTGCCCGCGAGTATGCCCTGGTGGAGCAGCGTGCGCATGTGGCCGCAGTGGTTGGCCATCACGAAGACCTGGCCGTCCACGCGCGCCAGGAGCACTGGTTGGCCCTCCAGCTTCGACGGCTTCATAACGCCTTCGGGCAGGGCGGCAAGCGAACCGACGCGTTCCCAGTAGCCGGCCAGGTGGCGGCCGGTGTGCGGCTCGAAGTAGGTGATCTCCGGCTCGCCGGCGCCGTCTTGCCAGCCGAAGCGCAGGATCGAGCCCCTCGCTGGGTCGGGCTCCCCGGCCGACTGCTTGGTGAGCGGCTGGCCGAGGTAGGCCATGCGCAGGATCTTGATCGGGTCTCCGTGGCTGACGCACAGCACGCTCCGGCCGGGGTACTCCGCGATCAGGTCGAACATCAGGCGCTGCATGCGCAGGAACACCTGCTGCACCGTTTCGTCGCCGGCTTCGGCGTCGTAGAAGTTAGGGTGGCGCGGCATCTTGGCCCATTGCTGGCCCTGGAAGTGGGTCCGCAGCTCGATCAGCCGCCGCGTCACGCGCAGCGGCACGCCCGGGTGTTGTTTGGCGATGATACGCGCCGTCTGCTTGGCCCGCAGCATGGGGCTGGTGTAGATTGCCGCCAGCGGCTCCTCGGCCAGCGCCTGCGCTGTGATCTCAGCGCCCTTGAGCCCCTGCTCGCTCAGCCTGAAGCGCGATAGCCGCGCATAGAACACATTGTCCGGGTTGTGCACGTCCGCGTGTCGAACGAACAGGATGTCGGTCCGTGGCATTCCAAGACAAGGGTAAAGCGAGGCGGTTAGAACGCCTCGCGCGGCGCCTGCTAGTCCGCGGGCAAGAGCAGGTGGCCGGCGCCGCCCGAGAAGGTGGCGCGGCGGCCAGCCGCGTCGTACGCACCGATCTCCAAGACTGCGCCGCGTGGTGGCGCGGCGGCCAGGTGGAAGGCTTCCACAAAGCGCTCGCCGGCCTGCCAGCCCGAGGTAGGAGCGAGCGGCGGACGGTCGTCCTGAGCGATCAGCTTGCCACTGGCGTCCAGGGCGTGGACAAACCAGGTGTAGCCGGCGGAAGGCGTGGCCTGGACGGAACCTTCGACCGCCACCTCGTAGCCATCGGCTGTGGTCCCCATTTCCACCCGATCGACGGTCCAGCCGGCGTCGCTCGGCGCCGCGGGCTGACTGGCGGGCATGAGGCCGTGAGGCAGAAATGCCACTGCTTGCGACTGTCCCACGGGATGGGAGCCGCCGTAGACGGACACCTGGAGCCGATAGACGCCCGGCGAAAGGCTTGGCGGCGGCGACAGGATCACGAGGTCTTGGTAAGCCTTCCCCGGCACCCACTGGGAGGTGGGCAGCGCGCCGTCGAATGGCTGGGCATCGTGCTGGGCAACGCGCTCACCGCGGCCGTCGAACAGCTGGAGCGAAACGGTGTAGTCAGCGTCCGGAGCCGAGGCCACCTCCCAGGCCAGGTAGACGGGCCATGGCTTGCCTGGGACCAGGGGCCCAGGCCGAACCTGGCGCAGCCGCAGCGGGCCAAAGCTCTTGTCCACCGGCTCGCCGCCGGCCAGGCTGGCCGGAGCGGCCGACGGGAGCGGCCGATAGTGCTTCACTCGGGCGTTCCCAAACCAGCGGTTCGAGACGGGCAGGCTGTTGGCGTCCAGCCAGTCCTCGGTCCACTGGGTTGGATCGCCGCTGAGCAGCAGCCAGAAGCCGGCGTGCTGCCGTGACAGCTTAGCCAGCTCCCGCTCGGTCGCCTGCCGGTCGCTGGTGGACGCCAGGAACTGGCGTTCCGGGGGGAGTTTGGGGTTCTTGGCCAGTGGCAGCCCCTCGCGCGGGATGCTGAGGTCCGGGGCGTAGTAGTCGACGACGGTGTACAGCAGCGGCAAGTCGTAGATGAGCATCTCGTCGGGCTGCGCACGCTGGCGGATCAGCGCCAGGGCATCGCGATTGTCGTCGCGCTGGTACGCCTGCCTGGCGTAGCCGTTGAACAGCGCCGTGCCGGTCGCAATAAGCAGCGCGGCGGACACCGCGCCGGCCAGCCAGCGCGCGCGGTGGGCCAGGCACGCCAAACCAGCCGCCAGCAATGCCAGCAGGCCGGGCAACGCCAGCAATTCGTAGCGGTCGTAGTAGGAGATTCGCAGCGTGGCCGGGACCGCAAACACCAGCACGTAGGTGAGCAGCGCGCCGGACACCAGCACAACCGCGAACTGCTGCCGCTTGCTTCGAACCAGCCACCAGCCACCGGCCACGATCAGCACCAGGGCGGCGAGACCCAGCCACATCTGAATGGTCGCCGGCAGAGCCAAGAAGGTCACCGTTCCGGGGGTGACCAGCGCGAACCGCGCGGGATCGAGCAAAGACTGTATGACCGGGTAGGGCTCGCTGAAGGCGGTGAGCCGCGAGTAGCCGATGGCCACCCCCGGCAGCGCCAGGGCGATGGCGCCCACATCGGCCACGAACCACGACCGTGACCGTGGCCCGCGGATGAGGACCGGCAGGTTCAGCGCCACCAGCAGCAGCGCCAGGTAGTAGGACGTGTACAGGCCGAGCACGGCCAGGACGGTGTACGCGAGCCAGCGGCCGGCGCTCGGGCGGCGCAGCGACGCCAGAAAGGCGTAGGTGGCGGCCGCCGCGAAGAGGCCGGCGAAGATGTGCAGCCGGACCTCCTGCGAGTAGTCGATGGCGTACGGCGAGATGGCCAGCAAGCCGGCCGCCAGCACGGGCAGCCAGCGGCCTTTGACCGCCGAGCGAACCATCTGGTACAGCACCGGCAAGGTCAGCGTGCCGGCCACGAGCGACAGGTAACGCGTGGCGAATTCGGTGAACCCCGCGGCCCGAATCCAGAGCCACAGCAGGTAGTAGTGCAGCAACGGCTCGGCTTCGGGCACAGCTCCCACGCTCGCGAATGAACCGCGCGCGATGTGAAGGCTGTAAGTCTCGTCGTACCACAGGGACTGGAAGTCCAGGCGGAACGCCCGCAGGCAAAAGCCGAGCAGAATGACGGCGCCGAGGGCAGCCACAAATGCACCGCATGGCTTGGAGGGCGCCTCCCCGAGCGTCCGCGGCCGCGGACGCTCGGCCGTGGGTGCGGCAGCTACCGCCGGCGCACCCGCCGCCACAGCCACAGAATGGCCACCGCCAGCAGCCGGCTTCCGGGACGGACGTTCCAGTAACCGTAGCCCAGGCCTTGCTGCGCGTTGGCCGCCGTCCCACCACGAATGCCTGTGATGCGCTCTGCCTCGAGCGTGCGATTCACCGTGTTATCAGGATTGTCCATGGCCGCGTGCAAGCCAGATGATAGCCGTACTTCACAGCGAACGCCACGACGATCGCTCTACGTCCCGGTACGCCAAATCAACGCCTGCGATTTGCCGGCGCGACCGTGCTCGAGAAGGCCGGCGTCCACCAAGTTCGTCAAGGCTTGGTCGATCTCCGCAACCTCCAGTAGTAGCGAGAACAGCTTCCGCGTCCTGGGGAACGGCGAAGACGGCCGCCGGCAGGTAGCTCGTCAGCAGCTGGTTGGCCGCCTGTTCCTGGGTCAGGGTCGATCTCGATGGCGCTGCCCGCCGCGAGCAGGCCGTTGGTGAGCTCGATGGCGCACTTGTGGGCCACGGTTTCACGCCATGGCTGGGTCAGCCGGCTGGCTGGACCAGCGGCGAAGCTTCGAAAGGGTTCAATATCCGAACTCCGAAGGGGACGAAGTCCCGAACGTTGCGGGTGACGACGACGAGATTGTGAACCACCGCCGTGGCAGCGATCATGGCATCGCCCGACAACTCCCTGGATTTCCCGTGAAACAACCGCGCCCACATGCGGAACGCCGCGCCCTCCATGGGGAGCACACTGTGTGTCTCTGAAACCCAATCGACCCAGCGGTCCAGATCGGATGCTCTTATCGGATCTTGCCTCCGGGTGATCTCTACACCAGCCTGCAGCTCTCCCAGAGTGACGGCGGAGATGTGCAGATCCAGATTACCTACTGATCCGAACCAGGCGAGCACCGCCCCGTGAGGATGCCCCTTCCGCATCTCTGATATGACGTTTGTATCGAGCAGGAACATCGCCTAGCCAAAATCGGGCGGCCGCCGAGGCCTCCACCTGCTTCTGGGCGGCACCGGGATGTCCCCACGCGCAAAGTCCGTCAAGAGCAGCTCTTTCAGGGTTGGCTTGGCTGATTCACGCAATCGACGCCATTCGTCAATGGAGACGAGAACTGCCGTTTCGGCGCCGCGCTTGGTGATGACCTGGGGTCCATCGTCCAGACAGGTTTCCAGCAGCTCGCTGAACCGCGCTTTGGCGTCCTGAACAGGCCAGGCCTTCGTCTTAAGCTGACTAGTCATATGACTAGTGTACTAGGCGCCCTTTGCTCGTTTGGCGGCGCTGAGGCCGGCGAGGCGGCCGAAGGTGGCGCCGGCCATGAGGCCGGTGCCGCCGGGGTAGTTGTAGTAGAACAGCCCGCCGACGAGCTCGCCGGCGGCGAACAGGCCGGGGATGGGATGGTCCTCGGTGTCCTGGACGCGGCAGGCCCGATCGATCTTGAGGCCGCCGAAGGTGAAGGTCAGGCCGCAGGTAACGGCGTAGCCCTCGAAGGGCGGCTCGTCGATGCGCAGCGCCCAGTTGGTTTTGGGCGGCGTGACGCCAACCGTACGCTTGCCATCCAAAACGGAGGGGTTGAAGTCGCCCTCCTGGACGGCGGCATTGTACTCGCGGACGGTCTCGACCAGGCCCTGCACGTCGACTGTCAGCTCCTCGGCCAGCTGCTCGATGGTGTTGCAGCGCGCCTTGGTGACGTCCTTGTGGCGGTACTCGTCGCGCAGGACGGGGATGGTCTTGCTGTCGAAAATCTGGACGGCGAAGCGCTCCGGTTGCTTGAGGACCTCGCGCCCGTACTTGGCGTAGGTGTAGTTGCGGAAGTCGGCGCCCTCGTCCACGAAGCGCTTGCCCAGCTTGTTGACGATGATGCCGATGGGGTAGGAGTGCTTCTGGTAGAGGTCGCCGACGGCCAGGTCGCCCGTGGGCGGGGACATGTAATCCCACTGCACGGCGTGGCCGCAGGACCAGTGGCCGTGCGGTTGGGCGTCGATGTCCAGCGCCATACGGATGCCGTCGCCGGTGTTGAAGCGCGTGCCGCGGACGTGAGCCAGCTCCCAGTCGGGGCCGAGATAGCGGCAGCGCATCTCCTCGTTGGCCTCGAAGCCGCCACAGGCCAGCACCACGGCCCTGGCCTCGACTGGCTGGCGGGCGCCGTCGGGCTTGCGGATCTCCACGCCGATGACGCCGCCGTTGGCGTCGGTGAGGAGGCGGCTGGCCTTGGTCTCGTACATGATCTCGACGCCGGCCTGTTCGGCTACCTCGAACTCGCGGTCCGACAGACCCTGGCCGCCGCCGTTGGCTTCGAGGTTCAAGTTGCCGAAGAAGTGGTACTTGTCGCCTCGCTTGTAGGACTGGCGGCCGGTGGCCAGCATCCAGCGCACGCCGCGGTCGGTCAGCCACTTCATGGTGGGGTAGGCGTTGGCCAGCAGCGCATCGACCAGCATGGGATCGGCCAGGCCTTCGGTCACGCGCTCGATGTCTTCCTGGAACTGCTTGCGCGGGTAGGCGGGAATAACGCAGGCGTCCAGCTCTTCCTGGCTGTAGTGCGGGAGGAGGGCCGGGAAGTCCCGCATGGCATCGTCGAAGGGGAAGCGGAACAGGCCGCCGGTGAAGGCGGAGTTGCCGCCACGCTCGGCCTTGGGGGCTTTTTCGAGCACGAGCACGCTGCAGCCCTCTTCGCGGGCGCTCAGCGCAGCGGCGAGGGCGGCATTGCCAGCCCCGATAACGATGACGTCAGGCATTGGGGAGTCCTTCGAAAACGTCCTTAAATTTGGCGCGCACTTTGGCGCGGAGCTCGGGGGTGGCGCGGGCCACTTTGGGAAAGGTGCTCAGGCGCTCCCAGGGGCGGCAGGCGTCGATGACCATGCGGGCGTTGAAGGCGAGCACGCCGGCGGGGTAGCTCATAGGATCGAGCGGGCTGGCCTGCATGCGCCTGAGGATCTCGACGTCCTCGCGTGGGTCGACGCGCGACACCATGGCCCAGATGACTTCGTCGGTGTTGGTGGGATCGATGTCCTCGTCGACGACGACCGTCATGTGGTTGACGTAGGCGCCGGAGCGGCAGGAGGTGGCGACCAGGCCGGCCTGTTTGGAATGGCCGGGGTACTGCTGCTTGATAGACACCGTCATCAGCATGCGGCCGCCGCCGGACTCGTGCGCCCACACGCCCTGGACAGCGGGGATTCCGGCCTTCTCGAGTTGGTCCCAGACGAGCGCGCTCTGGAGGTAGTTGAGGAAATAGGTGTTGTCGTTGGGGGGCTTGCCCGGCAGGACGCCGAGGTTGATGGGGTCGCGGCGATGGTAGACGGCCTTGACGTTGATGATGGGTTGCGGGCCTTCGGGCGCGGCATAGTAGCCGGTCCATTCGCCGAAGGGGCCTTCCTGGCGGCGTTCCTCGGGCGGGATCTCGCCTTCGATCACCAGCTCGGCCTCGGCGGGGACGGGCAGGTGCGCGTAGTCGGTCTCGACGCAGCGCACCGGCTGGCCGGCCACGCCGCCGGCGAAGTCGTACTCGCAGACACCCTCGGGCAGCGGGATGCCGGCCAGCATCAGGAACAGCGGGTGCTGGCCCAGGCAGATCGCCACCGGGCAGGCCTGGCCTCGCTCCCAGTACTTGCGCATGATGACATCGCCGTTGCGGCCGCGGGTGATCATGACGCCGGCGGTCTTATCGTCGTGGACCATCACGCGGTAGGCGCCGGTGTTCACCCAGCCGCTGTCCGGGTCGCGCTGGACCACCAGGCAGCCGGTGCCCAGGAACTGGCCGCCGTCGTGCTCGTGCCAGCGCGGGGCCGGGAACTTGGCGAGGTCCACCTCCGCGCCGGTTTTCACGACTTCCTTCACGGGGCCGTCCTGCTGGCATTCGTAGGGGATGAGCTTGCCGGCGTTGTTGAAGCGCCGCCAGGCATCGACGACCTCCATCTTGGACAGCTTGGGGTCGAGGCCGCCGCTGATAGCGACGCGAGCCTGGCTGGTAAGGACGTTGGCGAGGATGCGATAGCCCTTGGGGTAACCGGGAATGTCGTCGAACAGGACGGCGGGATTGCCGGAGCGCTCCATCAGGATGTCGACGATGGTGCCGATCTCAAGCTCGGTGCTGGCGCCTTGGACGTCCTTGAGCTCGTCCAGGCCTCGGACTTGGTCCAGCCAGGTGCGGAGACTTAGGTCTATCAACTCAATCGAACACGCTTGTGAATTTCGCTCGGACCTGCTCGCGCAGCTCGGCGCTGGCCCTGGCTACTTTGGGGAAGGAGCTGAGGCGCTCCCAGGGGCGGCAGGCGTCGATGACCATGCGGCTGTTGAAAGCTCGGGATTCGGGTGGGTAGGCCATGGGATCGAGCGGGCTGGCCCACATGCGCTTGAGGATCTCGACGTCCTCGCGGGGGTCGACGCGCGAGCACATGGCCCAGATGACTTCGTCGCTGTTGGTGGGGTCGATGTCCTCGTCGACCACCACGGTCAGGTGGTTGAGGTAGCTGCCGGCGCGGCAGGAGGCGGCCATCAAGCCCGTTTGCTTGGAGTGGCCGGGGAACTGCTGTTTGATCGAGACGGTGATCATCATGCGGCCGCCGCCGGACTCGTGCAGCCACACACCCTGGATGCCGGGCGTGCCGGCCTTTTCGAGCTGAGCCCAGAGCAGGGCGCTGCCGAGGTAGTTGCGGTAGTAGGTGTTGTCGTTGGGCGGCTTGCCAGGCAGGACGCCGAGGTTGATCGGATCGCGGCGGTGCATGATGGATTTCACGTGGACCACCGGCTGCTCGCCTTCACCTGAGGCGTAGTAGCCGGTCCACTCGCCGAAGGGACCTTCCGAATGGCGCTCGTCGGGCGGGATCTCGCCCTCGATGACCAGCTCGGCCTCGGCCGGGATGGGCAGGCCGGTACGCTCGCCGGCGACAACCTGCAGCGGCGCGCCGCGCAAACCGCCGATGAAGTCGTATTCGCATACGCCTTCGGGAATGGACATGCCGCCGACCATCAGGAACAGCGGGTGGTGGCCGAACGAGATGGCCACCGGGCAGGCTTCGCCTCGGGCCCAGTACTTCTGCATGATGCCGCGGCCGTGCTTGCCCTGGGTGATCATGATGCCCAGGGTGCGGGCGTCGTGGCGCTGGACGCGGTAGGTGCCGCAGTTGATCCAGCCCGTGTCCGGGTCCTTCTGAATTACCAGGCAGCCGGTGCCGATGTAGGCGCCGCCGTCCTCTTCGTGCCAGCGCGGCGCGGGGAAGTCGCAGAGATCGACTTGCGACTCGGGCACGACGAATTCCTTCACGGGGCCGTCCTTCACGAACTCGTGCGGCAAGCTGGCGCTGCTGGCGTTGACCTCGCGCCAGGCTTTCACCAGGTCGATCTTGGAAATGCGCGGGTCGAGGCCGCCGCTGAGGGCTACTCGCGCGGGTGACGTCAGGACGTTGCCGACCAGCCGATGGCCGGGTTTGTAGCCGGGAATGTTGTCGAACAGGACGGCAGGGTTGCCGGCCTGCTCCATGAGGATGTCGACGATCGTGCCGATTTCCAGCTCGGCATCCGCCCCCGAAACTTCCTTCAGCTCGCCTAGATCACGGACTTCATCGAGCCAGCTGCGCAGCGACAGACTTCCAAGCATCACGAGGGTACAGTGTACTTGTGCCGGGTCCGTGCTCATCGCCGGGAGCGTGCGGGGACCGGAATGTAACATAGGTCCAAGTGACGAATATCGAAATCCTGGAGCCACGCTCGGTTGCTGAGGTCATTGCAACGCTGAGCCAGCATGGCGACGAGGCCAAGCTGATAGCCGGCGGCACGGCCCTGGTGCTGATGCTCAAGAACCGGCTGATATCGCCTGAGTACCTGGTGTCGCTGGGGCACGTCGAGGGGCTCGACCAGATCCGCTACGAGCCTGGCGTTGGGCTGCGGCTGGGCGCGCTGGCGACGATCCGTCAAGCGGAAACGTCGGCGGTGGTGCGGGAGCACTTCCCCACCCTGGCCGAGACGTTCGGCAAAGTGGCCAACGTGCGCGTCCGCCACGCGGCGACGGTGGGCGGCAACATGAGTGAAGCGGACTATGCCTCCGACCCGCCATGCGTGCTGGTGGCGCTGCGGGCGCGGGTGACAGCGCGGGGGCCAAACGGCTCACGCGAGATCCCGCTGACCGAGTTCTTCCGCGACTTCTATGAGACGGCGCTCGAACCGGATGAGGTGCTGACGGAGGTCGTTGTGCCGGAATCCTCCAAGACGGCGAAGCAGGCGTACATCAAGTACGTCACCCGCTCCTCCGAGGACCGGCCCTGCATCGGCGCCTGCGCCTGGGTGGATGTGGACCAGGCCGGCTCCTGCCGCGAGCTGCGGGTGACGTTGGGCGCCGTAGCCGGCACGCCGCAGGAGTTCGCAGAGGCCGAGGGTTGGGCGCGAGGCCAGCAGCTCGGGCCGGACCTGGTGAGGCAGATCGCCGATCACTACGCCGAGCACATCGATCCGCTGAGCGACATGCGCGGCTCGGCCTGGTATCGCAAGCAGATGGCCGCCGTTTTCGTGCGGCGTTCGATCGAGGAGGCGCTCCATGCCTAGTCCTGTCGGCCAGAACGTCGGCTACATCGACGGCATCGAGCGCGTCCGGGGGCAGGTCAGCTACGTGCTGAACGCGGAGCTGCCCGGCTGCCTGGTGGGGCGCATCCTGCGCAGTCCCTACGCGCACGCTCGGGTGCTGAATGTGGATACCTCCAAGGCGGAGAAGGTGCCAGGCGTCATCGCCGTGCTCAGCCGCAACGACCTGATCGACAACCCGGAGCTGTACCCCTACTTCGGGCCGGTCATCCGCGACACGCCGGTTGTGGCCATCGACAAGGTGCGCTTCATCGGCGACGCGGTGGCGGCTGTGGCGGCCATGGACGAGGAAGTGGCGCAGGAAGCGCTGGACCTGATCGAGGTGGAGTACGAGGAGCTGCCGGGCGTGTTCGACCCGGAGAAAGCGATCGAGCCCGGCGCGCCGATCCTGCACGAGAGCTTCCCGCCGCAGCGCGGCGCGACCTTCGCCGACATTGTCTTCAACCCCGGCGAGGGCAGTAACGTGCTGAACCACTTCAAGCTGCGCAAGGGCGACGTCGACGCCGGCTTCGCGCAGGCGGACCGCATCTTCGAGGACACCTTCCGCTGCCCGCCGGTGCAGCACGTGCCGCTGGAGCCGCACGTGGCCATGGCCCAGGTCGAGGCCGGGCGCATCACCATCTGGAGCGGCACCCAGACGCCGCACGTCGTTCGAGCGCAAATAGCGGACATCTTCCAGGCGCCGCTGTCGCAGGTGCGGATCATCGTCCACACGCTGGGCGGGGGCTACGGCGCCAAATGCTATCCCAAGATCGAGCCGCTCGTGTCGGTGCTGGCCTGGAAGGCCAAACGAGCGGTGAAGATCGTGCTGCGGCGCGAGGAGGACTTCCTCACCGTCACCAAGCACCAGGCGGTGATCACCCTCAAGACGGGCGTCGACAAGGAGGGCCGGATCATCGCCCGCAAGGCGACCTGCTGTTTCAACGCCGGCGCCTACTCGGACATAAGCCCGCGGCTGATCAAGAACGGCGGCTATGCCACGGCCGGGCCATACCGGGTGCCCAACGTGTGGGTGGATTCCTACGCCATCTACACCAACATCGTTCCGGCAGGGGCGTTTCGCGGCTACGGCGTGTCGCAGGCGGCCTGGGCTTACGAGAGCCAGATGGACATGATCGCCGAGGCGCTGGGCCGGGACCCGCTGGAGTACCGCGAGTTCAACGTGCTGCACGATGGCGACACCTTCGCCACGGGCGAGACGGTGCACGACATGCACTACCGGGGCTTGCTGCTGGACGACGTCAAGAAGGCCATCGGCTGGCAGGACGGCAAGGAGGCGTGGTGGCAGAAGAGTCCGGAGTCCGGGGTCCGGGGTCCGGGGTCAAAGCGGCGGGGGAAGGCCATTACGTGTGTGATCAAGGGGTCGGTGACGCCTTCGACGTCATCGGCTTCGTGCAAGCTGAATGAGGACGGCTCGCTGAACGTGCTGACGTCGTCGGTCGAGATGGGCCAGGGCGCCAAGACGGCGCTGGCGCAACTGGCGGCCGAGGCCGCCGAGCTGCCATTCGAGTCGATCAACGTATCGGAACCGGATACCGACAGCACGCCGTATGACCAGCAGACTAGCTCCAGCCGAACGACTTACTCGATGGGTACGGCGGTGACCATGGCGGTCAACGACGCCACGCAGCAACTGAAGGCCATCGCCGCCGACCAGCTCGAGATTGCCGTCGAGGACCTGGTGATCCGCGAAGGTCGCGTCTGGGTCAAGGACAGCAGCCGTAGCCTTAGCTACACCGACGTCATCCGCAAGTCGCGGGTTGGCAACATCCTGGGCAACGCCACCTTCACCACTACCGGCGGGCTCGATCCGGAGACCGGCCAAGGCGTGGGCTCGGTGCACTGGCACCACGCCGCCGGCGCGTGCGAAGTCGAAGTGGACACTGAGACCGGCAAGATCGAGATCGTGAAGTTCCATTCGTCGTGCTTCGCCGGCCGGGTGGTGAACCCGCGCTTGTGCGAGCTGCAGATTGAGGGCAGCACCCTGTTCGGCGTGGGCCAGAGCCTGTTCGAAGAGATGATCTACGACGGCGGCCAGCTCACCAACCCGAACCTGTCGGACTACATGATCCCGTCCTTCGAGGATGTGCCGGAGACGCTGACGGTGGCCGCCATCGTGCACTCGGCCGCGGGCGAGGTTCACGGCATCGGCGAGACCTCCGTGCCGCCGGTGATGCCAGCCGTCGCGAACGCTGTTTACAACGCCATCGGGGTACGAATAAAGGACTTACCGCTCACGCCGGAGAAGATCCTGCGGGCACTCAAGGAGCAACAGGCCTGAAAAAACTGGTCACCCTCAAAGTCAACGGCTGGGAGCAGGAGGTAGCGGTGCAGACGCACCACACGCTGCTGGACGTGCTGCGCAGGGACTTCAAGCTGTTCTCGGTGCGCGAAGGCTGCGGCATCGGCATGTGCGGCGCCTGCACGGTGCTGGTAGACGGCAAGCCGCTCAGCTCGTGCCTGCTGCTGGCCCCGCTGGCCGCCGGCAAGGACATCACCACTGTCGAGGCGTTGGGGCAGGACAAGCTGCATCCCATCCAGCAAGCGTTCGTCGACAACACGGCCTTCCAGTGCTCGTACTGCACGCCCGGCTTCATCCTGACCACCAAGGCGCTCCTGGAGGACAATCCCGACCCAACGCCGGACGAGATCAAGGACTACCTGGCCGGCAACCTCTGCCGTTGCGGCAGCTACCTCAAGATCCTGGACGCCGTGCTGGATGCCGCCAAGCGCCTGCAGATCCCTTCTCCCACCGCGGCGGGAGAGGGTTAGGGTGAGGGAACCCACTGCCTGACGTAGACCTCGTCATCCACAACGGCACGCTGGTTACCGCGGAGGGGGAATTCCCAGGCACCGGGCTCGCCATCGAAAACGGCGCCATCGTCGAAATTGGCCTGGACGATCGCCTGCCCGGCGCCAAGCGGCGACTGGACGCCGGAGGCAACTACATCCTGCCCGGCGTCATCGACGACCACGTGCACTTCCGCGAGCCGGGGCTGACCTACAAGGAGGACTTCGGCACCGGCACGCTGGCAGCGGCCATGGGCGGCGTGACGTGCGTGTGCGACATGCCTAACACGCGGCCGCCAACAGCCACTGCGGAGCTGGTACGCGAGAAGCAGCGGCTGGCCGAGGCGCACGCGTATGTGGACTTCGGCATTTACGGCCTGATTGCCCAGGACAATCTGGACCAGTTGCTGCCGATGGCCGGGGCCGGCGTGATTGGCTACAAGTGCTACCTGGGCGAGACCACGGGCAATATCCCGGCGCCGGACGATGGCATGCTGTTCGAGCAGATGCAGGTCATCGCCTCGGCCGGCCTGCGGGCCGGGTTCCACTGCGAGAACAACGCCATCATGCAGCACTTCATTCGCAAGCTGAAAGCTGAGGGGCGGACGGATGCGCGAGCCCACCTGGACAGCCGGCCGGCGGTGTGCGAAGTGGAGGCCATCCAGCGCGTGTGCCTGTTTGGTCGTGAGACCGGCTGCAAGGTCCACGTCTTCCACCTGAGCTCGCCCCAGGGCTTGCGAATGCTGCTCGACTGGCGTCGCGAGGGCGTGGACGTGACGTGCGAGACCGGGCCGCACTATTGCTTCCTGCCTGAGGACATCTACGAGCGGGTGGGCTCGGTGACGCGCATGAACCCGCCCGTCCGTTCTGGCGGCGCCGAGCTGCTGGACGGCCTCATCCGCGGCGATATCGACTGCATCGCCACGGACCACTCGCCGCACACGCCCGAGGAGAAGCTGCACGAAGACATCTGGCAGGCGGTTTCGGGCTTTGTTGGGGTGGAGACGAGCGTGCAGCTGTTCCTATCGGAGGCGGTCAATGCCGGCAAGATGACGCTGCCCCAGTTTGTGCGCGCGTCCTCGACGAACGTGGCCCGAGCCTGGGGCATGGCGAGTAAAGGCCAGCTCGCGCCGGGCTTCGACGGCGACGTCACCATCGTGGACCTGGGGCGGGAGTGGGTGCTGGACGCCAACAAGCTGCACAGCCGCAACCACGTGACCCCTTTCGACGGCTGGCGCGGCCGGGGGCTGGCCGTGGCCACGGTGGTGCGGGGACAGGTGGTGGTGCAGGATGGGCAGCTGGTTGGGGAGGCTCGCGGGCGGATGGTGTCCCCCCGCCCGCTGGCCGGAAGTTGACGATGGCCAAAGCCGTGGGCCAGCCTTTCCTCATGCCCGATGGGGCGGAGCGAGTGAAAGGGACGGTGACGTTCGCGGGCAATTTCGAGGTGGCGGGCATGCTGCACGGCAAGATCTTGCGGAGCCCGCATGCGCATGCGCGCATCGTCAAGCTGGACGCCAGCAGGGCCGCGCAGCTCAGGGGCGTGATCGCCGTGCTGACGGGCGCGGACCTGGACGGGACATCGATCAACTCCCATTACGGGCCGGTATTGCCGGACCGGCCGCTCGTGGCCATCGACAAGGTCCGCTTCCACGGGGAGCCGGTCGCGGCGGTGGCGGCTGTCGACGAAGACACGGCGCAGGAGGCGATCGACCTCATCGAGGTCGAGTACGAGGAGCTGCCGGCGATGATTGCGCCGGATCAGGCTATCGCCCCCGACGCGCCGCCGATCCACGACAGCATCGCCAGGCGCGATTTCCTGACCTATCCGGACATCGTGCTCAATACGGAGGCTGGCAAGAACATCTTCAACTACTACCGGCTGCGGCGAGGCGATGCGGAGCGAGGCTTCCGAGAGGCCGACGAGGTGTTCGAGGACACCTTCCGCACGCCGCACCAGCAGCATGTGTCGCTGGAGCCACACCTCACCCTGGCCCGCATCGACGGCGACCACGTGACGCTGTGGTCGACGGCCGCCAGCCCGTACACCGCGCAGTTTCAGGTGGCGGAGACGCTGCGCCTGCCCAAGTCGAAGGTCAGAGTCATCGTGCACAACATCGGCGGCGCGTACGGCGGGAAGACCTACCCGCGGCACGAGCCGCTGGTTGCGGCGTTGAGCTGGAAAGCCGGCGGGCGGCCGGTTCGGGTGGCGCTCAGCCGGGCGGAGGAGTTCTACACCATCACCCGCCACGCCTCGATCACGACCATTCGGACCGGCGTCAAGCGCGACGGCCAGATGGTGGCGCGGCACGTCCACATCCTGTGGGGCGCCGGCGCCTACGCCGACGTGAGCCCGCGGCTCATCAAGAACGGCGGCTACGGCTCGCCAGGGCCGTACAACATCCCACACATCGCCGTCGACTCCTATGCCGTGTACACCAACACCACGCCGTCCGGCGGCTTCCGTGGCTACTCCATCCCGCAGGTGGCCTGGGCCTACGAGTCGCACCTGGACACCATTGCCCACGCGCTGGGCATCGATCCCTTGGAGATGCGGCTGCGCAATGTCATGCGCAGCGGTGATCCCTCGCCCACCAACCAAGTGTTCGACGACCTGCACTATCCGGAGCTGCTGGAGGCAGCCGCGGAGGCAGTGGATTGGGGTGCGACATCGCACCAGGAGGGGCGGTTGAAGGTGGGCCGCGGCATCGCCTGCACGTATAAGGGCACGATCACGCCATCTACCTCCACCGCCTCGATCAAAATGAGTGAGGACGGCTCCGCGACAGTGCTGACGGCCACGACGGAGATTGGCCAGGGCTCGCGAACGATCCTGGCCCAGATGGCCGCGGACGAGCTGCGCCTGCCGTTCGACCGGGTGCGGGTCAGCTTTGCCGACACCGACGTGGCGCCCTGGGACCAGACCACATCCTCCAGCCGCTCGACTTACATGATGGGGACGGCCGTAACCCGCGCGGCCGAGGACGTGCGGCAGCAGCTCACGGACATCGCCGCGGGACTGCTGGAGGCGGCGCCCGAGGACGTGGTGCTGGAGGAGGGTCGCGCCCACGTGAGGGGCACGCCGGAGAAAGCCGTGGATTACGCCGGCCTCATCCGCGGGGCCAGGCAGGGCAACATCCTGGGCAGCGGAACCTTCAAGACAGAGGGCCAGCTCGATCCGGACACCGGCCTGGGCATCGCCACCTGCCACATGCACCAGTGCACGGCCGCGGCCGAAGTGGAGGTGGACACGGAAACCGGCCAGGTGCGCATCCCGCGGCTGCGGGTGGCATCTTACGCCGGCAAGGTGATCAACCCGACGCTGGCCTCATTGCAGATGGACGGCAACGTGGCGTTCGGCGTGGGCCAGTCGCTGCTGGAGGAGATGATCTACGACGGCGGCCTGCTCTCAAACCCGAACCTGTCGGACTACATGATTCCCTCGATCAAGGACTTGCCCGACCACTACGACAACATCCTGCTGGAGCATCCGGCCGGTCTCGGCGAGCCCCACGGGCTGGGCGAGGGCACGACGGCGCCCGTGCCGGCGGCCATCGGCAACGCCATTTTCGACGCCGTGGGCGTGCGCATCCACGATCTGCCGATCACGCCGGAGAAGATTCTGCGCGGGCTCAAGGATCAGCCGGCCAGCAAACCGTAGCGCCGATCCGGTACACTGGGCCGGCCTATGACCAGCCCACATGACAAACGCCGCCGCCTCCGAGAACTGTTCGCCGGTCCGGATATCTTCCCCGCTGTCGCCTGCGGCGATGTCGTGACTGCGCGCCTGGTGCAGCATGCCGGCCTCCCATCCATCCATGGCTCCGGCAGCACGGCGCATCGCAGCCGCGGCATGGCCGACGCCGGCATCCTGGATCTGACTGAGATGCTGAGCCACTTGCGCTACCTGTGCGACGGCGTTGACATACCGGTCATCGCCGACGCCGACACCGGCTTTGGGAACGTGGTGAACGTGCAGCGCACCCTACGTGAATACGAGCGCATAGGCGCAGCTGCCATCCACATCGAGGATCAGCTCACGCCCAAGCGGCCCATGCACTCAGGCTTCGAAGGCGCCTTCATCTCGCGTCAGGAGATGGTGGACAAGATGCGCGCAGCCGCCGATGCCCGCATCGACGAGCAGCTCGTCATCATCGCCCGCTGTGACGTCACGGACCCTCAGGAGCGGGCCGACCGCGTCGCTGCCTGCCTGGAAGCCGGCGCCGACGTAGGCTGGCTGCAGGGACGCGATCCGGAAGCCATGCGCTCCCTCAAGGCGGCCATGAACGGCAAGCCGTCGGTCGGCGTTCTCCCCGCGGGCATGACCCTCGCCGAGTATCAGCAAGCAGGCGCCAACTGCGCACTCGTCGTCGGCTCCCTTCAAGTGGCCGGCCTGGCTGCCCAACTCCAGATGCTGCAGGCTCTCAAGACCACCGGAACCCCGCGCACCTACCTGAAGGACGCCGCGGGCGCCGAAGACATGGGCAAGTTCTACAATGGCCAAGGCACCGCCGAGGTCCACGACGTCGAAACCCGCTTCGGCGGAAGCTGACCCGGCTAATTCAGAGGCGCCTCGCCGGTGTACTCCAGCGTGTAGAGGCCGCCGGACATGCGCTCCAGGGCGTACACGATCTTGCGATCGTCGACGAAGCAATCGTTGATCTGGCCCGTCGGCAGGTGGGAGTCGGCCGGCTTCTGGGGGACGAAGTAGGCCAGCTCCTCGACCCGGAGCGGGTTGCGGATGTCGAACACCCGCACGCCGCCGTTGAAGAAGGTGCCCACCGCCGTGTTCTCGAGCTGCGCGCAGGTCGGCTGCTCGTGATTCTCGTGGAGGTTGTGCGCGCCGAAGCGTCCGCCGCGAGTGAGGTAGCTGTCCAGGTTGGAGACGTAGGCCGTACCCTGCGGCACCATGTTGTCCTCGACCGAAATGTCCACCAGCCACACCAGCTTGGGGTAATCGGAGCAGTCCTGCTTGAGCGCTTCCTCGGAAACGACCATCAGGTTCCGGCTGAAGATCGGCACCGCCGTGTGCGAGAAGCCAGACTGCGGCGGATGCGGGTTCCACTGGCCCACCAGCTTCGGCTCTCCCAGGTCTGACGTATCCAGGATGGTCACGCCCGAGTCCAGCCAGGCGATGTAGGCGCGGTTCGGGTGGCTGGGCGTGATGGCCACGTTGTGCATCCGGTGGCCGCTGTCGAAGCGCGGATGGCGCGGCAGCGGCGGCTCGCCGTCCTTCATGCCCGGAAGCCACCAGCGGCCGGTCTCCACCGGGTGCTCGGGGTCCTTTAAGTCCACGATGACGTACAGCTGGTCGTCCTTCTGATTGGTGGGCTTGAAGTCCGGCATGCCCGTGGCCAGGTGCATGTAACGGCCGTCGACGAACCACACGAAGTGGCAGCCGCGCGAGTATGGCCCGGACGTGTCGAAGAACGACAGCTGCCGCGGGTGCTCGGGATCGGAGGCGTCGTACACGGCCACGCCGGCCGGCTGCTGGCCTGGCTGCTGCGTCTGCCGGGCGACGACCAGGATGTTGCCGCTCATGGACAGCGAATTGAACCGGACGTGGTCGTTCTCGGCTGGGACTTGGGCCAGGATGCCGATCTCGCGCGGGTCGGTCACGTCCACCACGTCCAGTCCAATGGGACCGCTTTCGGTAGCGAAGTAGCCGATGCGGCGATTGCCGAGCTGCTGGATGGCGATGCCCTCGCCCATCCGGCCGCCGCCGTTGGCGCCGTTCAGGTTATGCCAGCCAAGCAGGCGCAGGTTGTGGATTTCGAGGGTCGGGTCTTCGGTCATAGCGGCCGGATTATTTCACGCTTTCAAGGCGCCGGTTGATGTCCCGGTAGCAGTCGCGCAAGTGCTGCTCGACGCGTGCCCAATCGCCCGGCACGTCGCGACTTCGCCCGCTGGTGATCTCGTCTACGACGCCGGCTGCCCGGGCGCGGGCGACGCCGGACTCGGCTGTTGCCTCGCGCGGCAGGCCGAACAGCGCGGCGTGCAGGTCGGCCAGCGATCGCTCCAGGAGCTGCTTCTGCGACTCGGGCCTGCCGGATAAGTCGCGGTGCAGTATCCAATAGTCCAGCTCCAGGTCGCCGACGTGCTCCGCATCGGCGCGGCGCGCGATCCGGTAGAAGCGCCGCAGGTAGCGGCGCACGCGCTCGACCTTGTGGTCCGCCGGCGCCCAGGCGAGGGCCGCGCGCGTGGTGCAGTAGGAGGCCTGGATGGCTCGCGGCCAGGACAGGCCGAACTGCTCGTGCACCAGTTGCAGTGTCAGCCGGACCACGCGTGCCCAGCGCCGATCGTAATATGCGCGCCAGATGGCCGTCTCGATGAAAGCGAGGCGATCCGGGTCGAAGCCGAGCATGGCCCAGGTATACAATGCTGCGACCATGAGCACCACCCTTCCCGACGTCCGGGCGATGCAGGCCGAAAGCTACGCCGCGGACACACGGTTGATTGGCTACCACAACCTGAACGGTTACGGCGACGGGATGCAGCTCATCAAGGACGGCCGCTGGCTGTACGTGGCTCACCTGGGCACCAGCGCCATGGCGCTGTCCATCCTGGACTGCCAGGATCCGGCTAATCCCATCCTGGTACGGCAGATCGAGCATCCGGCCAACACCCACCGCCACAAGGTGCAGATCGCCGGCAACGTGCTCATCCAAAACAGCGAGGTGCCGTACTTCCTGCGCGGCAAGTACGACTCCGACGACAAGCCGATCACCGGCCTGTGCGTGTTCGACCTGACGGATCCCACCGATCCCGTCCAGATCGGCTTTCACCCAGTGCCGGCCAAGGGCGTGCACCGCATCTGGTACACCGAGCCGCCCTATGCCCACATCGCCGCCCATCTGCCGGAGGTGCACGAGCGCGCCTATCAGATCGTGGACCTATCCAATCCCCGCGAGCCGAATATCGCCGGCTGCTGGTGGATCCCCGGCACGAAGGCCGGCGATTCCGAGCCCTGGGTCCCGTTGCAGGAGCACGCCCAGTACCACGTCCACGGCATCATCCCTCACGGGAATCGCGCCTATGTGTCGTGCGTGGACGCTGGCTTCGCGCTGTTGGACATCTCGGACGTGAGCTCGCCTAAGGTGGTTGGCCGCGTCAACTGGTCGCCACCCTACGCCGGCTACCTGCACACGGCGCTGCCGCTGCCCAGCCGCGGCCTGGTGGTGGGCGTAACGGAAGCCATCGCCTTCACTGCCGAGCAGGACGGCGATAAGCGCATCTGGATGATCGACGTGCGCGAGGAGCGCAACCCGGTGACCATCAGCTCGTTCCCTCAGCCGAGGCC
>Ga0307374_10002017_pt1 | contig 36895 bp, 30 predicted proteins | sample OX3MG_FD_202532 | JGI IMG/M metagenome (GOLD analysis project Ga0307374, IMG submission 202532) | Soil microbial communities from Risofladan, Vaasa, Finland - OX-3 | ecosystem: Environmental > Terrestrial > Soil > Coastal area > Acid sulfate soil | place: Finland: Risofladan, Vaasa | collected... | reverse complement strand
TCCGTGCCAGCCTATTCCGGCGTCGGCGACCATCCGAACGGCGTAAGAGAGGCCGAGGAACGCCGCGGCGTAGGTGGCAGCCTGGCGCCGGGTTGCGGCGAGCTGGCTGGTCAACGCACCGACCGCCAGGAACATGACCGCAGTTGCCACCATCGCCAGGGCGAAGAACAGGCCCGGACCGGCCGGTATGTCCACTTTCGAATCCAGACCGGAGATGATCGTGATCAACGCCGTAAGGGCCCACAGCACGACACCCCCAGCCCCGAGACCACCGAGTGCTTGCAAGGTGGCACCGCTGCGGGTGGTCTGGCCAGAGAGCAACAGCTCCCAACGCCCATTGTCCTCTTCTCTCCGAAGCAGGCGGGTGCTCGTCAGCAGTCCCCACACGCCACCAAGGACGATCAATGTCATGGAGATCTTGAACACCGTGAATCCGGCGACGGTCTGGAGGTCCGGTGCCGGTCCGAACAAGGCGCTCGTCGCCTTGTTCGAGCCGTAGGCGGCGGCCAGGGCGTCCCTCTGGGCCTGAGTCTTGTAGATCGTCGTGTAGCTGACCGCCGACGAGGCAATGGCGATACCGAAGATGCAGCCCCAGATGGCTCCGGACCGGACGGCTTTGCGCGAGGTGAGGCCGGCAACGACGGTACGAGGCGAACGGTCGACAAGCGAGAACCGTTGCCAGCTGAAGGCGAGGTCAGCGGGCGACGTGACCCACCTCCTCGACTCGGCCGTCGGCGCCGTACTGCGCGAGGAACAGTTCCTCCAAGGACGGCTCGCGGCTCACGAGGCGAACGACATTGACCGCGGCCAGGACCTTCAGCAACGGCTCGACCGGCCCCCGGACGTGGCAGCGGACCACTGGGCCGTCCATCTTCACCGAAGTTACCCCGGGCACCTTGGACAGGTCGGGGATCGCACCGTTGAAGGTCACTTCCACGGTCAGCGCGCTGAGATGTCGCATCTGGGTCAACGTGCCCATCTCGACGAGCTTTCCTTCGCGCAAAATGCCCACCCGGTCACAAAGAGCCTCCACCTCGCTCATGATGTGGGACGAGAGGAAGACCGTCTGGCCGCGGTCACGCGCTTCATGAACGCAACGGCGGAACGCCTGCTCCATGAGTGGATCAAGTCCATTGGTGGGCTCATCGAGCACCAGCAAGTCGGGGCGAACCATCAGCGCGCCGATCAGGAGGATCTTCTGGCGATTCCCCTTTGAGTAGGCACGGATTTTCTTGGTGGGATCGAGGTCGAACCGGTCGATGAGTTCGGCTCGGTAGGACTCGTCCACCTGACCTTGGACTCGCCCGAGCAGATGGAGGGTCTCGGTACCGGTGAGCGACGGCCAGAGATTGGCCTCTCCGCCAACGAAGGCCAGACGCCGGTGGGTCTCCACGGGATGTCGCCGGCAATCGAGCCCGAAGATCTCGCTACGTCCCTCCGTCGGTTGGATGAGCCCGAGCAGCAGGCGGATGGTGGTGGTCTTGCCTGCTCCGTTGGGACCCAAGTATCCGACGACCTCGCCCGGGGCTACTTCGAGGTCGAGGTGGTCCAGGGCGGCGACATCGCCGTAGCGCTTGGTCAGACTCTCCGTGCGGATGGCCGATCCCATCGGCGGACCACCTCCTCAACATCGATCACCCACATGAGCGTACGGTTTCCTACCCAGATGTCTAGTACCTCCCGGTCCTGCTGTCCGAGAAGCCGGATGGACCCATCTCAAAGGTGATCGACCGCGTCGCCGGCGGAGGTGTGTCGATAGCCCGGGTGGCCGGGGCCATGAACAATCCCGCCGCTCCGGTGCAACTCCGAGCTCCGTGATGGCCTCCCCGGATGGCCGTCGACCTGCATGCGCTTCGACTCGCATTCTGGTCGAACGCCACCATCGCCAGACTCGGACGACTGGACGTCGGCCGCACCAGGGGGGTTCGCATGGTGAAGTCCGTGGGCACCGCGGTATCGGCCATCGACGAGGAGTCCTGAACTCCCCATCGACCACACGGGGGGCGGGATCGCCGAGGCGACCGAGTGCCTCTACAAGGGACGCCGAATGATCATTCCAAAATCTTGAGATAGAGGGACCTTCGGCCCTGGTGCCTGTCCATCCGGCGGCAGAGTTTGGATGTATGAGGACGGGATTGCTGACTGACAGGTCGGTCGACGCGGTGATCCGGGCAGCACGACCGGTGACCGGCGCGACCGAGGACTACGACTCGCTGCTGCATCTGATCGGCGATCGACGATTTGTCCTGATAGGAGAGGCGTCCCACGGCACGCATGAGTTCTATAGGGAGCGAGCCCGCATTACCCGGCGGCTGATCGACGAGCTCGGGTTTACCGTGGTCGCGATCGAGGGGGACTGGCCGGACGCCTATCGGGTCAATCGGTACGTCATGGGTATGTCGACTGATGGCAATGCGGAAATGGCGCTCCGAGGCTTTCGTCGCTTTCCCACCTGGATGTGGCGGAACAGAGACATCCTGGGCTTCGTCCAGTGGATGCGGGTCCGCAACGACGCCCAGACCCACCCCGCCGCCAAGGTCAGATTCTACGGCCTCGACCTCTACAGCCTGCGAGCTTCGATCGAGGCAGTTGTCGATTACCTCGATCAAGTCGACCCGTTCGAAGCCAGAGAGGCGCGGCGTCGCTACTCGTGCTTCGACCACGTCGGGGCCGAGGGACAAGCCTACGGGCATGCAGTCGCGTACCAGGGGGCCGCGCCGTGCGAAAAGGAGGTTGTGGCCCAGCTGGTGGAGTTGCAACGACGTGCGGAGGCCTACCTCCGGCGCGACGGTTGGGTGGCCGAGGACGAACAGTTCTATGCCGAACAGAACGCCCGGCTCGTCCGCGACGCCGAGGAGTACTACAGTGAGATGTACCGAGCCGAGGTGTCCTCGTGGAACCTGCGCGATCAGCACATGGCCGGCACGCTGGACGCGTTGATCAAGCATCTCGACCGTCGGCCGCCAAACACGAAGGTCGTGGTATGGGAACACAATTCCCACGTGGGCGACGCTCGTGCCACGGCTATGGGACTTCGAGGCGAGCTCAATGTCGGCCAATTGGCACGGCAGCGATACGGAGGTGAGGTATCGCTCATCGGATTCACCACCTTCGACGGTCAAGTGACCGCGGCCAACGACTGGGGGGCATCGGCTGAGCGTAAGCGTGTTCGCCCCGCTCGCGCCGAGAGCCATGAGTCCTTGCTACACGCCGTCGGCCAGCCCCAGTTCTGGGTATCGACGGCGGACGTTCCTGTGCACGGCGTACTGAGCCGACCTCGCCTCGAGCGGGCGATCGGCGTGATCTACCGGCCCGAGACCGAACTCCAGAGTCACTACTTCGAGGCACAGCTGGCCCAGCAGTTCGACGCGGTCATCCACATCGACCACACCCACGCCTTGGAGCCGCTCGAGCGGACCCCGCTGTGGGATCGCGGAGAGCCGGCCGAGACGTTCCCGACAGGGTTGTGAGATGACCGCTCTCGACTACCAGGAATCCGAGCATTTCTCTTTCGCCGACCGGCGGGACGCTGGTCGGCGATTGGCCACGCTGCTGACGCCACTCCGGGATGACGACCCCGTGGTGCTTGCCCTTCCGCGCGGCGGCGTGCCAGTCGCAGCCGAGGTGGCAAAGACTTTGGACGCACCCCTTGACGTCATCATCGTGCGCAAATTGGGCCTGCCCTTCCAACCCGAGCTCGGTTTCGGGGCAATCGGGGAGGGCGGTGTTCGGCTCCTCGACTCCGGCCTCATCCGCACTCTCGGGCTGACCCAGCATGACGTCGCCCGGGTGGAGACGAAAGAGCGTCGCGAACTGAACCGACGGATTGAAACGTATCGAGCCGGCCGACCGCCAATCGCCATCGGAGGACGAACGGTGATCATCGTCGACGACGGACTGGCTACCGGGGCAACGGCGCGGACCGCGGTGCAGGTCGCCCGGGCCCGAGGGGCCCGCCGCATCATCGTGGCCGTGCCGGTGGCGTCTGTCCAGGCGACAGAAGAGCTGAAGGCCGACGCGGATGGGGTGGTGAGCCTGCTTACCCCCCTTCGCTTCAGAGCCGTCGGGCTGTGGTACAGGGACTTCGGACAGACGGGGGATGACGAGGTCGCGTCGGTGCTCCGTGAGAGCGTCCGCGAGCCGAACCGTCCGACCATACGACATGGCCTGGATCGCGAGGTGACCATACCTGTCAACCGCGTCGAGCTGGGGGGACTGCTCCACATGCCACGCGGCGCCGAGGGGATCGTGGTCTTCGCTCATGGAAGTGGGAGCAGCCGGCACAGCCCTCGTAACCAATCGGTCGCCCGTTCCTTCCACCATCGGGGCCTGGCCACACTCTTGTTCGATCTCCTGACCCCTGCCGAGGATGCCGACCGCCGAAACGTATTCGACATAGAGATGCTGGCAAGTCGCCTGCTCGGAGTCAGCGAATGGATCCGCGAACAGGACGATGTCGGCCTGCTACCCCAGGGCTACTTCGGTGCCAGCACCGGGGCCGGTGCTGCTCTGTGGGCGGCCGCTACACCGGACAACACCGTGCGGGCCGTGGTATCGCGCGGTGGACGGCCCGACCTCGCCGCCCTCCGGCTGGCCGATGTGCGTTGCCCCACCCTTCTCATCGTCGGCGGGGCGGATCGCGAGGTTCTCAGGCTCAATCGAGCTGCTGCTGCCCATCTTCACTGCCCACATCAGCTTGCCGTAGTGCCTGCGGCCACCCATCTGTTCGACGAACCGGGAGCGCTGGAGGCGGTCGCCCGAATGTCCGGAGAGTGGTTCGCCAAGTACCTCCCGGTTCCAAGGGCGCCGACGTAGGCCGAGAGACGGTAGAAAGCCAATCGGGTCGGTGACGGACTTGAACGGAGACACCTACCTGTCGGCGATGGTGGGCATCATTGACGCCTCTGGTCGGTGCACCCTCCTGCTCCGTCGATTCGACGCCGATCTTGAGTATCCCTCACACTGGTGCTTCCCCGGGGGCCGGGTCGATCCTGGAGAAACGCCCCCAGCAGCGGCAGTGCGCGAGGTTCTCGAGGAGACCGGGCTCAGGGTCGGGAGGTTGGAGGCTGTCGGTCGAAGTCGGTCGCTCAGCGCGACTGGCCGAACGTACCTGATCAATTGCTTTGTCACAGAATCTTGGTCGGGAACCATGATCACCTTCCCCTCGGCCGAGCATGCCGCGGCGGCGTGGCTGCCAATCGAGGCCTCGGTCGACCTGGCACCTGTGGGCCCGGCCACCCGCTGGCTGGCCACGACCATCCGGTCCCGCTTCAATCTGGCCTGAGGCCCATGTTGGGACGGGGCCACTGTCCCGAGACGGCACCGCCTCGTGGGCTCCAATCCTTCAGACAGAACTTCGTCCTCGAAATAGAGCTCGAGGGGTTCATTCAGATTCGCAAGTGCCTCCTCAGCCGTCTCGCCCTGGCTAGTCACCTCAACGTCGAGACATCGCGCCACGTACCAGGGATCCTCGTGAGTCACCGCTGCGGTGAACATCGGACCGGACGGTTCGCGAACCGCACCGATCAGGATTGCGAACATCCAGGTCACGGACCGAGTGGAGGTGAACGGACTCGAACCGTCGGCACATTGCGAACGGAACAACGGCGCCTCCCTGACCTGGGACTTTGCATGGGTTCCCAGGCCAGATTGGTTGGCGAGGTGCACCGAAGGACAAGGAAGGGCACCGTCGGGCAGCAGTTGAGTCCTGTTGAGTCCTGGGGACGACGACCGCACCCTCTATTTGACGAGGGGATTCAGAGCCACGTCCTAGACTTGGAGCGATGGCACGAACACGCAGTCTGACGCTCGGACCCGCAGCTCGTCCGGTGGCGATACCCGAGGCGTTCGAGTGGGAGCCAACAGCCTCCGGTACCGTCACGCTTCCGTTCCATGTGCGATGGAGCGATCCGGTCATAGCTTACGACATGGCTGTGCGCAAGGATCGGCTTCGCGTGTACGAACAGGTTCTCCGTGAAGGCACCGAGGCGGACGTACGCCACTACGTCGACCCGAACGAGCTCGCCGAGAACTTCGATGAGCTGGTACTCCCGCCAACAGTCCGGCGGCGGTGGGAGGACTGGTTCGAACGCCACGATGAGGCCCGGGCGGAGTGCTGAGTGACCTTCAGCTTCGAGTTGCAAGAATCATTGCCGGGCTCGTAGAAGCCGAGGATTTCGCGCTCGCTGGTGGGGCAGCGCTGATCGTCCGTGGCGATGTGGAACGAGGTACTCGGGACCTGGATTTCTTCTGCACCAGTCCCGACGCAGTGGACCGCTTGGTTCCGGCAGCAGAGTTGGCTCTCCAGCAGGCCGGCCTCCGAGTCGATCGGCTGATCGACAGCCCGGGATTTACGCGCTTGGTCGTCGCGGACGAACTCGAACGAACGGACGTCGACCTGGCGAGCGACGCCCGGCTCTTCCCCACGGAGGCAGGCCCGGGCTTCGACCTCCTCTCATCCGAAGAGCTTGCCGCCGACAAGGTACTCGCCGTGTTCGGCAGGGCTGAGGCCCGTGACTACGTCGATCTCATGTCGATCGAGCCTCGCTACGGCCTTGCGCGCTTGTTCGAACTGGCTCGCCAAAAGGACAGCGGCTTCAGCCCAATCGTCTTCACGGAGATGCTGGACCGCTTCCCACGTCTTCGAAGGGATGAGTTTCCGATCGACGACGTGCAGTTCGAAGAGTTGCAACATCGGGTTCAGGTGTGGCGATCCGGTGCGCTTGAACTGAGTTCGCCAGAGCGTTCAGCCCAACTAGGCAAGGATCGCGATGCGGGGATGGATCTGGGGTACTGAGCACTGCACCGACGTGCGGCAACATTGGCCTCGGTGGAGGTGAACGGACTCGAACCGTCGGCCTCTACATTGCGAACGTAGCGCTCTACCAGCTGAGCTACACCCCCGGGTGCCGACGAGAATAGCCGCACTGCATCGTGCGGCCTTCCACCGCGCCGCCGGCATCACTTGGGCACCGGGCCGGAGCCGACCGTGCGCCCCTTGGACCCATGAGCCCTGCACTTCGGAACCGCCGGGAGGTACTAGTGCCCGAGTGTCGTGGTCGTTGCCTGCCCGGTCGTCGTGGTGGACGGAACGGACGTCGTCGTACTCGTCGGTGGGACGCCAGTCGTGGTCGTGGACGTCGGCGGCAGGGTGGTGGGCGGGAAGGTCGTGGTCGTGGCGCCTGCGCCTGGCCCGCCCGAGGTGGCCGGCGGGGGGAATGTCCACATGCCGGTCACGCAGTTGCCGGGCTGCGCCGCCACCGCCACGTCGACTCCGGGCAGGGCGGCGATCGACCAGACCTCGAGGGGCGGACCCGACTGCAGACAGGCCAGTGCCGGCGCCGTGGTCTGCACCCCGCTGAGCGTCCCCAGGTACTGCGCGTCGCCGTAGGCGGTGGGAGGAACCACCGGACTGAGGGGGACGGTCGTGCCGTTCCAGACTCCCGTGGTCACGAAGCCGCTGCCGGGCGGGGTGCCGGGTGGGGTGCCGGCCGCGCTGGGTGTCGGCCCGGTCTGATAGTTCTTGACCGCGGGAGCGTTGCCCAGCAGGGCCGCCAGCATGGCCGGATCGTTGCCGTCCATACCCAGGGCCCAGATTCCCATGCCCCCGATGTGGAAGGCGTTGGCCAGCTGGGCCTTGAGGGCCAGAGACGTCGGATCGTCGAAGAAGGTCTCGTGCCACTGGGAGCCCACCTGGTAGGAGGTCCATGGGGTCTGGGTCGCCGGGTCCCAGTAGGTCGGATGGCCCGACGCCGCGATCACCCCGTCGCTGAGGGGGCTCTCGCCCCCGGTGGGCTGCGCGGTCCGTGTCCCGTCCGTCGTCGGCCAGTCGTACCCGTAGAAGGGCACCCCAAGGATCACCTTCTGGGGCGGCATCACGGCGGTGAACTGCTGAAGCGCCTGGGTGTCGTTGAATCCCCCACCGGTCAATGGCGCCGTCGCACTCGGCGTCACCCGGTCGTTCATGTCGTAGGCCATGACGAAGAACCCATCGAGCGCCGGGGCCAGGGCGGCCACGTCATAGAAGCCAGCACTGTCCCCTGCCGCGCTGGCATAGGTCGCCATGGTCACCTGCCAGTGGGAGTCGGCCGCGTGCAGGGCCGAGGACACCTGGGTGATCAGCGCCGTCAGCCCACGCCGGTCGCCGCTCCCCTCCCCCTCGAAGTCGAAGTTCACACCGTCGAGGTTCTTGGCGGAGACGGCAGCCACCAGGGCCGCTGACAACCGGGCTCCCGCGTTCGGGTCCGAGGTGATGGCGTCCAGGGCGGCCTGGCTGAAGCAGGTCACGGTGAGCACCACCCGGTCGCCCGCGGCGTGCGATCTGGTCACCAGGTTCGCCAGGTCCTGGCTCTCGTACCCGTTCCACCCCGAACCGCTCTCGTCCAAGGTGCCGTCGCCATTGGCGTCGACACTGAAGTACGCCAGGGTGGTCAGGTCCTTGACGTCGAAACCGGCGGATTGCGGCAGTGTCCAGTACGGGGCGTAGCCGAAGATCTCATGGGGCTGCAACGCGGGGGAGGCGGCCAGCGACGGCGGGGCCGGGGCCGGGGTCGCGGTGGCAGCGGGAAGGTCGACCACGGGATGGGTCTCGGCCGCCTGTGCCCCGTTCCCCCGGGCGGGGGCGCCCCGGTGCCGCGACGCCCCGCCGGCGAATGAGCCGAACGAACTGCTGGTGCTCCCGGCCAGGAGGATGAGGGCCACCAGGGCCACTGTCGCCGGCCCGATCCGGCGCCGGCCGAGCCCGTGCCGAGGATCGGCGGTCTTCCGGCGGTCACCCAGCCAGTGCGATGCGGCCGCAGCCATTCCTCCGACAGCATCAGTGGCGCCGGCTGCACCAGAACCGGCGGCACCCGTTGCAGCAGCACCCACAGCACCGGACACGGCACCGACGGCGGCAGGGACGTCATCGGGCCCGGCGGACGCCACGGCCGGAATCGCCGACTCGCGCCCGGCGGCGACCGCCCGCAACAAGGGGCCCACATCCGAGGTGGGGACGAGGAACCGGAACGAACTGTGGTCGGCGGCCCACGCGTCGTCGCTGACGGTGAGCTCGAGAACGTGTGTGTTCGGACCATCGGCCAGCCCGGCAACCGGGCCTGTGACCACGCCGGAGACGATCGACCACAGAACCAGCGACGGCACCTCGAGCCGGAACCAGTCCGACCGGGCGATGATCAGGCCCGCGTCGGTCGTCCGGAGGTCGAATTGCGCCTCGCCCCCGGGGACATCCAGCGGACCGGCGGCCACGCCACCGGGGGCTCCGGTCGGCAGGCCCACGACGCCGCGCAGGACGACCGGACCGGCAGACAGGGTGGTGCGGGAAGGAGTGCGGGAAGGACGACGGAGGGATCTCATGGGATGCTCGGCGTGTGAGGCTGCGCGGATCACCGACATTCGGGCCCGATGCCCGCCAAATGTCTGTGGTCAGGCTACCACTCTGAGCATTTTAATGCTAGGCACAAGGGAATTTGTCAATGGTGGCCGCGCAATTGTGTCGAATTCCCGGCACGCCCCCATCCGGGCATCCCTAAAGATTCGCCCTGCCGCTTCCGACAATGGACATGCGGGCCGTCGTTGCGTGGCGAAACCAGACTGGTTACCCAGATGAAGCATCCGAGAGTCGATTTCCCGAAGGGGACAGTGGGCCAATGATCTTCGTCGAGGGCTTCCGCCTGCTCTTCGTGCTGGCCGGATCGGTGGCCGGGTTCGAGATCGGCCGCCACGTCGACGGCAACCCCCACTCCCCGGTCATCGGGCTGCTCCTCGGCGCGGGGGTCAGCTACGTCCTCGGCGGTGTGGCCGGGCGGCTGACCGACAAAGGGCTGCAGAGGGCGGTCTTCCTCTTCCGCAAGACTCCACCCGGGGAGATCTTCGCCGCTTCCATCATCTCGACCACCGGGATGCTCCTCGGCCTCGTCGTCGGCCTGCCCCTCATGGTCCTCTTCCGGTCCGGCTCCGCCGTGCTCGCCACCGCGGTGGCCTCGTGGGTGCTGGCCACCTTCGGGTGGCGGCTCGGTCAGGTCAAGGGCCGCCAGATCGTCGCCGCGGCCGGCCTGTCGCGCATCCTGGCGCCGCACGTGCAGCCGCACCCGGGCCACGCCCTGCTGGTCGACGCCTCCGCCATCATGGACCGCTTCTTGCTGGTGCTGGGCCGGGGCGGGCTGCTGCCCGGCGGCCTGGTCATCCCCCAGTTCGTCGTCGACCATGTCCGGGCCGTGGCCGAAGCCCCGGACCCGGTCAGCTCCCGCCGGGCGTGGCGGGGCCTCGAGTCCGTCGAGGCGCTCCGGGAGCTCGGCGTACCGGTCCACGTCGCCCGTGACGAGGTCCCCGAAGTCGACGACCCCACCATCAAGCTGATGACCGTGGCCCGCCGGGTCGGCCTCCGCATCGGGACCTGCTCCTCCAACATCGTCGATGAGGCCGCCCGTTGGGAGCTGGCCGTCGTCGACCTCCGCGGCATCGCCAATGCGCTGACCCGCGACCGCCTGCCCGGTGAGCGGCTCTCGGTCGAGCTCATCAAGCAGGGGCGCCAGCCGCGTCAGGCGATCGGTTACCTGCCCGACGGAGACATGGTCGTGGTCAACGATGCGACCCACCTCGTCGATCGGGGGACGGTGGCCGTCACCGTGCTCTCGACCCGCCCCACCAGCCAGGGGGTTCTGGTGTTCGCCAAGCTGGCCGCGGCCAACGGGGTCGCCGACGAGGAGCTCACCAGCGCCTCCTGACCGGGCCGGTGACCAGTGCCGACCACCCGGGGCCTGCTACGCGTTCTTCACCGCCGCCACCAGCTGGGCCAGCGTGTCCTTGGCGTCCCCGAACAGCAGCGTCGTCTTCTCGTCGAACAGCAGGTCGTTGTCGATCCCGGCGAAGCCGGGGCGCATCGACCGCTTGAGGAACACGATGTTCTGCGCCTCGTCGGCGTTGATGATCGGCATGCCGTAGATGGGGCTCCCGACGGTGTTCTTGGCGGCAGGGTTGACCGTGTCGTTGGCGCCGATGACCAGGGCAACGTCAGCGGTGGACATCTCCGGGTTGGCCTCGTCCATCTCCTTCAGCTCGTCGTAGGGCACGTTCGCCTCGGCCAGCAGGACGTTCATGTGCCCCGGCATACGCCCGGCCACCGGGTGGATGGCGTAGAACACCTCGACCCCCCGCTCCATCAACAGGTCGGCGAGCTCGCGGGCGGTGTGCTGGGCCTGGGCCACCGCCAAGCCGTAGCCGGGAATGATGACCACCTTGCGCGCATAGGCGAGCAGCACCCCGATGTCCTCGGCCGTGCCCGCCTTCACCGGGCGGGACTCCCCGGACCCGTCGGCCCCACCGGCGGCCGTCACCACCGAGCCGAACGCGCTGAACAGCACGTTGGCCAGCGAGCGGCCCATCGCCTTGCTCATCATCCGGGTCAGGAGGATCCCCGAGGCGCCCACCAGAGTGCCGGCGATGATCAGCAGGTTGTTGTTGAGGGTGAATCCGGACGCGGCCACGGCCAGGCCGGTGAACGAGTTGAGTAGGGAGATCAGGACCGGGACGTCGGCGCCGCCGATCGGCAGCACGAAGATGATGCCGAGCACCAGCGACAACACCGCGGTCGCCGCCAACAGTGGCACCGACCCGGTCACCAGGGTCCCGACGGCCAGGGCCACGATGGCCACGGCCACCACGGCATTGATCACCTGTTGGGCCGGGTAGGTGATCGGGCGCCCGGTCATCAGCTCCTGCAGTTTGGCGAAGGCGATGGCGCTCCCCGAAAAGGACACGCACCCCACCAATACGCCGAACAACACCTCGGCGATCCGGTAGGTCGCAGGCTTGCCCGGCGCCTCGAGGAGGAACACGACGATCGAGACCAGTGCTGCGGCACCGCCCCCGACGCCGTTGAAGATGGCCACCATCTGGGGCATCGCGGTCATCTTCACCCTGCGGGCGGCCGGCACGGCCACCGCCGCACCGATGGCCATGGCCACCAGGGTGAGGACCAGGTTCATGGTGTGGGCGCGCACCTGCGGGTAGGCGAAGGTGAAGCCGACGGCCACCGCCGCGGCGGCGGCGCCGAGCAGATTGCCGTTGCGGGCGTGCTTGGGCGAGCTCAGACCCTTCAGGGCCAGGATGAACCCGATGGCGGCCACCAGGTAGACCAGGTCGATCCAGGTGTTGAGGGTCACCCGGCATCACCGGCATCGCCGTGTCCCGGCCCGTCGGCCGCCTTCGGGACCCGCTCGGCCGGCTTGGGTTTGAACATCTCCAGCATCCGGTCGGTGACCACGAAGCCGCCCACGATGTTGAGGGTGGCGAGGACCACCGCCAGGAAGGCCAGGGTGGTCTGCACGGCGCCGTGGGCGCTCCCCATGATCAGGATGGTCCCGACCAGGACGATGCCGTGGATGGCATTGCTCCCAGACATGAGCGGCGTGTGCAGGATGCTCGGCACCCGGCCGATGACCTCGTTGCCGACGAACGCGGCCAGGACGAAGATGGTGAGGAACTCGAGAATTCCGGTGCTCATGGCCCTGCCTCCTTCGGTTCCGCCCCTGCATCCGGCTCCGGTGCCGCCAGGCCCAGCACCTCCGCCGTCGGCCCGTGCACCACCGTCCCGTCCCGCACCACGCAGGTCCCGGCGACGATCTCGTCGTCGAAGTCCGGGGCCAGCTCGCCGTCCTTGACCAGCAGGCCCAGGAAGTTGGCGATGTTGCGGGCATAGAGGAAGCTCGCATGGGTCGGCATGGAGGCAGGCGGGTTGGTGAGCCCGACCACGGTGACCCCCTTGTACGAGACGTCCTGGCCGGCCACCGACAGCTCGCAGTTCCCGCCCGAGTCGGCGGCCAGGTCGATGATGACCGCGCCCTCGGACATCCCCTCCACCATCGGCGTGGTCACCAGCAGGGGCGCCTTGCGCCCGGGAACCTGGGCCGTGGTGATCACCACGTCCGAGGCGGCCACTTCTGCCGCCAGCAGCTCCTGCTGCCTGGCCAGGTAGTCCGCCGACTGCTCCTTAGCGTACCCGCCCGCACCGTCCTGGGCCTCGAGCCCCAGCTCCACGAATTTGGCGCCGAGGCTCTGCACCTCCTCTTTGGCCGCGGCCCGCACGTCGTAGGCCCGCACGACCGCGCCGAGCCGCCTGGCCGTGGCGATCGCCTGCAGGCCGGCGACGCCCGCTCCCATCACCAGGACCTTGGCCGGCGGCACGGTGCCCGCCGCGGTCATGAACATGGGGAAGAACTTGGCCAGATGCTCGGCTGCCGACAGGCCGGCCCGGTAGCCGGCCACCGTGGCCTGTGACGACAGGGCGTCCATCGACTGGGCCCGGCTGATGCGGGGCAGGAGGTCGAGGCTGTAGACCGTGGCCCCACGGTCGGCCAGTGCCTTCACCGTCCCGGCCTCGGCGAACGGCTGCAGGAAGCTGATCAGCGACACGCCCTCGGGGAGGCCTGCCACCTCATCGGGGGTGGGCGGCTGGACCCGGACGGCGACCGACGCCCCGTCGAGTGCGGCGGCGGCGTCGGCCACGACGGTCGCCCCGGCCTGGCGGTAGAGCTCGTCCGGGAAGCGGGCGGCGTCCCCCGCGCCGGACTCCACCACGGTCTCCACCCCGATGGCGGCCAGCCTGGAGGCCACCTCGGGGACGACGGCCACCCGCGCCTCTCCGGGGCGCGACTCGGTGATGACGGCAACTTTCACGGCCTGAGGTATACAGGCAATTCGGTGGCCCCGACCACTCCCGGCCGTCAGATGCCAGGCGGCCTCGGCGGACCGGCCCCCCGGAGCGGGAGGTAGCGGGTGCCCCGACGACGTCAGGCGGGGGAGTCGGCTGCTTCGTCCGCCGGGCCCGCCGACGGCTCGCCGGGCCCGACCGGCGGTTCCCCCTCGGGGTCGGCCGGCAGCTCGGCCAGGGTCAGGTCCTCGAGGCGGGCGGCGTCGGTTCCACCGGTCTCGGGCCCCGCCGACCCGTTCGCCGGGGCGCTCGAGCCGTCGGGCCGCTCCAGGGTCCGGATGTGGGTGCGGGAGAATTGCGGCACCTCGGGGCCCCGGGCCATGGAGGCGGCGTCCTCACACGACATCGGCCGGGAGAAGAAGTACCCCTGGGCCGCGTCGGCATTGAACGAGCGGACGATCTCGACCTGGGCTTCGGTCTCCACCCATTCGACGATGGCGGACATGCCCAGCGAATGGGCCATCTGGATCACCGTCTCCACCACCAGCCGGTTGATCCCCTGGTTCGACTCGAGGCCGGCGATGAACGGGCCGTCGATCTTCACCGTGCCGATCGAGTGCCGCTTGAACGGCTCGAACGAGGACCAGTTGGTGCCGGCGTCGTCCACCGACAGCTGCACCCCCATCTGCGACAGGGTCTTCAGGTCCGACGAGGCCGAGGGATCGATGATGGCGTCCTCGGTGACCTCCACGGTCAGCTGCCCATGGGCGAAGCCGGTCTGGTCGAGTGCGGCCTCGACCGCCTTGGACACCTCTCCCCGGCGCAACTGCTCGATCGTGCAGTTGACCCCAAGCTGGATGCTCGGCGACCAGCTGCACGCCTGGTGGCAGGCCTCCATGAGGACCCACTCGGTCAGCGGGCCGATGTCGCCGTTGAGTTCGGCCTGCGGGATCAGCTGGTCGGGCAGGATGAGGCCCTGGGCCGGATGGTTCCAGCGGACCAACGCCTCCATCCCGAGCAATCGGCCCGTGGACAGGTCGATGACCGGGAGGAACTCGAGGTAGGGCGCGCCGGCCAGGGTGAAGGTAGGCAGTGTCTCGGTCAGCACGGCCACGACCCGGCGCCGGCTGCGGCGGGACCGCCACGGAGATCATCGATGACCAGCGTCGCCGCAGGGGGGCTCACCTGTGGATTATCGGACTCCGCCGAGTCCCACTTGAGCACTTCCTGGCGACGAATCCCCTACTCGGTGCCTGATTCCCGGCCGATTCCCTCCCCACCGGCTCCCTCCCTGCCGGCTCCCTCCTTGCCGGCTCCCGGCCGGCCGATTCCCTCCTTGCCGGCTCCCTCCTTGCCGGCTCCGGCACTTCCGCCGCCCAAACCCCCGAGGGCGGTGAGGAAGGCCGGCACCTCACCCCCGCCGTGGGCCACCAGGTTGGCACCGGTCACGTACCCGGCCAGCGGCGAAGCCAGGAACAGGCAGAGCCCGGCCACGTCGGCCGGCGTGCCGAACCGGCCCAGGGGCACCGTGGCGGCGGCGGCCGCCATCCCGGCGGCGCCCCCGTAGTGGTCATCGGCGCCCTCGGTGGCCACCATCCCCGCGCTCACGCAGTTGACCCGCACCCGGGGGGCCCACTCGATGGCCAGCGTCTGGGTCAGGTTGATGAGACCCGCCTTGGCGGCACCGTAGGCGGCGGTGCCCGGGGAGGGACGCATCCCGCTGACCGAGCCGATGTTGACGATCGACCCGCCTTCACCCTGGGCCTGCAAGACGGAATTGGCAGCCTGGGCGCAGTGGAGGGGCGCCAGCAGGTTGAGGGCCACGATCGAGGTGGAGAACCGGGGGGAGGCGGTGGCCGCGGCCGCCTGCGGTGAGCCGCCGGCGTTGTTGACCAGCGTGTCGAGCCTCCCGAACCGGTCCACGGTCGCCGCCACCATCGAGGACGCCTGATCGGGATCGCGTACGTCGGCACTCACGAAGACGGCGCGGCGGCGGACCCCGGCGGCGTCGGTCGCCTCGGGGAGCTCGTCGGCGGCCACCGGACGGCGCCCGCACACCACCACGTCGGCACCGGCGGCCAGAAAGGCCTCGGCGATCCCCCGGCCGACGCCCCGGGCCCCCCCGGTCACCACCACCGCCCGGCCGGTGAAGTCGAGCGCCCCGGAGCCGTGGGCGAAATCGAATGTGGCCACAGATGCCTCCCGGTCGCCGACTGGTACTGTCCTGACGCTGTATCAGATCACGCCGAATCAGATCACGCCGAATCAGATCACGCCGAGCGCGTGCCCACGCCCAGTCCGCGAAACCGGGTCTCGTGGGCGGCGATCCGCGGGTCCATGCCCCCGAGCCACCGGAGCAGGCCATGCCCATCAGGTCCCATCAGTTGCAGCCAGGCATCGCCGAGGTGGTCATCGACCACCCCCCGGTCAACGCCCTCGACGTGGCCGGTTGGTTCGCCCTGGCCGAGGCCGTCCTGGCCGCCGGCCGGGTCCCCGACAACCGGGTGGTGATCGTGCGGGCCGAGGGCCGCGGCTTCTGCGCCGGGGTGGACATCAAGGAGATCCGCGCCGGGGGGGACCGGGCCCTCATCGGCGCCAACCAGGGGTGCTTCGCCGCCTTCGCCTCGGTCTACGAGTGCGAGGTGCCCGTCGTCGCCGCCGTCCACGGGTTCTGCCTGGGCGGAGGTGTGGGCATCGCCGGCAATGCCGACATCGTGGTGGCCTCAGATGACGCCACCTTCGGACTGCCCGAGGTCGACCGGGGGGCGCTGGGTGCAGCCACCCATCTGTCCCGGCTGGTCCCCCAGCACCGGATGCGCGCGATGGTCTACACCGCGCGGCCGGCCACCGCCGCCGAGCTCCACCACTACGGATCGGTGCTCCGGGTCGTCCCCCGCGACCAACTGGTCGATGCCGCCTACGAGGTCGCCGGTGACATCGCCGCCAAGAGCCCGACCATCATCCGGAGGGCCAAGGAGTCCCTCAACGGCATCGACCCGGTCGACGTCAAGAGCAGCTACCGGTTCGAGCAGGGCTTCACCTACGAGCTGCACGTCGCCGGCGTGGCCGACGAGCAACGCGCCGCCTTCGTCGAGAAGCGCGACGCCGACACCTCCAACTAGGAATCGGGCCATGGCTGACAAGAGGATGAGCCTCGACGACCTCGTCGGCGAGCTGCGCAGCGGGATGACCATCGGCCTCGGCGGCTGGGGGTCGCGGCGCAAGCCGATGGCCGCGGTCCGGGCCATACTCCGCTCTGATCTCACCGATCTCACCGTCGTGTCCTACGGCGGGCCGGAGGTGGGCCTCCTCTGCGCCGCCGGCAAGGTCGCCAGGGCGGTGTTCAGCTTCGTCACCCTCGACTCGATCCCCACCGATCCCCACTTCCGGGTGGCCCGCCAGACCGGTGCCATCGAGAGCACGGAGATCGACGAGGGCATGTTCTATCTGGGCCTGCTGGCCGCGTCCCAGCGGGTGCCGTTCCTCCCCACTCGGGCCGGGCTGGGATCCGATGTGCTCCGGGTCAATCCCTCGCTGCGGACGGTCACCTCCCCCTACGACGACGGCGAGGAGCTGGTGGCGGTCCCGGCCCTGCGGCTCGACGCCGCAGTCATCCACGTCAACCGCGCCGATGCCAGGGGATCCGGCCAGATCCTCGGGCCGGACCCCTTCTTCGACGAGCTGTTCCTCGGTGCGGCCGAACGCCGCTTCGTGACCGCCGAGCGCATCGTCGACACCGACCGGCTGACATCGGAGGGCCCCATCCAGACGATGTGCATCAGCCGGCTACTGACCGACGGTGTGGTGGAGACACCCCGCGGCGCGCACTTCACCGCCTGCGTACCCGACTACCCACGGGACGAGGAATTCCAGATGGCCTACGTGGCCGCCGCCGGCGATCCGGACCGGTGGGTCGCCTTCCGCGGGCGCTACCTCGACGTGGACGAGGCGGGCTACCGGGCCGCCACCGAGGCGTTCGCCTCCGAGGGCGCCGGGTCGGCGGCCCCGGGAACGCCGTCGAGGGAGGTGGTGAAGTGACCGCCGCCTCCGGGGGGAGCGACGGGTCGGGGGTCAGCCGGGCGGAGTTCTGCGCCATCGCCTGCGCCGAGGTGTTCCGGGGCGACGGCGAGGTGATGGCCAGCGCCTTCGGGACGGCCCCGGCCATCGGGGCCCGGTTGGCCCGCCTGACCTTCGCCCCCGACCTGGTGCTCACAGACGGCGACGCCGCCCTGGTGGACGGGGCCCCGGCGCTCGGGGCACGCCCGTCGGAGCTGGTGTTGGAATCGCACATGCCCTACCGGAGGGTGTTCGACGTGGTGTGGTCGGGCCGGCGCAACCTGATCATGATGGCCTCGCAGATCGACCGTACCGGGAACCAGAACATCAGTGCCATCGGCGACTGGTCCCGACCCAAGGCGCAGCTCATCGGGGTGCGCGGTGCCCCGGGCAACACCGTCAGCCACTCGACGAGCTACTGGGTGCCGAACCACACGACCCGGTCGTTCGTCGAGCGCGTCGACGTGGTATCCGGCGTGGGATACGAGCGGGCCGCCGCCGCCGGCCCGTCGGCCACCCGCTATCACGAGATCCGTCGGGTGGTGTCCAACCTCGGCGTGTTCGACTTCGAGACGCCGGACAGGGTGATGCGCCTCCGCTCGGTGCACCCGGGCGTGACCGTCGACGAGATCGTCGAGGCGACCGGGTTCGACCTGGTGCTGCCGCCGGACGTCCCCGGGACCCGCCTGCCCGCCCCGGAGGAGCTCGAGTTGATCCGCACCGTGCTCGACCCCCGGGCCCTGCGGGACCGCGAGGTGCGATGACCGGCTCGGCCGGTTCGGACCCCGCCATCGGCCACCGGGGACCGGACCGGGTGCATCCCGCCCTCGACACCCGGTTCTGCCGGCTGGTCGGTGTCCGGTACCCCATCGTCCAGACCGGCATGGGTTGGGTGGCCGGGCCCCGACTGGTCGCCGCCACGGCCGAGGCGGGGGGACTGGGCATCCTGGCCTCGGCCACCATGACCTTCCCCGAGCTGGTCGCCGCCGTCGCCGAGGTCAGGGCGCGCACCGATCGGCCCTTCGGCGTCAACCTGCGCACCGACGCGGCCGATGTGGGCGAACGGGTGGCGCTGATGATCGACAACGGCGTGAAGGTGGCCAGCTTCGCCCAGGCGCCCAACCCCGACCTGGTGGCGCGATGCCGCGACGCCGGGCTGGTGGTGATGCCGACCATCGGGGCCCGCCGCCACGCGGAGAAGGTGGCCGGCTGGGGCGTCGACGCGGTGATCGCCCAGGGCGGGGAAGGTGGAGGCCATACGGGCACGGTGCCCACCTCGCTCCTGTGTCCGGCGGTGGTGGATGCCGTGGGGGACCGGGTGGCGGTCATCGCCGCCGGCGGGTTCTTCGACGGGCGGGGGCTGGTGGCCGCGCTCGCCTACGGCGCCTCGGGCATCGCCATGGGCACCCGCTTCCTGCTCACCCGCGAGAGCCGGGTGCCCGATGCCGTGAAGCAGCTCTACCTGGCCACCCCGGTCACCGGCACCGTGGTCTCGACCGCGGTCGACGGAGCGCCACAGCGGGTGATCCGAACCGGACTGGTCGACCACCTTGAGAGGGCGGGATGGCTGCGGAACATGCCGCGGGCCCTGGCCAACGCCCACGCCTTCCGCCGCCAGACCGGGACCTCGCTCGCCGAACTGCTGAGGGAGGGCCGGGCCCTCAAGCACGGCAATGAACTGACCTGGCCGCAGGTGGTGATGGCGGCCAACGCGCCGATGATGACCAAGGCGGCGCTGGTGGAGGGCCGGACCGATGTGGGCGTGCTCCCGACCGGTCAGGTCGTCGGTGAGATCGGCGAGCTTCCCACGGTGGCCGATCTGGTAGGACGGGTGGTCGCCGAGGCCACCGCCGTCCTCGACGGTTTCGGGGCTCCCGGCCGGCAGGAGGCGGGGCCGCCGGTGGGATGACCGCCGGCGATGGAGCACGGAACCGGGCAAATGGCATCCCAGGCCCACCCGTCAATGGTGCGGTGCCCTAGGGGAGCGGAATTGCCCATTGTGCCCCCTGCGGCAGTGAGCAATAATCTGTCATCACCGCGAAATGTGACCGAGCATCCGCTACACCCTGCCCAGGATCAATGATCCCGCCCCGCCAGGCGCATCGATCCACTGAATGACCTGAATTCGAGGAGTCCCAATGTCGGAGGCGTTCCCCTCATCCCCCAGCGATCCGACCCGAGACCGGCCCCGCGGCCGGTCTCCGATCAGCATCAACGGAGTAGGCGCGGTCACCGGCTACGGCTGGGGCAAAAAGCACATCTGGGACGGGTTCCTCCTGGGCGAGAGCGCGGTCAAGCTGGTCGCAGGCCTCGACGGCTATCTCGAGAACGGCCAGGCCTACCTGTCCCTGATCACCGATGAAGGCGACCGCCGCGACGGCCCGAGCCGCTTCATGCGGGCGCTGCGCTTCGCCGCCCGGGAGGCCATTGCCGACGCCCTCGAGCGGGGCTGGAAGCCCGGGCCGGTGGTGGGGGTGGTCCACAGCCTCGAGAAGGGCGACATCGACATGTGGAGCGAGTTCTACCGGTCGGGCGAGAGCCGGGTCAGGGCCAAGCGGTGGGTCAATATGATGCCCTCCACCGTCATTTCCATGATGATGAACGAGAATGATTTCCACGGCCCGGCCATGTCGGTTTCCGCCATGTGCGCCAGCGCCAATGCCGCCATGATCACCGCCAAGTCGTGGATTGATACCGGCATTGCGTCCGATGTCATTCTGCTGGCCACCGACCTCTCGGGGATGCCCCAGAACCTGCGTGCCTTCAGGGACCTCGGCGTGGCCGTCCTCGACACACCGCCCTTCGAGGCCTGCCGTCCCTTCCAGGAGGGCAGTCGGGGCTTCGTCGGGGGTGAGGCGGCCGTCGCCATGGTGCTCTCCTCCGACACGACCGGCTCCTATGCCTCGGTGCTCGGGGGGGCGATGACCATGGACGCCTACAACCTGGTCGGGGTGGCGCCGGACCTCAAAGAGATGTTCCGCTGCTTCCGCGAGGCCGTGGCCGACGCTGGCGTCGAGCCCGAGGACGTCGCCTACATCAATGCCCATGGTCCTGGCACCGCCCAATGCGACGCAGCCGAGACGAAGGTCCTCGATGACCTCTTTCCGGCCGCCCGTGGCATTTTCTCGGTCAAGCCGCTGATAGGCCATTGCCAGTCGGCGGCGGCCGCAGCAGAGACACTGGCCACTATTTACGCCTTCCAGACCGGATTCGTTCCCGCCCCACGCCAGGTGGCGCCCGGCCACCCGAAGCTCGTCGACGGGCGGACCCCGCGTGTGCCAGGGCTGATGTTGAAGTCGGCCCTCGGCATGGGTGGATATAACACCGTCGTGGTGCTGGCGGAACCCGACAAATAGGGTCGGAGCCGGACCGCTCCGTCACTGGCCGAGAAAGGGCACTCGATTCAGGCACTGACGGCCGTCCCCAAGGCTAAAGGTCGACCCCGATTGCGCCGATACCCGAGTTCTATGGCCAAGACGAGCAGCTTCGGCGATCGGCGCTCCCGGGTGTCGTTCGATCGAGTCGAGCTGGCCCGGTCGCCGCTCGGCGAGCGCGCCTTCGAGCTGTCCCAGGGGGTGGAGCTCGTCGGCAACGAGCTCCAGTCGGTGACCTGGGTCTACGACATCGGCCGGGACTCGGTCATCTGGTCCTCCCCGATCGAGGAGTTCTTCGGGTTCGAGGAGGGGGTGCGGGGGTTCTCCGTGGTCCCCGACCACGCCGCCGCCCTCAGCGTCGCCGAAGGGCCGGGCCGTCGCCGCAGCGACCAACGGGATCCGTCGGGCCTCTCTTCGCGCTTCGCCGGTGGCGCCGAGGCCGGGGACGCGCTGCTCGCACCCATCCTGGCCCCGATCCGCCGGGGCTCGCCGCCGGCCGAGTTCGACCTCCAGATGGTCGTGCACTGCCCCGACGGGGTCGCCCACAATGTGGTGGTCCGGGCGTCTCCCATGACCACTTCGGGCGATGCACCCAAGGATCGGCCCCGGTCCTTCTATGCCGGCGTGGTGGTCGACGTGACCGCCCAGCAGCGGTACGAGAAGGAGCTCGGCGAGATGGTCGACCGCTATCGGCTCCTCACCGAGGTCTCCCCCGACGTGGTGTTCGTGCACCAAAACGGGAAACTTGTCTACGGCAACCGCGCCGCGGCGCGGATGACCGGCTCGGTGTCGACGGACGAGGAGTACAGCCAGGCGATCGCCAAGCACTACGGCCGCCCGATGACCGACTTCATGCACCCCGGTGACATCCCCGAGGTGGCCGAGCGCCTGGCCCAGCTCACCGAGCAGGGACAGTTCTTCGAGCACGGCGAGGTGCGGGTCGTCGCCCTCGACGGAACCGTGACCGTCATGGAGGTGACCAGCGTCCGCACTGTCTGGGCCGGTGAACCCGCCTACCAGGTGATCGCCAGGGACATCTCCGAGCGCAGGGCCGCCGAATCGGCCAGCCGCTACCGGGCCAGCCTGGTCGCCCATGTCTCCGACGCCATCATCGGCATCGACGCCAACGGCATGATCGAGAGTTGGAACGAGGCGGCACAGGCCATCTACGGATGGACGGAGGCCGAGGTGGCCGGCATGTCCATCGGCGCCGTGGTCACCGCCAACCGCACCGACAGCGCGGCCGTCCTCGAGCGGGGCCAGCGGACCCACGTGCGCAAGGACGGCTCCTCGGTGGACGTGATGGTCTCCATCGACCCGCTTATTGACGACGACACCCAGCCGTCCGGCTGGGTCGTGGTGTGCACCGAGCTCACCGACGCCCGCCAGGCCGAGGCCGGTCGCCGGGCCGCCGAGGAGCGGTACGAGGCGGTGGTGGCCTCGCTGAGCGAGGGCATCGTGCTCTTCGACGAGGCGGGCAGGATCTCCGCCCACAACGAGGCGGCCGGCCGCATCCTCGGGGACCGGCTGAAGGCGGGGAACAGCCACCAGATCTTCACCGGGGCGTCGATCGCCATCGAGGCCAACGGGCATCCGATGTCACCGGGCATGTTCCCCCACGCACGCACCTTGCTGTCGGGCGAGTCCGAGGACGACGTGGTGGTCGGCGTCACCGACGGGAGCGGCCGCCGTCAGTGGCTCTCGCTGAGCTCCCGCCTGCTGTCCGGGGCCGGGCAGGTGGACGCCCCCATGGTGGTCTGCTCGTTCACCGACGTGACCGACCGGAAGGCGGCGGAGGCCCAGCTGCACTGGCTGGCCTACCACGACTCGCTCACCGGGCTCGGCAACCGGTCCCTGTTCAACGACGAGCTCGAGCGGGAGCTCATGGTGTCGATGCAGCGGGGCACCAACCTGGCCGTCCTCTTCATCGACCTCGATCGCTTCAAGCTGGTCAACGACTCGTTCGGGCACGCCTGTGGCGACGAGGTCCTGTTGGCCCTGGCCCAGCGGTTCAAGTCGGCGGTGCGAGGCGGCGACCTGGTCAGCCGGTTCTCCGGCGACGAGTTCGTCGTGCTCTGCCGCAACGTCCACGACGTCAACGTGGCGGTGAGCCTGGCCACCGAGTACTCGAGACTGTTGGCCGAGCCGGTGCAGCTCTCATCCGGGCGCAACGTGGTGGTCACCTGCAGCGTCGGGATCTCCTTCGTCATGCGGGGCCGCCAGGCCGCCCAGGACATCCTCCAGCAGGCCGACACGGCCATGTTCCAGGCCAAGAACCGGGGACGCTCGCGCGTCGAGGTGTTCGACGAGTCGCTGCGGGCCAAGTCGGTTGCCCGCCTCGAGATCTACGACGACCTGCGCCACTCGATCGACCACGACGAGATGACCGTCCACTACCAGCCCATCGCCACCGTCAAGGAGGACCGGATCGTGGCCATGGAGGCGCTGGTCCGCTGGCACCACCCGTCCCGGGGCCTGCTCGGCCCGATGGAGTTCATCCCGTTCGCCGAGGAGACCGACCTGATCTTCTCGCTCGGGCGCTGGGTGCTCCGGGAGGCGTGCCAGGCAATGGCCAAATGGCGCCGCGAGCTGCCCGGGGCCGAGGACGCCTACGTCACCGTGAACCTGTCGGCCCACCAGCTGAGCGACACCGAGCTCCTCGACACCATCGCCTCGGCGCTGGCTGATTCGGGGCTCCCTCCCGAGGCGCTGGTGATGGAGGTGACCGAGAGCATGCTGATGAGTGACACGTCGGCATCGATCGCCATGCTGGGCGGCATCCACGAGATGGGCGTCGGCCTGGCCATCGACGACTTCGGTACCGGCTTCTCGTCGCTCGCCCAGCTCAAGCGCTTCCCCGTCAAGATCCTTAAGATCGACAAGTCGTTCGTGGACGGCCTGGGCACCTTCGACAACGACGAAGCCATCGTCGCCGCCATCGTCCAGCTCAGCAAGGCGCTCGGACTGGTGGTCCTGGCCGAGGGGGTGGAGACGCCGATCCAGCTGCAACGGGTCTCGGAGCTCGGCTGCGACCTCTACCAGGGCTACCTGATGTCCCGGCCGACCCGCGCCGACCGGGTCGACTTCAACATCCGGGCGCCGCAGGACGAGGCCACCGGGTTGAGCCTGGTCCCCGATCCCGAACCCCTCCCCAGGCCCGGTGCGGCCGGCGAGTTGGGCCCGTCATCCCCGGAGGCCGGGTAGCCGGGACCCGGGGTCGGCGGAGTCCTGGGGTCGGCCCGGCGGGGGCCGGCTGGTAGTCGCCTCGACGGGTGCCGGCGGTACGAGCCTGACCGAGACGGTCAAGCGGCCCTTCGAGGCCGTGGAACGCCGTCGGAAGAGTCCGGAGTTCGGGGCCAGTCCGACCAGGATCATCGAAGGGGATGAGGAGCTGCTGGAAGGTTGGCGAAGTGAGCGTCGAGTACCCGGCCCGGGTCAGGCTCTGACGATGTTCCTGCCCGGCATCGGCTCAGCGAGGGCTGCCCGCCATTCGGGCGCGCCGAAGGCATTTGCAAAGTACTGCGATTCGTGAGCCACATACGGGTGGGAGAACTCCATGATGCTCACGGAGTAGGTGGGCACCCCGTCGTACGTGATGATGCACTCGCTTACCCACAGATCTCCGCCGCCGACGATCCGGAGGACGGTGAACCGGCGACTGGCAGGATGCCCGCCACGTTGAGCCGAGATTGTTGCGCGGCCCCGGAATCGCTCACCTGACTGGGGATAGTCCAGGATCGCGTCCGCACTGTAGATGGCGTGCTCGGCTTCGACATCCCCGCGTTCCGATGCCCGCCAGTGTTCCTCGAGTGCCGCCTTCGTCTGGGCATCAGAATCCATCGGGTTGTCCCTTCTGCTGGCGGGCGGAGCAATCCGGCTCCCGGGGATGCACCGAGGCTCCGCCCCGGGCCTGACCGTTGCTTTCGACAGTCAAGCTCATGTTGCTCGGGAGACGCGCGTGCCGGACGGACGCAAACACGTAGCTTTGTCGCCGACCCGGCCATCTCGGATACCCAGCACCTGCGCAGCGAGACTGAGACAATGGTGCCCAGGAGGTTCACATGGCGGATGAATCAAACGACATTGCGGACCGGCACAGGCGAATCTGTGAAACATTCGGCGACGCGGTCAGCGAAGTCGGCGAGCACTGGCAGTCGCAATCACCGTGCGCCGAATGGGACGCAAGAGGCGTCCTGGAGCACGTGATCGGATTTCACGATGTACTACTTCTCAGGCCGCTGGGTGCCAAGCCACAGCGCCCAAAGGGCGATCCTGTGGGTCGCTGGGCGGCCACTCTCGAGGCACTCGAACCTCTGCTGAGCCGTCCCGGCCTGTTGGAGAGCGTCGTCCACGTTCCTCCGGTTGGTAATACTCCCCCGTCCCAGATTGACGCGGCTCGCATCGTGCCGCTGCTGAGCCTTGACGTGACGGTTCATACCTGGGACCTCGCTCGGGCGGCAGGGCACGAAATCGTCCTTGACCCTCAGCTGTGTCGCACGTTCTTGGAAGGCCTACCCTCCGATGACACAGTCCTCTCCGGATCGGGCATGTATGACAGCCCGTTACGGGTACCCGCTGGATCAGATGCACAGACCAGACTCCTTGCCCGCCTGGGTCGTGACCCCGACTGGAGCCCCTAGGGCTTCTCCGACATACCGTTTGGCCACGCTCGCGAAAACCACGATCCCGATCTTGGGGCACCCGCTTAGTCGGGACACACCGACACCGCCGAGGGGTAGTGAGGCACCGGAGGGCGTAGTGGTGCGTCGGCGAGGAGGTTGGCGCAGCTCGGAGATAGCGTTTCACGCAGGAGTCGGTAACCTACGGTCTAAAGAGGCTCTGCCTTAGGTGCCAGGCGGTCGAGGGGAGTACAAGTCGACATGACACTCGGCGATGTGAATTTTGAGACTCCTTTGGAGCCTGCATGGCTCTGCCAGGGCCCGGGTTGACACGACCCTCGATGGCCGGAGTACCTCCTACTGCAGCTGGGCCGCAGGTGATCGAGCCACCCGCCACCGCAACAGCCCATGCTGGGACTCCCCTTGAAGGGGCGCGCGTCGGCGTTTCGACGATCGGGCAGTCCCTTTCGGCAAAACGCAACAGTCTCAATTTCCTGAGGCTGGTCCTTGCACTGGCGGTCGTCTTTTCCCATTCGATCACGTTGGGACTGTTCGGGAGTGAATGGATACTCGGGAAGACAACTTTGGGAACGGTCGCAGTGTACGGATTCTTCGGAATCAGCGGGTACCTGATCGCCGGGAGTGCAACCCGCAACAATGCCGGACGCTATCTGTGGCAGCGCTTCCTCAGGATATTCCCGGCGTTCTGGATCTGCCTGCTCGTTACCGCATTCGTGTTCGGGACGATCGCATGGTTTCACGTCAATCCGGGACTCTCCAGGACTTGCGGACTCCACTGTTATCTCACTGAACCGAATGGACCCTTCGGGTACGTGACGAAAAACCTCTGGTTACAGGTGAATCAGGGCAACATCGCCAAGACGCTGCCCAATGGCTGGGACAGCTTCGGATGGAACGCCCAGCTCTGGACACTGGTGCTGGAGTTCCTCTGTTATCTGCTGCTTGCTGCTTTCTCCGTACTCGGGTTGCTCAAACGACGTTCGCTGGTCGCCCTGATTGCCGCCATCGCATGGATCGCTGAGGTCGTGATCACCTCGACCCCCACGCTGGCCCGGGATTTCGCCTTCCCTCTATTTGACAAATGGGCCATCATTAAGGTTCTTTTCTTCACCCTACAAACCACGAATATTCTTGCCCTCGTGCCGATCTTTCTCTCGGGATCTCTCCTCTACCTCTATCGCGAGAAGATGCCGGACTCTGGGGCTCTTGCGCTCGGAGCAACAGTCCTGGTCCTGGCGGGCCTTGTCATTCCAGTTGGACAAGGACAATCTCTCAACAGCATGGCTCTCACCGCGGTCTTCCTCGCCTATCCGCTGATTTGGCTCGGAATCCACCTTCCCTTCCCAACGGTCGGCGCTGTCAATGACTACTCGTACGGGATCTACATCTATGCGTTCCCGATTCAGCAGCTGTTGGTGTTGTGGGGAATAAACAAGTGGGGGTATTGGCCTTATACGCTTCTGTCGGTGGCTGCGGTGATTCCCTTTGCGGTTGGAAGTTGGTGGCTCATCGAGAAGCACGCGCTCAAGTTGAAGGGGCTGAAGGTACCAAGGCCTTTCCGATCGGACTCATCCTAGAAATCGGCCGCATCCCCTGACCTCACCTGAGCCACCCTTTTCGACTGGCGATGGCCCCCGGTGCTGGTCGGGGGCTGGTCATTGGTCCTCCGGATCGGTCCGTTCTCCGGATCGGTCCGTCCTCCGGTCACAGGGTCCCAAAACTTCCGAGAGGTCATCTTCGCCGCGTGGCTTAAGGGATGCCGCCGGTGGCAGGCGATAGCCGGCGCCGATCCGGTGCCGGCCCGGGGCCGTTGGTTCCCTCGCTACATCGAGAACGAAAGCGGCACGGCGGAACGACATCCAGACAGACCCTTGGACAGATGTCCAAGTCTCCCTTATCGTGATTTCGTGGAGTTCAGCGCCGGTGAAGCTCCCAAGGGGGAGGATCGACGAATGTCGCACGGGAAGCTTCGAGTCTTTCAGTTTGCCACTGGCAACGTCGGCTCCGAGATGGTGGGGCGGATCGTCGACCATCCCGACCTAGAACTGGTCGGCCTCTACTGCTACTCACCCGACAAGGTGGGCCTCGACGCTGGCGAGATCATCGGGATCGCTCCGCTCGGGGTGACGGCTACGGGCGATGTGGCCGACGTGCTCCAGGCCAAACCGGACGTAGTGAACTTCAACGGCGTCTGGCCGGACATCGATCTGTTCTGCGAACTGCTCGATGCGGGCATCAATGTCGTGACCACATCGGATTGGATCACTGGCTACCACCGCGATCGGAATCACCCCCACCCGTCGGGGCGGAAGCCAACGGAACTCATCCTGGCCGCCTGTCAACGTGGAGGTGCGACGTTCTATGGGACTGGTATGAATCCCGGTCTCGCCCAGATTCTCAGCATCGTGGCCACGGCAGGAATGGGACGGGTGGACCACATCACCGTTCTGGAGACGGTCGATGTCTCATGTCACCACTCGGTGGACACATGGAAGAACGTGGGCTACGGACGGCCCGTGGACGACCCTGAGGTTCCCGGCCTCCTGGAGACCGGTTGTACGGTCTTCGCCGACTCGATCTACCTGATGGCGGACTGCCTCGACCTCGAGATTGAAGACATCGTGTTCGAGTGTGAACTCGGTGCCTGCACCGAACACGTTGATCTGGGCTGGTGGACGTTGCCGAAGGGGTCAGTGGGAGCCAGCCTCGCCAAGTTCAAGGGAATCTCGGGTGGTGATCCTAAGATCGAGGTGCACCTCGAATGGCAGATGGCCCCGAAGACAGAACCACGTTGGGATGTTCAAGGTTGCTACATCACCACCATCGAGGGTGACCCCACGATCGTCAACCGCCATATGATTTTCCCCGCCACCGGGATGCCGCACGGTGCCTGGACACCGGAGTACTTCGCCTCGGTGGGAATGACGATCACCGGGATGCCTGCACTGAATGCCATCCGGTCTGTGTGCGAAGCGAAACCGGGCCTAATGACGAGTTCGGACCTTCCGCTGCGCTCCTTTGCTGGTCGATTTCACGGCCAGGTGCCAACCGAAACGGTGGCAGGTAGATAGCGCCGTGGGCCTCCGTTACCCATTTCCCGCCTCGCCCAACGGTTGGTTCAGTGTCGGTGCAGGAGCCGAACTCGCGCCAGGCGATGTGCGGCCGGTGACCTATCTCGAGCAGGATCTCGTGCTGTTCCGGGGTGAGGACGGAAACGCTCGTGTCTTTGACGCCTACTGTCCCCACCTGGGAGCCCACTTGGGCATCGGTGGTCGCGTGTGTGGGGATGGAATCGCCTGTCCTTTCCATGGTTGGCGCTTCGACGCCGGAGGCCAGCTCGCCGAAGTACCGGGACTGGATCGTGCGCCCCCGCGCGCCAGTGCCCATGCATGGCCGGTGTGCGAGCGCAATGGTCGTATCTTCATCTGGCATCACGCCGACGATCTTCCGCCCAGCTACGAAGTAATCGGTTACCGACCGAACGAGTCGGACTGGACGCCTTGGAGATCCAACTCCTACGAAGTGCGAGTCCACGTCCAGGATCTGACCGAGAACATCATCGACCGGTCGCACTTCTCAGCGGTCCATGACATGGCACCACCCGAGATCAATCACTTCGATGTGCGGTTCGACGGTAGCTCGATGATCGTCGAGCAGAGCCTCAAGGTGACCGCCGTGGACGTCGCCGGGTACGAGATCCAGGCGACCTCGACCTCCTGCGGCCCGGGGATCGTGGCGGTCGAGGTCAGCCGGGAGCCCATCGAGATGCTGACCTACATCACGCAGACCCCCATCGACGAGGAGCTCACGGAGGTGAACCTCTGTTTCTCGATGAAGGCACTGTCGGACGAGAAGGCTACCGAGTCGATCAGCGAACTCAACGACAGGATCACCAATGAGCAGTTCACCCAGGACTTGCCGATCTGGGAGAACAAGATCTACCGAGAGCGCCCGATGCTCACCAAGAACGACGGCCCGGTAGTGCAATACCGCCGGTGGTTTCGCCAGTTCTACTCTGATCAGGGCTGACAGCGGCCACGGAAGTGTTCATACTCGGGTGATCACACGCCCGACATGCCGTCTAGGCGCGCTCGCGAACGCCACCGGCGACGCTGGGGGCACCTCTGGCAACACCCGTGAGAACTGGATCCCACGGAGAAGACCCCGCGATTTGGCCATCCTGTGGTGCTCTGCGGATGCGGTGCGTCGTCAGCCCCGTCGACCACCTCAGCCTCGACCCACTCCAGCGTGCACCTCTGCGTGAGTAGGAACAACGGCGGCGGCGGCATCGCTCGCTGGCAGTAGGAGATACCACCGCTCCGTTCGCCTGGGCGCGCGGCGATCCGGCCAATCCCGATCAGTGGTACGACACACCAGACGGATCGCTACGCTCCGGGGCAATCGTCATCCCCATCACCAACCTGTCCGGTAAACCGGGGGATGCTCACTTCGTGGAGTGAGGTTCGATGACGATGTCTGCTGTTTGAAGTCTCTTGAGGACTCGGTTCTCTCTCCCATATGACAGCGGCGTGAACAAGAGCGTGTCGAGAGGGAACCACAGACCCACCCACACCAACACCCACCCTCCGGAGTCGAGGACGAGGTTGGCATTACCACTGGCGCCCACGATGCTCGACTTTATGATCACAAGGAGAAATCCCAATACGACAACGGGGAGCCCGATCCACAGCGAAACCACGCCGTCCAGTCGGACTGCGCGGCGCTCGCGTTGGTTGTAGGCGATTCGATGCTCGCAGTAGCGATTGAGGGTCCCCCCGATCCGTTGCTCGATGCCCTCTGAGACCTCCTCTGGGGGCAGGGCCAGTTCAATCCGTACGGGTCCGCTGGACCGACGGCTTCGTAGCATGCTGATGCAGTACTCCAGTCCTGTCATGAAGTTCCGGTATTCGGAGAACAGGTCTACTGGCGCGAGAACGAACAGCTCTTCCGGGCTGGTCAGCGACAGTGAGATGACTTGGGGAGATTGCCCGGCCATGACACTATGGTCTAGTCGCCTCGGGCAATCGACACCCTGCGACCACCGCAACCCGCTGGGATCCGAAGCCGCCCTATCCCAGTCGCTCGATGATGGTGGCGTTGGCCTGGCCGCCGCCCTCACACATCGTCTGGAGCCCGTAGCGGACCCCGGTCCGCTCCATCTCGTTGAGCAGGGTGGCCAGCAGCCGCGCCCCGGACCCGCCGGTCGGGTGCCCGATGGCGATGGCGCCACCGTTGACGTTCACCCTTTCCATGTCCGGGTGGTGCTCCTGCTCCCACGCCAGCACCACCGAGGCGAACGCCTCGTTGATCTCGATGAGGCCGATGTCGTCGAGCGAGAGCTTCGACTTCTCGAGCACCAGCGTGGTGGCGGGAATCGGCGCGGTCAGCATGATGACCGGGTCGTTGGCGGCCACTGCGAAGGTATGGAAGCGGGCGCGGGGCCGGAGTCCGAGTTGGCCGGACCGCTCCTCGGACATGATCAGCACGGCCGCGGCCCCGTCGGAGATCTGGGACGAGCTGGCCGCGGTGATCAGCCCGTGCTCGCTGAAGGCCGGTGGGAGGCCGGCCAGCTTCTCGTAGGTCGATCCCCCCCGCACCCCCTCGTCGAAGGTGAGGGGTCCCTCACCGGCCGGGTCGCCCTGGTCGGTCCCGGCCACCGCCACCTTGTCCTCGACGCGGGCCCGACGGGTGGCCAGGGGCACGATCTCGTTGTCGAACCTGCCCTCGGCGATGGCCCGGGCCGCCCGGTCGTGCGACCGCAGGGCGTACCGGTCCATCGCCTCGCGGCTGATCCCCCACCGGCGGGCGATCTCCTCTGCCGACAGGCCCTGATGGATGAAGTCGAAGCGGCCGTGCACGGTGGGCCCGTAGGCCACACCGGGGCCGTGGTCGGTGGTCGAGCCGATCGGCACCCGGCTCATCGCCTCCACCCCCCCGCCGATGACGATGTCCATGGCCCCGGACATGACCGCCTGGGCGGCGAAGTGGACCGCCTGCTGCGCCGATCCGCACTGCCGGTCGACGGTGGTCCCGGGGACGGTGACCGGGAAGCCGGCGGCCAGCGCCGCGTTCCGCCCCACGTTCATCGCCTGCTCCCCCACGGTCATGGTGCAGCCGTAGACCACGTCCTCGACCGAGCCCGGGTCGAGGCCGTTGCGCTCGATCAGCGCCTTCAGCGGCTCGGCGGCCAGGTCGACGGCGTGCCACCCCGACAGCCGGCCGTTCCTCTTGCCCACCGGGGTCCGGACCACATCGACGATCACCGCGTTCGGCATCCTGCCATTGTGGCCGACGGGGCCTGGTTGCCGGAAATCTGGCGGTGTGTCAGATTTCCTCTGGCACCCGACCGACCGCCGACCGTCGGCCGCCGACCGCCGACCGCCGACCGCCGACCGAACGATGGACCCGACCATGGACGCACCGATGGACCTGCGCTTCACCCCGGCCCAGGAGGCGTTCCGGGCCGAGGCGCGGTCCTGGCTCGGAGGCAACGTGCCCGAGCCGGGGTCGCTCCGCTCGCTCGACACCGCCGAGGGCTTCGAGGACCATCGGGCCTGGGAGCGGGCCATGTACGCCGACCGGTGGTCGGTGGTGTCCTGGCCCGAGGAGTTCGGGGGCCGGGGGGTGGGCATCGTCGAGTGGCTGATCTTCGAGGAGGAGTACTGGCGGGCGGAGGCGCCCCTGCGGGTCAGCCAGAACGGGGTGTTCCTGCTGGCCCCGACCCTGTTCGAGTTCGGAACCGTCGGGCAGAAGCAGCGATTCCTCCCCGCCATGGCCTCGGGCGCCGAGATCTGGTGCCAGGGGTGGTCCGAGCCCGACGCCGGAAGCGATCTGGCCGGGATTCGCAGCCGCGCCGTCCGGTCGCCGGACGACGACGGATGGCTGCTGACCGGCCAGAAGACCTGGGCCTCCCGGGGCGCCTTCGCCGAGTGGTGTTTCGGGTTGTTCCGCACCGACCCGGAGGCGGAGCGTCACCAGGGCCTGACCTACTTCCTGATCGAGATGGGCACTCCCGGCGTGACGGTGCGCCCGATCCCCCAGATCGACGGCGAGACCGGCTTCGCCGAGATCTTCTTCGAGGACGCCTTCGTCCCCGATGAGCAGGTGCTCGGGGGGGTGGGCCGCGGTTGGGGCGTCGCCATGGCCACCGCCGGCTCGGAAAGGGGCCTGAGCCTGCGCAGCCCGGCCCGCTATACCGAGGCGGCCCACCGGCTGGTGGCGCTGTACCGCCGTCACCTCGACGATGACCCGGTCCGCGCCGCGCGCAGCGCCGACGCAGTGGCCCAGGCGTGGATGGACGCCGAGGCGTACCGGCTCCACACCCTGTGGACCGCCACCCGGGTACTCGACGGCGGCTCTGTCGGGCCCGAGGCCAGCGCCAACAAGATCCACTGGTCGGAGACCGACCTGACCATCCACCGGACGGCCCTGGCGCTTCTCGGCCCAGAGGCCGAGCTGCATGGCGCCGGGACCGTCGCGCCCTGGCTCGACGGCTATCTCTTCGCCCTCGCCGGCCCCATCTATGCGGGAACCAACGAGATCCAGCGCAACGTGGTGGCCGAGCGCATGCTCGGTCTGCCCCGCACCTGAGGGAGAGATCGGCCCCGTGCGCTTCGCCTTCACCGAGCAGCAGATCGAGTTCCGCGACGCGGTGCGCCAGGTGCTGGCCAAGGAGTGCACCACCGACGACCTGCGGGCCGCCTTCGACTCCCCCGCCGCCCGGACCCCCCGCTGGGCCACCCTGGCCGCCCTGGGTGTGGTCGGCCTGTCGGTGCCCGTCGCCCACGGGGGCCTCGGACTGGGCCTCGTCGACCTGGTCCCCCTGCTCGAGGAGGCCGGGCGGGTGGGACTGCCCGAGCCCTTGCTCGAGACCACCGCCCTGGCCGCCCCGGTGCTGGCCGAGATGGCCGGGGCCCGCCCCGGAACCGGAGCGGCGACAGCGCTCCGACTGGAGTCGATCGCCACGGGAGGGATGGCTGCGGCCGTCGGGGCGCCGGGGTCGGCGGCCGCCCCCCTGGCCGGGGCCGACGGTGGCGACCTGTTCGTGCTCCACGCACACGGCGCCGACGGTCCGGAGGTCCACGTGGTCGAGTCCGGTGCGGTCGCCGTGGTGCCGGTGCCCTCCCTCGACCCGACCCGGCGGCTGGGGCTGGCCCGGTGGAACCCGACTCCCGAGAGCCGGGTGGCGACCGGGGCCCTCGCCGCGTCGCTCATCGGGCGCACCGCTGACCGGGCGGCGGTGGCCACCGCTGCGGAACTGCTCGGCCTGGCCGACCGGATGATCGGACTGGGCGCCGACTATGCCCGGGATCGCCACCAATTCGGGAAGCCGATCGGGAGCTTCCAGGCGGTGAAGCACCTCCTGGCCGGAGCCCGGGTCAAGCTCGAATTCGCCCGACCGGCGGTGTACGGCGCGGCGTGGGCGCTGGACGAGTGCAATCCTGCGGTGGCGTCGAGGGCGGCGTCGACCGCCAAGGCCTACGCCTCCGACGCGGCCACCGAGGCGGCCCGGGTGTCCCTCCAGGTCCATGGGGCCATCGGCTACACCTGGGAGTGCGACCTCCACCTGTTTCTGAAGCGGGCCTGGGCCCTGTCCGAGGCGTGGGGATCGGCCGCCGACCACCGGTCCCGGGTGTTGTCATCCCTGATCGAGTCGTCCTGAACCACTCGTGGCGACCCTCGAAGGCGCTCAGGGGTGGGCGAAGGCGTAGATCGGCATCCCGTTGCATGCCACCGATTGCGAAGGAAGGTAGGGGCCGTTGATGACCACGCCGAGCGATCCGTTGGGAGCGGGCCCGGCGTCACCCTCGATGGTGATGACGGCACCGTCAGGCCAGGTCTGGGCGACCAGGCCCATATGCACCGAGGTCGAGCCCGAAGACGGCCCGGTCCCGTAGAGCACGGCATCGCCGGGGAGCGGCGGCGCGGTGGGCGGGAGCACCTGGGCGTTGGCCGCAGCCCAGTCGTAGATGCTGCCGGTGAACTGATACGAGGGGATGGGCACACCCGCCTGCTGCCACACCCAGCTGGCGAACAGGGCGCACCACTCCTCACACGGCCCGTACGGGTTGCAGAACGCTCCTCCCACCGGGTCCCTGTCGACCTGGCTGTTGGCGATGGTCACGATGGCCGAGCCCGTCGGTGAGGGCGACGGGCTCGGGGGATTGGCGAAGGAGTACGACCAGCCGTCCGGCTCGAGCAGCCAGTACCCGTGGCCGTCCGGCGTGAGGGCCATGCCGGCCACCGGCGGGACATCGGCCGGGTCGCCCCCGTAGCCGCCCCCGAGTGAACCGTAGAAGTTGGTCTGCCCGAATCAGAATGCCGCCGTCGGTGGACACCAGCAGGTATCCGGCGTCGTGCGCCGAAGCCACCATCCCCACCACCGGGTTGTTCAGGGCGCGCCCGCCCATCGAACCGTCGAAGGGGGCGTCCCCGAAGGCGAAGACCCCACCGTCGGCCGCCACCAGCCAGTAGCCCCGGCCGTCGGGAGTGGCGGCCATGCCCACGATGGGTTGGTTCAGCCGGGTGGCGCCCATCGAGCCGTGGAAAGCGGCATCGCCGAACGAGAAGACGCCGCCGTCCATGGCGGCCAACCAGTAGGCCTGGCCGTCCGGGGTGGCGGCCATGGCCACGACCGGCCCCTGCAGCCGGAGCGCACCCAGCGAGCCGTAGAACCCGGCGTTGCCCTGGGCGAACACCCCGCCGTCCGCCGAGGCCAGCCAGTAGCCCTGGTCGACCGGCGTGGCGGCCGGGTTGGGGGTCATCGCCACCATCAGCGAATTGAGCCCCGAGCCGGGCGGCGCGTTGGCCGAGCGGCGGGGCGGCCGAATTCTTGCCCGCACCCCATGGAAAAACAGCCATGGAGAGTGGTAGCGTGGTCACACCACGTGGTATTCATGCGCCACGGGGTGGCAACGAGGGGAGAGGTCGATGGAGGCAACCACACGGTGACTCTGCGACCTCCCCAGCCCGAACCGTTCCTCCGGGGCGCGCCCTATCCCCCCGCTGGGGACAACCCCTACCCACGGGCCGACCCCGTCGATGCGCCCCGACTGCCCGCCGACGTCTGGCACTCGGCGCTGGTCCCCGCGGGTGTCCGCCTCGAGCTGGTGGGAGACGCCGACGCGGTGGACATCGCCTATCACACGGGCTCGGGGAACATGGGCTACCGCGGTGACGGTGCGGGGATCACCTTCTCCCTGTGGAGGGGTGGCAGCAACGTCTGGAGCGAGGAAGCCGTGCTCGGCGACGGCCTGGTCAGGCTCCCACTCGGTTCGTCCCCTCCGGCGGACCCGGCCGTCATCTACCTGCCCGAGGGGATGCACCCGGTCATCCACTCCATCTCCGCCGTGCGGGGGGTGATCACCCCGGCGCCGGCCCAGCCCCGTTGGATCGCCTACGGCGACTCGTCCACCCAAGGCTGGATCGCCTCGGGACCCTCGCTGGGGTGGGCTGCCGTGGCGGCCCGAAGCGCTGGCCTCGACCTGGTGAACCTGGGCTATGCCGGCGCGGCCCGGGGGGAGATCGTCACCGCCGAGAACATCGCCGGGTTGCGGGCCGACATCATCACCATCGCCTACGGGGAGAGCTGCTGGACGCGGACACCCCACAATGTCGGCATGGTCAGCGAGGGGTTGTGGGGATTCCTCGACGTGGTCCGACAGGGCCACCCGACCACGCCGATCGTGGTCATCAGCCCCGTGGTCCGCTCCGACGCCGAGGAGGCACCCAACCGGCTCGGTTCCTCCCTGGCCGATATCCGCCACGCCATCGAGATGGTGACCCGTGACCGGATCGTCTGCGGCGACCACACCCTCGCGCTGGTGGCGGGGAAGACCATCATCAACGCCGAGCACCTGGCCGACGGCATCCACCCGAGCGACGAGGGCCACAAGCGGATCGCCGCCACCGTGGCCAGGGCCCTCACCGCGGCGATGAAGTCGGCGCAGGAGACGCCACAGCCCGAGGTGCCCGCAGCACGCGCCCACATCCTGCGACCGACCCGGCCGTTCCCCGCCCGCGTCGGCATGACCACGTTCGGCTCCCGCTCCTCGGCGATCACGGCACCCTCCCCGGCCCGCTGACCCAGCTCGCCCGTCGTCGGGAATCTCTGGCCTAGCCTTCCCGTCGTCGGGACGTAGGCCCGGTCGGCAGAGCGCCGTTCACCGAGCCACCCA
>Ga0307374_10002016_pt1 | contig 36925 bp, 42 predicted proteins | sample OX3MG_FD_202532 | JGI IMG/M metagenome (GOLD analysis project Ga0307374, IMG submission 202532) | Soil microbial communities from Risofladan, Vaasa, Finland - OX-3 | ecosystem: Environmental > Terrestrial > Soil > Coastal area > Acid sulfate soil | place: Finland: Risofladan, Vaasa | collected... | reverse complement strand
TATCGCTTCGGCCTGCCCATATTCCGCAGTCTCCGGCACCGCCTCACGGTCGTCGAAGTACGCCGCGAGGCCCCCGGCGTCGTATCCATAATCTGTCGGGGCCAGAAGCTCGAGCGCCTGCAAGTCAGGGGCGGTCAGTTCTTCGAGTGGCGGTTTCTGACTCCTGGCCTATGGTGGCAGGCGCATCCCTACTCGCTGTCGAGGCTCCCACAGCCGCGGACTCTGCGCCTGACAGTCAAGGACGTCGGAGATCACTCTCGAGCCCTTGCCAGTCTCCGCCCGGGGACAAGGGTCGCCTTCGAAGGTCCTTACGGGGCCTTTACCCGGGAGGCACGCACACAGCGCAAGGTGGCCTTGATTGCCGGCGGAATAGGGGTCACAGCCCTGCGCTGTCTCCTGGAGGACCTACCGCGTAGTTCCGATCCCGTTGTGGTGCTTCGCACCTCGACCGCGGAGGACCTGGCCCTCCACGCCGAAGTCGCCCAGCTGGTGAGAGACCGCCGCGGTCGGCTCCACGAGGTGGTGGGCCGGCGCCACGAGATCGCCTTGGATAGCACGGCCCTGCTCCGGCTCATTCCCGATCTGTTTGGCCGAGACGTCTTCGTCTGCGGCCCGCAGGGATTCGTCGATGACCTGTCCACCACGTTGGGGTCGAGCGGGATGCCAGCCGGTCAACTCCACTACGAGGCCTACGCCCTGTGATCGAGATGACCTTCCGATCGCCTTCCTGGAGGAGACATGCCTAAACCCAGGCCGCTCAAGCCGGTCATCGCCCTCGGCACCACCGCTGTGGGGTTGGCCGTTGTGCTCGGACTTCATCCCCATGGGTCCACCGCGGTTCTGGCCGGCGCCTCGGCGGGACCGGCCAGTGCCGGTTCTGGCCGTGCTCCACAGACGACCACCACCAGCACGTCGAGGCCTCCGGCCGTGGCGAGCCAGTCCGGCCCGACGACTGCGGCCTCGAGTGGTCCGCGCAGCGCCACGGGAAAGTTGGAGCAATACGGATACGGGGATTTGGCCGTCCGTGTGACGGTAAACGGAACTCGCATAACCAATGTCGTCGTCGCCAAGCTGCAGGTGGCGGAACCCACCTCGGGCCAGTACGCCGCCCAGGCGGACCCAATGCTGTGCAGTCAGGCTCTGTCGATGCAGACCTGGCAGATCGACGGGGTCTCGGGGGCGACCTACACCAGCGAGGCCTTTGCCTACTCTCTCCAGTCGGCTCTCAACCAACTCCACTTCGCCTGAGCTCCCCTACGAGCCAACCATCCGTCATTGGACGTAGCTGAACTCCATGCCGTTGGATGTCCCCGCCCCGGTGGTCACTGTTACTGCCACGGTGCGCGGCGAGCCCGGAGGCCGAGGTGGAACCGAGGCCCGACAGGTGGTTTGGCTGGGACAAACGGTAGAGGCGGGCCGAGGCCCGAAGTAGACCACGACCTGTCCGGTGGGGCTGAAGAAGCCCTTTCCTGACAGGGTTACGCTCTGACCTGCCAATCCGGAAGACGGCCCCAGTCCGGACAGCACGGGGCCGCTACCATCGCCTGAGGCGAGACCCGCGGCGCCCGGCGCAGTGCCGCGGGAGGGTCCGGCATTGGGAACAGTCCCAGCGGTGCTTGATCGGAATGACGAGGCCAGGCGCGGGTCCAGGGTGGCGAGGACGAGTGCACCGAGCACCATGACCGCCGCAGCTCCGGTGACGGCGCAGGCCAACTTGAGGCTCCGCAGCCATCGGTCTGATTTCGAGCCACGCTGTCCGCTAGGCACGAGTCCAGTCGGGAGACCAACCGTCGGGTAGCTCGCTGTCATCTCGTCCCACCCCCCAGTCTGTCACCAGGGTCAGCCAAATCAACTCGCCCCGCGGCAACAGGACAGTTCAGCGTATTTGGCGCCAGAAGCCGCGGGCGGCGGCCACCACCACATCGGCGCAGACCTCCAGAGGCAGGGCCGTGCTGTCCAGGACGAGGTGGTAGAGCGAGAGGTCGCGCCAGTCCCGTCCGTACAGACGGCGAAGGTACGTCTCCCTGACCGAGTCGGTGTCCGCCCGCCGGCGTCGCGCCGTGTCCTCGTCTATCTCTCCTATCCAGGTGGCCTGCCGGATCCGGGCCTCTTCGGGCCCGTCCAGACGGACGTGGAAGGCGTGCTTGGCCAATACCGAGGAACCCCAACCGAGAATGACGCCGTCGGCGGAGGCGAAGGCCCCCACCCGGGCCTGGGCCTGGAGGCGGACCTCCTCATCCCTGCTCCCGGGGACCACGGCCCCAACCCCGGCGGTTCCGTCGGGCCCGGCGGCGAAGCTGGACAGAAGCCGGGTCAGGAAACCTTCGGTCCGCTCCTCCTCGCTGGCTGACTCGGCGTCTGGGCGGACGTCGGCCGACCGGGCGACGGGCACGGCCCGGTCCAGGAAGGGAAAGCCGAGGGCGGAGGCGACGGCCGGCGCCACGATGCTGCCGCCGGCGCCGTAGGCGGCGGAGAAGGTGACCAGTCGAGCCATGTCCGACCCAGGCTAACTAGCCGGCCGGAACGGCCACCGCCACGGCGGCATCCAGGGCCCCGGGCTCGGATGGGTTCAGGCGCTCGGCTACCGGCTCGCCTTTGGCTCCCACCCCGCACAACTTCTGCCAGGCCGAGGGGATCCGGCCGGGCTTCAAAGCCCCGGCGTCGATGAGGGCGGACAGCAGGGGGCGTAGGGCCCGGTGGCGCAGACCCACCCGCTGGGGGGAGCGGTTGGCCTTCCTCCAGGTCTCCCAGCCCGGCAGCCCCACCGTCTCGTAGACCCCCGGATGGACCAGCAAGTCGAACATCCCGCCCACGATGAGAGGCGCCACCCGCCGGATCATGAAGCGCTCGAAGCGGCCGGCCTTCTCCCACAGTTCGGGCAGGATCAGCCGGGCGAAGGCCAGGTGACGGGCCTCTTCCTGGCGGTGGTACTTGTTCACCTCCCGCACAAAGGGGTCGGTGTCGGGATGCTCGCTGGCCAGCTTCTGCATCAGGTCAGGGATTTCCTCACCGGTGAGCACGAGGATGCAGAAGAAGGCCGGCATGCCCATGAGGAAGGGAAGGACCAGGCTCTGGATGCGGTTGAGGATGGGCTTGTTGAGGGGGTTCTTGGCCTGCGGGGCCAACTGGGAGAGCAGTCGGACGAAGAGCCTCGAATGCCGGGTCTCCTCGCCCAACTCATGGAGGATGTAGGTGACCCGGGGATCGGTGAGGTCAGCCTTGCGGACGATCTCCATGGAGAAGCCGGCGGTGAGGACCGACTCGAAGCGGATGCCCTCCGAGGTGATGGAGGCCACCTCCTCCCGGGAGAGGCGGACCAGCTGCTCGGGGGTGAGGTCGAGATCGAGCCCGGCGATGCTGAGTAGTTCGGTGGGCAGGACCTGGCCCGGTCCGACCCCGCCGGGCACAGCCTCATCGGGTTCCACCACCCGCTTGAGGGAGACGGTGGACAGTCGCTCGATGCGCTCTTCGAGAGTGATAGCCATGACCGCTATTCTAACGAATTGAAAGTTATAGTCAACCTATAACTTCATTGATTCCCTGTGACTGAGGTCACCTCCCGTGGAAGACAGGAGGCCGTTTCTCCACGAAGGCCCGGGAAGCCTCCCGGTGGTCCTCGGTGAACGAGCAACGGATGTGGTGGGTGACCTCCAGGTCCATGCAGTCACCCAGTTCCCACAGGGCCGCCCGGTTGATGTTCTCCTTCATGTACCGGTAGGCCACAGTCGGTCCGGCGGCCAGGCGCCGGGCCAGCTCCCGCGACCTGGTTTCGAGCTCGTCCGGGGCCACCACCCAGTTGACCAGGCCCAGCCGGGCGGCCTCATCGGCGCCGACCCGCTCGGAAAGGAAGTACATCTCCTTGGTCTTGGCCTCCCCCACCAGCCGCCTCATGAACCAGGTGCCGCCGTAGTCCCCGGAAAACCCCACGTTGGCGAAGGCGGTGGTCAGAAAGGCAGTGCTGGCCGCCATACGCAGGTCACAAGCCAGGGCCAGGGCCAGGCCGGCTCCGGCCGCCGGCCCGGGAAGTGCGGCCAGGGTGGGCTTGGGCATCTCGTAGAGCTTTGCGCTGGTGCGGCGCTGGTCGAGGCGCTGGGCGTGAACGGCCTGGTCGTACCCGGCCAGGAGACCGCCGGCGCCGGGGGCATCGGCGGGCGCCCCCCCTTCCCCACCGCCAGCCCGAGCGGCAAAGCCCTTGACGTCGCCCCCGGCCGAAAAAGCTCCTCCGGCCCCGGTCAGGAGGAGGGCCCCGACGGCGGAGTCCGTCTCGGCCCGGGCCAGAACCTGGCCCAGAGCCCGCAGCATGGTGGCGGAGAAGGCATTGCGACGGTCGGGTCGGTTGAGGGTGATCACAGCCACCCCTTCGTCCACCTCGGCCAGTAGATCTTCAGTACCCGTATCGATTGCTTCGGACATGGATGCCTCCCCGCCCGGCCGGCGCCGGTCTCACCCCTAATACTGGCCTGCGGGCATAGCCTGGTGACGTGCGGTCATGGCTCAAGCGCGCCCTGGCCGTGGTGCTGCTGGGAGTGGCGGGGTATGAGGCGTACCTTCGCCGTACCGAAGTCACCCAGGCCCTGGAGATGTACGACCGGCTACGGATCTCCTACCTGACTCTGGCGATCGTTCTCGAAGCGGGCTCGATGGTCGTCTTCGCCCGGCTCCAGCGCTGGTTGCTCCAAGCCGGCGGCGTGAACATCGGCCTGGGCGAGATGGTGGAGATCACTCTGGCCGGAAACGCCCTGGGCACCTCGCTCCCCGGTGGCGCTGCCTGGGCCGCCACCTGGGCCTTCGGCCAGCTTCGCCGGCGGGGAGCGGACCGCGTCCTGGCCGGCTGGGTGATCCTGGTGGCCGGGGCCCTGGCCAGCTTCGCCCTGTTCGTACTGGTGGCGGTGGGGGCCTGGGTGGCCGGCGCCCACGGTCCCGTGGCCCACCTGCGCTGGCTGGCCGCCGCCTTGGCTGCCATCCCGGTGGTGGTCGGGGCGGGCTTCCTCGGCGCGGCCCGCTCCGGGGCGGTCAGGCGGACCATCGCTTCGATCTGGGCCTGGGTCAGGGACCACCTCCCCGGCGCCGCCTCGACCGGGCGGGTGATAGGCAACATCCACCAGTCGCTGCAGACGGTCAAGCCGGGCCCGGTGGGCTGGCTGGAGGCCTTCGGGCTGGCCCTGGGCAACTGGGTCTCCAATGCCGCATGCCTCCTGGCCTGCATCATCGCCCTGCATGTGCACGTCCCCTGGGGGGGCCTGCTGGTCATTTATGCACTGACCCAGATATCGGCCAGCCTCCCCATCACCCCGGGCGGCCTAGGCGTGGTCGAGGGCAGCATGGCCGCCCTGTTGGTGGCCTACGGGACCCCGGGCAGTCAAGCCCTGGCTGTGGTCCTGCTCTACCGGATCGTGAGCTTCTGGGGCCTGGTGCCCATCGGCTGGGCCACCTGGTTCTGGCTGGAGGCCGGGCAGCGCTTCGGGCGCCGCCGCGCCCATCCCTGGGCCGAGCACAACCACGGCCACGAGGCGGGTGCCATCCCCGCCATGGGCCCGGAGCGCCTGGTGCGCCCAGCGCCCTGCCCCGGCTGTGAAGCGGAGGAGGAGGAGGAGCCCAAGTCCCTGGTGACTCCCACCCGGCGCCGTCTCACGCGGCCTCTCACCAAGACCGGCACTGGGACCTGAACCGCAGTCGGGGAGCGTCGGCCGCGGGGCCGACCGGATTTCTCAGCCCTCTAATTATTCGATAGCCTAACGATGTGAGGTCCAAAGCATCCCACGACCGCCGCGGGCGCGAATAAATATTCTCCGAGATGCCGGCCACCGAGATCGAACCCCAGGACCAACCCAGCGCTGCCGACCCCTTGCGCGACACCCTGCTGGATGCCGCCGCCCGGGTATTCGCCCGCCAGGGGTATGACGGGACCCGGATCCAGGACATCGTTCAGGAGGCCGGGCTCTCCACCGGAGCCGTCTATGGGCGCTTCCGCTCCAAGAACCAGTTACTGAGGGAAGCGGTCATCACCCGGTCGGTTCCCCAGGTGCGCTTCAGCGCCACTGGGGTGACCAAGGTGGCCGACCTCATCGCCCGCATGGCCGCCATCCACCGTCCCGAGTTGAGCGACGGGGAGGCGCTGCTGCTGGAGACCTACGTGACGTCCCGGCGCGAGCCGGAGGTGGCCGCCGCCCTGGCCGAGGCCGAGGGCCGCTGGCGCGACGCCGTCCAGGGTCTGGTGGAGGCGGCCCAGGCTGACGGCACCGTCGCCGAGGACGTGGACATCGACGCCGTCCTGTTCCTGGTCCGGGTCATGCGCCTGGGCCTGCTCCTGCACCGGGGGTCGGGATTGGCCCGGCCCGAGCAGCAGGCCTGGGAGAGCCTGCTGGGCCGGGTGGTGCACAGCTTCGGGGCTCCTCCGGAGAGCTGAGGGGACCTGACAGCACCGGCCGGTGACCTACCGGCCTGAAGTTCGACACACGAGACAACCATCAACGAGGGGGAAAACTTGCGCAGTCTCAGAGGAGCATCGGCCCTGGTCGGGGTGGCCGACGACGCCTCACCTACCGGGGAGCTGGAGCAGAGCGGACGGGCTCTGGAGGCCAGGATGATCTCCGAGGCGCTGGAGGACGCCGGCCTCAGCCTGGCCGACGTCGACGGGGTGTGCCACGCCGGGTCCTCCATGGGCCTAGCCGAGTACCTCGGCATCCACCCCCGCTTCACCGACTCGACCAACACCGGCGGATCCTCCTACGAGGTCCATGTCGAACACGCCGCCGCCGCCATCGCCAGCGGACTTTGTGACGTGGTCCTCGGTGTGTACGCCTCGACCCCTCGCAGCGACCGCAAACGGGGCGAAGGCTTCAGGGGCGGCCCCGGGATGATGATGGGGCCCAACCCGATGGCGGAATGGGAGATGCCCTACGGGCTGCGTATGCCCATGGGCCCCTACGCCATGGCCGCCACCCGCCACATGTCCCAGTACGGAACCACGTCCGAGCAGCTGGCCCAGATCGCGGTGAGCACTCGGCAGTGGGCCACCATGAACCCCAAGGCCCGCTACCAAGAGCCTCTGACCATCGAAGAGGTGCTGGCCTCCCCGATGCAGAGCAGTCCCCTGCACCTCCTGGACTGCTGTCTGGTGACCGACGGGGCTGGAGCGTTCGTGATGACGAGTGCCGAGCGGGCCCGTGACCTCGCCCGCCCTCCCATCTTCGTCCTCGGGGCAGGGACCTGCCACGACCACTCCATGATCAGCGAGATGCCCGACCTGGCGGTGACACCCGGAGCGATCTCGGGCGCCAACGCCTTCGCCATGGCCGGAGTCAAGCCCGGTGACGTGGATCTGTTGATGGGCTATGACAGCTTCACCATCACCGCTCTGCTGCACCTCGAGGATCTCGGCTTCTGCGCCAAGGGCGAAGGCGGTCCCTTCGTCCAGGACGGCAGGACGGCGCCGGGAGGATCCCTGCCTATGAACACCAACGGCGGCGGCCTCTCCTACACCCACCCCGGGATGTACGGCATGTTCCTCCTGGTCGAGGCCGTCCGCCAGCTCCGGGGTGAGTGCGGAACCAGGCAGGTGGACGGAGCCGAAGTGGCCGTGGCCCACGGCTCCGGGATGGTGCTGTCGTGCATGTCGACCATCGTGATGGGAACGGAGGCCACCCTGTGAGCCAGACCACTGTCCAGACCAGTGAGGACAAGCCCAAGCCCCGGCGCTTCGAGCCGCCGGTCAGCCCCACGACCCTGGCCTTCTGGGATGCCACGCGGGACAAGAGGTTCCTGGTCCAGTGGTGCACCGACTGCCAGAAGGCCATCTTCTTCCCCCGGGAGGTCTGCCCCGTGTGCCTGGGCAGCTCCCTGGAATGGAGGGAGTCGAACGGACGGGGCCGGGTCTACAGCTTCACCGTCGAGCACAAGCCCCAGAACCCCAACCTGGAGGGGCCTTACACGGTGGCCCTCATCGACCTGGATGAGGGCGTCCGGATGATGTCCAATGTCATCGACTGTGACCCCGATCAGGTGAGCGTGGGCATGCCGGTGGCCATCGCCTGGGAGGCGCTCTCGGACGGACGCCACCTACCTATGTTCGCCCCCACGGGCAACCCGACAACGGGAGGAGACCAATGAGCCTCGAGCTCGACCTGGGCCCAGCCGCCCAGAAATTCCGCGACGAGTTGCGCCAGTGGTTGGAGGCCAACCGCCCCGAGTCGATAGTGGGCATCGACGCCGAACGGGCATCGTTCGGAAACGTCCCGGGCCTGGAGGACTGGACCGCCAAGCTCCACCAGGCCGGCTATATGTGTGTCTCCTGGCCCAAGGAGTTCGGCGGCCGGGGCCTGAGTGGAGTCGAAGTAGCTGTGATGAACGAGGAGTTCGCCCGGGCCGGGGTGCCCAGGGTGACCCGAGGCATGGGCGAGTGGCTGGTCGGCCCCTCCATCATCGTCTGGGGCACCGATGAGCAGAAGGCCTACTTCCTGCCCCGGATCATCGACGGCACCGACCGCTACTGCCAGGGATTCTCCGAACCTGACGCCGGATCCGACCTGGCCGGGCTCAAGACCCGCGGCGTGGTGGACGGGGAAGAGGTCGTCATCAGCGGCCAGAAGGTGTGGACCTCGGGATCCCAGACCGCCAACATGATGTTCTGCCTGTGTCGCACGGACCCAGATGCGCCCAAGCACAAGGGCATCTCCTACGTCCTCACCCCGATGTTCCGGGAGGACGGAGCCTCCAACGGCTTCGAGTTGCGGCCGATCAAGCAGATGACGGGCCAGGCACAGTTCACCGAGACGTTCATCACCGAGGCCCGGGCCCCGCTGTTCAACGTCATCGGCGGGCTCCACAACGGTTGGCGGGTCACCATGACCACTTTGGGGAACGAGCGAGGCGGTAACGCCACCACCCAGCACGTTCAGTACACCAAGCAGTTCTGGGATGCGGTCGAACTAACCCGCAAGTACGGCCGGGAGCAGGACCTTCTGGTCCGACAGCAGTTGGCCTGGGCCTTCACCCACTGCGAGATCATGCGCTTCCAGGGCCTCAAGGTCCTCTCCGAAGTCGTGGCCAAGAAGGAGCCGGGCCCGGCCGCTTCCATCAACAAGATGTTCTGGTCCGAGTACGCCCAGCGCTTCGCCGAGATCGTCATGAACATCCGCGGCGCCGACTCGATGGTCACATCCGATACCGACCGCCCCGATGCTGACGCCTCCTCCTACCAGCCCGACCCGTGGCAGAGCACCTTCCTGTCCACCCGTTCGGTGACCATCTGGGGAGGCACCGCCCAGGTCCAGCGCAACATCGTGGGAGAGCGGGTGCTTGGCCTGCCCAAGGAACCGGACATGGAAGCCCAGCGCCGCGGCGCGGGCGGCGCCGGCGGCGCCGGAACCACCAAGGAGAAGGCATGAGCGAGACGACCACCGGATCCGATCCGGCCGCCGAGGAGATCGAGCGGCGCCAGCAGCTGGCCTCCACCGGGATGCTCTTGTCCTGGTACGCCGACCACCAGCCGAAGCGCCAAGCCATCATCGCCCCCACGGGGGACCGCAACTTCCGCCAGCTCAACGCCCGGGCCAACCAGCTGGTGCGGGCCCTGCGCCAGCGGGGGCTCACCGCAGGCGATGCCGTGGCCCTGATCTGCGGGAACCGGGCCGAGTTTGCCGAGGTGGTGGCCGGTTGCCAGCGGGGCGGCTTCCGGCTGACCCCGATCAACTGGCACCTGACCGGAGACGAAGCCGCCTACATCGCTTCGGACTGCGAGGCCCGGGCCATGGTCGCCTCGGCCGATCTGGCCGATGTCGCCCTGGCGGCGGCACTGGGGGCGCCGGACTGCCGGGTCAGGCTGACCGTCGGCGGCGCCATCGACAGCTTTGAAAGTTATGAAGCCGCCCTGGACGAACAGTCCGGCACCGACATCGATGACCCGGTGGCCGGGGGCAGCATGCTCTACACCTCAGGCACGACCGGGAGGCCCAAGGGCGTGCACCGGCCCCAGGCGGCGGCCGCGGCCGGAGCCGGAGCAGGGGTCAACCTGGGCGGCTACCAGCCCGACAGTGATGACCTGCATCTCTGCACCGGTCCGCTCTACCACGCCGCTCCCCTGGCCTTCTCCCTGGCCGGGCCCTTGGCTTTCGGCGTGGGCGTGGTCCTGATGGAGCGGTGGGACGCCGAGGAGGCCCTGCGCCTCATCGACCGGCACCGCATCACCCACACCCACATGGTCCCGACCATGTTCCACAGGCTGCTGTCCCTGCCGGAGGACGTCCGGGCCAAGTACGACATCACCAGCCTGCGCTACGTCATCCACGGGGCCGCCCCCTGTCCGGTGGCGGTCAAACAGGGCCTGATCGAGTGGCTCGGACCCATCGTGTGGGAGTACTACGCCGCCACCGAGGGCACCGGCAGCTTCGTGGACTCGGTCACCTGGCTGGCCCACCCGGGCACGGTGGGCAAGCCCTTCGGGGAGGGCCAGGTCATGATCGGAGACGACGGCGGTCAGGCCCTGCCCGCCGGGGAGATCGGACTGGTCTATCTGAAGGCTCCGCCCACCGGGCGTTTCGAGTACTTCAAGGACAGCGAGAAGACCTCGAGCACCTACCGGGGGGACGGGAGCTACTTCACCCTCGGGGATGTCGGCTACCTCGACAGCGAGGGGTACCTGTACCTGACTGACCGGTCGGCCAACCTGATCATCTCCGGCGGAGTCAACATCTATCCCGCCGAGGTCGATGCCGTACTGCTGGAGCATCCAGCGGTCGGGGATGCCGCCACCATCGGCATTCCGGATCCAGAGTGGGGCGAACAGGTCAAGGCGGTGGTCGAGCTGCAGAACGGGGTGAGCCCGAGCCCCGAGCTGGCCGCCGAACTGATCGAGCACTGCCGGACCCACCTGGCCCGCTACAAGTGCCCGAAAACGGTCGACTTCGTCGACGAGCTGCCGAGGCAGGACAACGGCAAGATCTACAAGCGCCTGCTGCGCGACCGTTACCGCAGCGCGGCCGGGCCGCAGTAACGGGCCGATCGCCAAGCGGGCATCGATCCGCACGAGACATACAAGCCACACGCGACATACAGACAGCACAACGACAAGTTCAAGAGCACGACGACAAGTTCAAGGAGGAACAGTGTCAGGGATTTGCGAAGGCAGAGTGGTAATCGTGACCGGTGCCGGTCGAGGCATCGGGAGGGGTCACGCCATCGAGTTCGCCCGCCAGGGGGCCAAGGTGGTCGTCAACGACCTGGGCGCCGAGGTCGACGGGTCGGGCAGCTCCACCGGCCCCGCCGGTGAGGTGGTCGAAGAGATCAGGGGCATGGGTGGGGAGGCCGTCGCCAACGGTGACGACGTCTCGGACTGGGAGGGCGCCCAGCGCCTCATCAACACCGCCGTGGAGACCTTCGGGGGCCTGGACGTGCTGGTCAACAACGCCGGCATCCTGCGGGACCGGATGCTCACCAACATGACCATCGAGGAGTGGGACGCCGTCATCAAGGTCCACCTCCGGGGCACCTTCGCCCCCTCCCGGTGGGCGGCCGCCTACTGGCGGGAGCGGTCCAAGGCCGGAGAGACCAACGACGCCCGCATCATCAGCACGGCATCACCGTCGGGCCTCTACGGCAACGTCGGCCAGGCCAACTACGGGGCGGCCAAGGCCGGCATCGCCAGCTTCACCATCATCGCCGCCATGGAACTGGGCCGCTACGGGGTCACGGCCAACGCCATCGCCCCGGTCGCCCTCACCCGCATGACCGAGAACCTGGGCATGGGCGCCGCCGCCGAGGCTCAGAAGCCCGAGGAGTTCAATGCCCTGTCGGCCGAAAACATCGCCCCCCTGGTGGTGTGGCTGGGCAGCCCGGAGTCCAAGGACATCAGCGGGCGGGTCTTCAACGTGGCCGGCGGGCGCATCAGCGTGGCCGAGGGCTGGCACGCCGGTCCCTCCGCTGACAAGGGCGACCGCTGGGATCCGGCCGAACTGGGCAAGGTCGTCCCCGACCTGGTGGCCAAGGCCCAGAAGAACGCCAATATGAGCGGAGCCGTGTCCTAATAACTCCGGGGCACGTAGCCCCCCCGGCCCAGAGCCGCGCTCTCGGCCAGATCAGCCGACTCGTCCACCCCTCCGGTGACCTCGGTCACCCAGGGGAGGCGGTCGCGCAGGATGCGCTCCACCCCGGCCTGGAGGGTGGTGGCGCTGATGGCGCAGGAACTGCAGGAGCCCTGCAGCATGACCTCGATCTCCCCGGACTCGACGTCGGCGCTGACCAGGGCCAGGTCGCCACCATCGGCCTGCACCGCCGGGCGCATCATCTCGATCAGTGAATTGAGGGCAGCCAGCCGGCTGCCCCGGTCCTCATCGCTCAGCACGAATCCTCCTGGGCATCTCGCCCGTTGTGACAACAACCCGGCGCCGCCTTTCATGCCCGGGCGGCGTCGGCGGGGCGCCGGCGGCCGGCGCCGGCGGCTAGAAGGTGCGCCGCCGGGCTAGAAGGGGGCGCCCTCGGCCACCAGGGGCCAGGGACGGATCCGCTCGGCCAGGAGAGCCAGGTCGAGCAGCCGGGCGTCCTGGTGGTGGGGGGCCATGACCTGCAGGCCGACGGGCAGGCTGCCCAGGCGACCGGCCGGGATGGAAATGGCCGGGTTCCCGGTGATGTTGGCCGGGATGGTCAGAGCCCCGGCGTTTTCCGGACCGACCGTCCGGTCCCCCACAGTCGTGGACAGGGTGGTCTCAGCCCCAAAGGCCACGTCGGGGTTGGTGGCGCAGAAGACCAGATCGACCTGGTCGAAGAGATCGGCCATGGCTTCGTTGGCCTCCCGCCGCGCCCTTTCCCCGGCGGCGGCCATGCCCAGGTTGAATGAACCCTCCGCCATGCGCAGACCGAAGCCGATCTCGGTGGTCAGCTCGGAAACGCAGTCAGGCCAGAGCTCGCCCAGTTCCTCCAGCAGGGTGGCCAGATTGGCCATGGCCCACTCGATCCCCAGGCCTGGGAGCTTGACCGGGATGTCCACCAGCTGGATGCCCGCCACCGCGGCCAGCTCCTCGGCCGCCGCCGTCACCATCCCGGCCACCTCGGGGCGGACCACGGCGCTGCCCAGATCAGGGGCGATGACGGCCCGCAGCCCGGACAGGCTCTGAGCGCCCAGGCCGGCTTCCCAGCCCTCGACCCGGGGCAGGCTGTAGGGGTCCCGGCTGTCGAAGCCGTTGGCCGCGTCGTAGAAGCGGGCCACGTCCCGCACCGAGCGGGCCAGGCAGCCCAGCACCACGGTCAGGGGCCCGATGGTCGTCTTAGGCCCCCGGGGGATCCGTCCGGCGGTTCCCTTCATCCCCACCAGACCGCAGAAACCAGCAGGGATGCGGATGGAGCCCCCGCCGTCTCCGCCCGTGGCCAGGCTGACCAGCCCGCCAGCCACCGCCGCCGCCGAACCGGCCGAGGACCCCCCGGGGGTAGCCCGGGGGTCCCAAGGGTTGCGGGTGACGCCGTTGAGGGGGGTGACCCCGATGTTGAGCCCGCCGAACTCGCTGGCCGTGGTCTGTCCCACCAGCACGGCCCCGGCCCGGCGCAGCCGGCTGACCAGAGTGGAGTCGTGATCCGAAGTCCGGCCCTTGAACACCCGGGACGCCTCGGTCAGGGGCCAGCCGGCCACCGGGTCGAGCTGCTTGACGGCCACGGGCAGGCCGCCGAACGGAAGCGAAACGTCGGCCTTGGCCGCCCCCTCACGGGCGGCGGTAGCATCCACGTGGCAGAAGGCGTTGAGCTCGCTGGCCCCGATGGCGGCCAGGCTGGCTTCCAACTCCTCGGCCGGGCGCCGCCCTCCCGAGCGGAACTCGTCCATCAGCGAGCAGGCATCCCCCAACCACGGTGTCTCCGACATCGGTCCTTTCTACCAGTGGGCGCATTTGGAACCGCTACCGGAGGGAGTATTCGGTAGAAACCTCTTCCTCGGGCCCGAACAGCGTTAACAGCATCGAACCGGACAAATCACCTACCTTCTAAGCTCCTGCCCTAACCGCCCGCGCCGGAATCCCGGATGCGCACATTGGAGGTCCCCCCATTGATACCGCCCACCCTGGCAAAGCGCGCCGGTCTGGCCGCCGCCGTCCTCAGCCTGCCCCTGGCCACGGTCAGCTTCCAAAACCCCGCCTCGGCCTCCACCACCGTCCCGACCTTTGACTCTGCCGCCACCGCCTACCTCGCCTACTCCGTGGAGGCCGACCGGACCTGGGTGCACGCCAGCCAACTATCCCTCAGCCCCTCTCTGGATCAGGTGGCGCTGGCCCACGCCTACCAGATGGCGGAGGGGAACTACCTCTTCGATTCCCCTTACCTGGCCGGGGTGGCGGGACCGTACGTGCCCGGATGGCTCCGCCTGGGGGAAAACTCCGCCTACGGAGCCACCGCCGTCGCGGCGGCCTGGACCTTCGTTCACTCCCCGCCCCATTTGGCCAACATCCTCGGGCCCTACAACGAATACGGCGTGGCCGCTGTCCGTAGCGGAGGAACGCTCTGGGTGGCGGAGGTTTTCGCCTACCAGGGCTGACGGGCGGGCTGACGCCGGCCCCGGGGCCCGTCCCCGGCCCGCTGAGGCCACCGGGCGCGGCCGTTGGGCCGGCCCGGTGGCGGGCCCCTAAGAGGCCTTGCCCAGCATCCGGTTCATCTTGGTGCCGCAGTGCGGGCACTGGCCCTGGGCGGCCCGCCGGCCGTTGGCCAGCTCCACCTCGGCTCCTTCGAACTCTCGCTTCTCACGGCACTTCACGCAGTAACCCTCGTACATCGGCATAAACATCTCCTTCCGGGGGGCTCAGGAACGCTACCTGCCAGATGGCCCCAAATCGTGGATACACGGACACTTTCCCACGAGAGCCGGTATGGCATGCCCGGCCTCAGCGCCGTTGATTGCGCCGTTGGAGCCAGTCGTTGGCCCGGCCGTGGGCGTGGAAGTGGTCGGGGATCTGGCGCATATTGCGGTCCAGGTACCAGCCTTCGGGCCCGAAGAGGCGGTCGGCCACCGCCTTGAGGGTGCCCAGCATCCGCTTCAGGTCGGCCTCCGGTGGCTCGGTCCCGTGGCGGTTCCAGACCACGATGGGCACGTCACAGGCCTCGCAGTCGGCCACCCAGCACAGCTCGTCCTCGTGGTGCCAGGGGGTGAAGCGGGCAGCCTCGCAAAGCTCGCAACCGGCCAGCTTGCCGTCATCGACGGGCCCGCCCTCGGTCATCCGTCGGTCATCCGGCGTCGAGGGCGGCTCGAAACTCGCCGACCAGCTCGGCGGCCCCTTCCGGGCCGCCGCCGTCCAGTAGCCGGCGCACCAGGGCCGAGCCGACCGCCACCCCATCCGCCTCCAGGCAGGCCTCCACCGCCTGGGCCGGGGTGGAGATGCCCACGCCTATGAGCACGGGCTTATCGGTCACGGCCTTGAGCCGCTTGGCCATGACCGAGGCGGAGGCGGCCAGGGCCGATCGCTCCCCCGTGACGCCCATTAGGCCGATCCCGTAAACGAAGCCCCGGGAGCGCTCGCATATGGCCACCAGGCGGGCGTCGGTGGTGGTAGGGGCGGCCAGCATGACCGTCTCCACCCCGAAGTGGTCCGCCGCCGCCGTCCAGTCGTCCGACTCGTCCAGCGGCAGGTCGGGCAGGATGGCCCCCGCCACTCCGGCCTCGGCCAGCAGGGAGGCCATGCGGCGGTGGCCGCCCCGGAAGATGAGGTTGTAATAGGTCATGACGGCCATGGGCGCCCCGGGGCGCAGGCGGCTCAGGGCGTCGATGATGCCGCCCGGGGTAGCCCCGGCGGCCAGGGCCTTGGCTGAGGCCTCCTGGATGACCGGGCCGTCGATGACCGGATCGGAAAAGGGGATCCCCACCTCCACGGCGTCGGCTCCGGCCGCCACCACCGCCTCCACCACAGCCGGCCAGTCCTGGCCCAGGCCGGCGGTCACGTAGGGGACCAGCAGCTTGGCCCCCGCCGCCCGGCGCCGGCGCAGGGCCCACTCCAGGGCGCCCACCCCCGAGGGCGGGGCGGCGGCGGCCGCCGAGCCCGCCGAGCCCGCCGAGCCCCCCGAGCCGGAGGCGCCCCCGCTCACAGCCGGTCGGCCAGGAGGTCCATGGCCTGAGCGGCGTCCTTGTCCCCCCGGCCGGAGAGGTTGATGAGAACGGTCGATCCTTTAGGGACCGACCGGCCCGCCTCCCGCATCAGCCAGGCCACGGCGTGGGCCGACTCGAAGGCGGGGATGATCCCCTCGGTCTTGGACAGGAGCTGGAAGGCGTCCAGGACGGCGGCGTCGTCCACCGGCTCGTAGCGGGCCCGGCCGGTGGCGGCCAGGTAGGCGTGCTCGGGCCCGACCCCGGGATAGTCGAGGCCGGCGGAGATGGAATGGGCCTCGGCCACCTGCCCGGCCTCGTCCTGGAGCAGGTAGGACTTCATGCCGTGGACCACGCCGGGCACGCCGTGGCCAATGGCTGCTCCCCCGGCCGCCTCTACCCCGACCAGCTGGGCGTCTGTATCGGCAAATCCGCTGAAAATGCCCGCCGCGTTGGAGCCCCCGCCTACGCAGGCCACCACCACGTCCGGATGGCCTCCCCCGAGCAGGCGCCGGCACTGCTCCCGGGCCTCGGTGCCCACCACCCGCTGCAGCTCCCTCACCATCCAGGGGAAGGGATGCGGGCCCATGACCGAGCCCAGGCAGTAGTGGGTGGTCTCCACCGTGGCCACCCACTCCCGCAGGGCCTCGTTGACGGCGTCCTTGAGGGTACGGCTGCCGGAGGAAACCGGGCGCACCTCGGCGCCCAGCAAGCGCATGCGGAAGACGTTGAGGGCCTGGCGCTCGACGTCCACCTCGCCCATGTAGACCACGCATTCGAGCCCGAAGAGAGCGGCGGCGGTGGCGGTGGCCACTCCGTGCTGGCCGGCGCCGGTTTCGGCTATCACCCGGCCCTTGCCCATGCGCCGGGTCAGCAGAGCCTGGCCCACCACGTTGTTGATCTTGTGCGAACCTGTATGGGCCAGGTCCTCCCGCTTGAGCAGGACCCGGACCCCCAGTTGCTCCGACAGCCGGGCACATTCGGTGACCGGGGTGGGCCTCCCGGCAAAGTCAGCCAGGATCCGCTCATACTCCCCCAGAAACATTGAGTCGGCCCAGGCCGAGCGAAATTCCCGATCCAACTGGTCGCAGGCCTCCACCAGCGACTCGGGCACATAGCGGCCCCCGAAGTCCCCGAAGCGTCCCCCGGGGCCGGGCTCGCCCATAACCGCCTCGGCCATCAGGACTCCTCCTGCCAGTCGTAGGGGGCGTCATCTTCATCGCCTTCATAACTCGGCGGCTCCGCCCGGCGGGCGGCCAGGATGAAGGCCCGCAGCTTGGCCGGGTCCTTGTGCCCCGGGGAGCGCTCCACCCCGGTGGCCACGTCCACGCCCCAGGGCTTGACCCGGGCGATGGCCGAGGCCACGTTGTCCGGGTCGAGGCCGCCGGCCAGGAGCACCCGGACGCCGTCGGGCACCTCCCCGGCCAGGGCCCAGTCGAAGACCTCCCCTGACCCCGGATAAGGAGCGTCCAGCATCACCACGTCCGCCCCGTACTCATCGGCCCGGCCGACGCCGGGATCCCCGGCGGGGAAGACCTTGATGGTCATCGGCACCCGCTCGGCCACCCAGGCCACCGTCTCTGGGGTCTCCCGGCCGTGGAGCTGGGCCGCCTTCAAGCCGTTGCGGTTGACCGCCTCCACCACCCGCTCCTTGCTCTCGTCCCGGAACACGCCCACCGTGATGATCTCGGGGGGAAGGCGCTTGGTGATGTCCCCGGCCACGGCCGGGGCGATCTGGCGCGGGGACGGGGCGAAGATGAAACCCACCGAATCGGCCCCGAGGGCGACGGCCAGGAGGGCATCCTCCTCGCTGGTCGTACCGCAGATCTTGACGAACACGCCGGCCCGCCCCGCTACCGGCTGACCGGCTGGCTGGCGGCCCGCAGGGCGCCCACCGCCGCCGCCGGGTCGGCCGAGCGGACCAGGGATTCGCCCACCAGGACGGCGTCGAAGCCGGCATCGGCCAGGCGGGCGGCGTCCTCGGGGCCGGATATCCCCGACTCGGCCACCTTCACGATCCCATCCGGCATGGCTCCGGCCACCCGCATGGCCCGGTCGGTGTCGACCTCGAAGCTCGACAGATCCCGCTGGTTGACCCCGACCAGGCCGGCCCCCACGGCCAGCACCCGCTCCAGCTCGGCCTCATCGTGGACCTCGTGCAGGACGGCCAGGCCCAACCCGGCGGCCCGGGCCGCCAGCTCGGCCAACTCGGTGTCGGACAGGGCGGCGGCTATGAGCAGGACGGCGTCGGCGCCCATCAACCGGGCGTCGGCCACGTCAAGGGCCGAAACGGTGAAGTCCTTGCGCAGCACAGGCAGGGCGGTGGCCGCCCGGGCCGCGACCAGATCGGCCGGGGAGCCGCCGAAGAACTCCACGTCGGTCAGCACCGACAGACACGCCGCCCCGCCGGCGGCGTAGGCGCGGGCCAGTGCGGCCGGGTCCAGCCCCGCGGCCAGGTCGCCCTTGGACGGACTGCGCCGCTTGACCTCGGCTATGACCGACAGCCCCGGCGCCCGCAGGGCGGCTTCGAAGTCCCGGACCGGTTCGACCCGGGCGGCGGCCTCGGCCAAGACAACCGCCGCCTCCCTCCCGTCCTTCTCCCCCGCCGATCGGTGGGCGGCCAGGATGGCGTCGAGGTAGGTGGCCATCAGGGTCCCCAGGATACGGGGCGGGCATTCACACTTTCCTCAAACTTCGGTGCCACGCTTTGGGCATGCCAGGCGAGGCCCCCACCATCGTGGTGGTCGAGGACGACCACAACATCTCCGATCTGGTCGACCTCTACCTGCGCCGGGACGGATTCCGCGTCATCCAGGCCGCCGACGGGGAGGCAGGCCTGGCCGCCGCGGCCAGGGAGCGGCCCCGGCTGGTGATCCTGGACGTGGGCCTGCCCGGGGGCATGGACGGGATCGAGGTCTGCCGGCGCCTGCGCCAGGCCGGGGACGTGCCCGTGCTCATGCTCACCGCCCGGGACGCCGAGGTGGACCGGGTCCTGGGCCTGGAGATGGGGGCGGACGACTACGTCACCAAGCCTTTCTCCCCCCGGGAGCTGGTGGCCCGGGTCAAGGCCATCCTGCGCCGGGCCGAGGGCCCGGTCCGGGAGGTGGAGGTCGTCGCCATCGGCCGCCTGGAGGTGGACCGGGGCCGGCGGGAGGTACGCCTCGACGGGGGGGTGGTGGCCATGGCGACGCGGGAGTTCGACCTGCTTTCCCATCTGGCCGACAATGCCGGCCTGGTCCTCTCCCGCCGCCAACTCCTCGATTCGGTGTGGGGGGCCGACTGGTACGGGGACGAGCGGACCGTGGACGTCCACATCCGTCAGCTACGCAAGAAGCTCGGCGAAGATCTTCCCCTCGCCACCATCTGGGGAATCGGGTACCGGCTCGGATGAGGAGGCGGCTGACCTTCGCCATCGTGGGCGTGGTGGCCGGCGCCCTGGTGGTGGCCGGGCTGGGCAGCCTGCTACTGGTGCGCCGGGCCGACGCCGGCCAGACCCGCACCCAGCTGGTGGCCCAGGCCCAGGCCATAGCCGCCCAGGCCGATGAGGCGGTCAGGCCGGCCACCCTGAGCCTGCTCAAGACGACGGCCCGGCTCTACAGCGCCGGCCTGGTCGGCATCCGCCCCGACGGCGCCCTGCTCAACCCGGCCGCTCTGCCCGCCGGGGTCACGGCCGCCGACCTGGTGCCCCGGGAACTCCTCCAGCAACAGACCGTCTCGGCCGTCCGGGGTTCGCTGGCCTATGCCGCCGCCCCCATCCAGCTCAGCGCGGCCGACCTGGCCCGGGCCCAGGCCTCCACCCAGCGGGCAGCCAAGAGCCTGGCCCGGGAGGCGGCGCTGGGGGTCGTCTTCGTGGTGGTGGTCACCCGGCAGGTGCCGGGCCCGGCGGGCGGAGGGGCGTACTTTGCCGTGGCCGCGGCGGTGGCCCTGCTCGTGGCCGCACTGGTGGCCGACCGGCTGGGCCGGCGCATTACCCGACCCCTGGCCGGCATGGAGGAAGCGGCCCGACGAATAGCCGACGGGGACCTCGACAGCCGCATCGACGTCGGTGATGACGACTACCCCGAACTGGCCTCCCTCGGGCATTCGTTCAACACCATGACCGAGGGCCTGGCCCGGGCCCAGGGCCTCGAGCGTCAGTTCCTCATGTCCGTGTCCCACGACCTGCGCACCCCACTGACCAGCATCCGGGGCTGGGCCGAGGCCATTGCCGATGGCGCCGCCGAGGACACCCGGGCCGCCGCCATCATCGGCGCCGAGGCCGCCCGCCTCCAACGCCTGGTCCAGGATCTGTTGGACCTGGCCAAGCTGGACGCCCGCAGCTTCTCCCTTCACCCGGTGACCGTGGACCTGGTGCCGCTGGTGGCGGCCATGGCCGAGAGCTTCCGGCCCTCCACCGATGACGCCGGCCTGCACCTCACCCTCGACCTGCCCGAGGGGCCCGTCCCCGCCCTGGCCGACCCCGACCGGCTCTCCCAGGTGGTGGCCAACCTGATCGAGAACGCCTACAAGTACGCCCGGCGGGACCTGCGGGTCTGGGTCGCCTCCGCCCCCGGGTCGGCCGTGGTGGCGGTGGAGGACGACGGCCCCGGCATCCCGGCCGCCGACCTCGATCATGTCTTCGAGCGCCTCTACCAGGTGGAGCACAGTCCGGCCCGCCCGGCCGGCTCCGGCCTCGGCCTCACCATCGTCAAGGAGCTGACTACGGCCATGAACGGTCAGGTCCGCGTCGAGTCCCCCACTGGGCGCGACGGCGGCACCCGGGTGGTGGTGACCCTGCCGGCCGGCGCGCCTGAACCCGGCTGGCCGTGATCTCTGGCCGGCCCGCTCGGGGCGCCGGCCGGGGCTAGTGGCCGCCGCTGGTGGCCGGGGCTAGTGATGGCTGGTGGTGGACGTGGTGGAAGAGCCCGATCCGCTGGTTGTGGTGGTGGTCGTGGTGATGGGCGGGGGCACCTGACAGGCGCCGACGTGGTCAAGGGTCTCGGTGGTGGCGCTGTTCACCGTGATCGACAGGGGCTGGCTCCCAGTGGCGGTGCAGGTCAGCTGCCAGGCGGCCTCGCCGTTGTTATCGGTGGTGGTCGGATTGGCGGTGTTCACCTGCCAGGCGTCCGATCCGGTGAGCTCCACCTCGGTCCCCGCCACCGGAACCGAGCGCACCACCCCGTTGGCGTCCACGGCGGTGTTGGTGACGAGCACGACCAGGTTGGACGGCTGGCCGACCAGCGGCGGGTCGGGGGCCATGGATGACGAGACGACCATCCCGGTGTACTGCTGCATCTGCATCTGCACCGGTCGGGTCTCGCCCTGGGAGAGAAAGATGCTGACCGACTCGGTGATGGCCAAATCCGGCGCCCGCCAGGCCCGCAGGATGTAGGCCCCGCCCAGGATTCCGGTGAGGGACCAGGAGCCGTCGGCGGCGGTGGTGATGCGATCGGTGGCCGGGCTGACCCCGGGCTGGGTCACCCGGTCCACCTCGACCACGGCACCGCCCACCGGGCCACTGGGGCCGGTCACCACCCCGTTGAGCCCCGAGGTACCCGGGCCCAGGACAACCGAGGTGCTGGTGGTGACCCCCGCCACCGACTGCAGGAAAGCCCCGCCGGAGTTGGAAGAACCGGTGGTAGGGACTGGGGGCACGGTGGTCGGCACCGCGGGCAGCGCCGGCACCGAAGACGAGGCGCAGCCGGCCAGGGCCAGAGCAAGCGCCGCGGCCAGGGCGCCAGCCGCCATCCTCGGCCTCACCCTCATGACGCCCCTCGGAGGGGAAGGGCCCGCACTTCGACGGCTCTCTCCTCCGGGCCCAGTTGGGCCCGGAACGGGACCTCGTGGCCCCGCTTGATATAGGCCAGGGCCACCGGGCCCAGTTCTGGAGACACGGCCACACTGGTGAGCCGCCCCACTTCAGCGCCCTCGACCGTCACGGCCGCGCCCACGGTGAAAGGACCGCCCGGGGCCGCTGCGGCGGCGATGGCTGCCCCGGGATTCGCCCCGCCGGCGCCGGCGCCGACCTGCACCACGCCCCTCAGGCGGCGGGGGACGTTGCCGCCCCGGGAGTCGATCCGGGCCACCAGCTCCTGGCCGGTGAAGCATCCCTTGGTGAACGACACGGTGGCCTCCACCGCCCCCGACTCCTCTGGGATCGTCCGTTCGTCAAGCTCCGCCCCCATCAGCGGCAGGCCGGCCTCGATACGCAGGATCTCATAGGCGCCCGGGCTGCAGACGCGCACGCCTTCGGGTGCCACTGGGGCGGGACCCAGAAGGTCGACTCCCTCCAGTCCGGGCCAGGGGAATGCCGAGCGCAGGCCGGCGGCGGCGCCGGCGCCGGCCGAGGCCCAGGTCGCGGTCGCCCGGGGGCCGCGCACCGCCAGGCAGCGCCAGTCCTCCAGCACTTCGATGTCGGCCTTGGTCCGCAACTTGAAGCGCTGCAGCCGGGCCCGGACCGCCTCACCGAATCCGGCCTCGAAGTCCAGCACCATCTCGTCCCCGCCGGCCCGGGTGACGCGTATGAAGGCCGACACCTTGCCCTGGGGCTCGAGGATCAGCGAGAGGGCCGAGTCCCCCACCGCCAGCGAGTCCAGGTCCTGGCTCAACTGGCCCTGCAGATACTCCACCGCCTGGGGGCCCGACACCCGGATGAAGTCCCGGGCCAGATCGATGACGCCGGCGTCGTGGCGCAGCGCCCGGTAGTCCTCGCCCGCCGTCTCCTCCGGGGTCACGAGCGCACGCCTTCACGGGACGAGGCCATGCGCCGGGCTGCCGGCACCGCCGCCAGCAGGGCGGCCGCCTTGTTCTGACACTCGAGGTCCTCATCGGCGGGATCACTGTCGGCCACGATGCCGGCGCCGGCCTGGATCATGGCCCGGCCGTCGGGCATCACGATCATGGTCCGGATGGCGATGGCGGTGTCCAGGTTCCCGGAAAAGTCCACGTATCCCACCACGCCCGCATACGGCCCCCGTTTGGTCGGCTCCAGGCGGTCGATGATCTCCATGGCCCTGACCTTGGGCGCCCCCGAGACCGTCCCCGCCGGCAGGGTGGCCCGCAGGACGTCTATCGGACCGAGGCCGCCGCGCAGGGTTCCCGACACCTGGGAGGTGAGGTGCATCACGTGGCTGTAGCGCTCCAGGGTCATCAGCTCGTCCACGTGCTCGGTCCCGAAGTCGACCACCCGGCCGACGTCGTTGCGGGCCAGGTCCACCAGCATGATGTGCTCGGCCACCTCTTTGGGGTGCTCCACCAGCTCGGCGGCCATGCGCCGGTCGTGTTCCTCGGTGCGGCCCCGCCGGCGGGTGCCGGCTATCGGGCGGGAGATGACCCGCCCGTCGAGCAGCTGCACCATCGGCTCGGGGGACGAGCCGACCACGCTCAGTTCCGGATGACGCAGCAGGTACATGTACGGACTGGGATTGACCTGACGTAGCGAGCGGTAGAGGTCGATGTCGGTGGCCCCGAGGTCGAGATCGAAGCGCTGGGACAAAACGACCTGGAAGATGTCGCCTTCGACTATGTGGTCCTTGGCCACCTCCACCGCCGCCGCGTAATCGGCCGAGGTGAGATTGCGCCTGACATCCGGCCGCGCATCCTCGGGATCGGGCGGCGCGGCCGGGCCCTCGGCCAGGGGCAGGGCCAGATCGGCGGCCATCTGATCGATGGACACCGCCGCCCGGTCGTAGGCGGCGTCGAGCTGGGCCCCGGTCCAGCCCGGTTCGACCATGACGTTCTCGATCAGGAAGGCCCGCTGGCGCCAATGGTCGAAGGCGGCCACCGAGCCGGTCACCACCAACACGGCGTCGGGCAGACCGTTGTCATCAGTCGGGACGTCGGGCAGGTGCTCGACTTCGCGCACCACGTCATAGCCGAGGTAGCCGACCACTCCGCCGTAGAAGGGGGGCAGCTCGGGCATGGCCGGGGCCCGGTACTCCCCGAGCAGCGCCTCCAGAGCGGCCAGAGCCCCCTGGTCCGTCGGCACCGACGCCGGCAGCGAGCCCTCCACCTCCACCTGCCGCCCGCGCACCACCAGGCGGGCCCGATGGCCCCGGCCCACGAAGGAGAAACGGGCCCAGCGCTCCCCGTGCTCGACGGACTCCAAGAGGAAGCCGGGCCCGTCCCCGGCCAGGCGCATGAAGGCCGCTACGGGCGTCTGCAGGTCGGCCACCAGCTCGCTCCACACCGGCACCACCGTGTGGTGGGCGGCCAGCGAGCGGAAGGCCTCCCTATCTGGCTTCAGCGCTGCCACCGAAGGAACGGTAGAAGCAGCTGTAGTTACCGGTGTGGCAGGCCCCGGCGCCGTCCTGCTCGACCACGAACAACAACGTGTCCCCGTCGCAGTCGTAGTAGGCCTCCCGCAGCCACTGGCGATCACCCGAGGTCTCGCCCTTGCACCAGTACTCCTGGCGGCTCCGGCTCCAGAACCACGTCCGTCCCGTCTCCAAACTCCGACGAAGTGACTCCTCATTCACCCACGCCATCATCAACATCCGGCCGGTCCTGGCCTCCTGAACCACCGCCGGCACCAGGCCCTCGGCGTTGAAGGCGATGCCGGCCAGCTCCTCCTCGATGACCGGGATCGGCGTGGCGCTCACAGGTACAGCCCCGTCTGGGCGTCGAGCCGGTCGGAGGCCACCGCGTGTAGGTCGCGCTCGCGCATGAGTAGGTACTCCTCGCCCTGGACGTCCACCTCGTAGCGGTCTTCCGGATTGAACAGCACCAGGTCGCCCTGCTTGATGGTGCGGACGTGGGGGCCTACGGCCACCACCTCGGCCCAGGCCAGCCGCTTGGACACCTGGGCGGTGGCTGGTATGAGGATCCCGGCCCGGGACTTGCGCTCGCCCTCCGCCCCTGGCACCTGTACCAGGACCCGGTCGGCCAGCATGGTGATGGGCTGCTTCTGTCCCTTGGCCACCCTGGCACGGTACCGTGCCTGCCGGTGGCCATCGAACCCTTAGAACTGCGGGCCGAGGACGGCCCTGTGCTGGAGGCCGAGTTGTCCGTGCCCCCCGACCCGTGGGCCGCCGTGGTCCTGGCCCACCCGCATCCCACCCGGGGGGGCAACATGCGGTCGCTGGTGACGGGGGCGTTGTTCACCGCTCTGCCCGCGGCGGGGGTGGCCACCCTGCGCTTCAACTTCCGGGGAGTCGGGGGATCGACCGGCACCCACGACGGCGGGATCGGTGAGCAGCGGGACATCCTGGCCGGCATCGACACCCTGGCCGCCATAACCGAGGGCCTGCCCCTCGCCCTCTCGGGCTGGTCCTTCGGTGCCGACACGTCCCTGGCCGTAGTGGACGACCGGCTGAGCGGCTGGGCGCCGGTGGCCCCACCGCTGCGCATCCTCGATCCCACCACCATGGGCGCCGGCGCCGACCCCAGGCCCAAGTGCTTCGTCATGGCCAGCAACGACCAGTTCTGCACCCCGGAGGCGGCCCGTCCCATCCTGGCCGACTGGGTCAACGTGGAGATGAGCGTGGTGGAGGGAGCGGATCACTTCTTCGTCGGGCGGACGGACCGGGTGGGCGAGATCGTTCTCGGCTGGCTGCGCACTCTGGCCTGAGCTGCCGGCGCCGGCGGGGCGGTGGCGCCAGCGGGGGCGTCACTCCAACGGGCGGACCAGCACTCCCCGCTCGGCCATATAGGCCTTGGCCTCGGCCACCGTGTGACGGCCGTAGTGGAAGATCGACGCCGCCAGCACGGCATCGGCGCCGCCCTCCAGGGCCCCGTCCACCAGGTCCTGCAGGCTTCCCACTCCCCCGCTGGCCACCACCGGGATGCGACAGGCGTCGGCTACCAGCCGGGTCAGCTCCAAGTCGAAGCCCTCCTGCCCCCCGTCGGCGTCCATGCTGGTGAGCAGGATCTCCCCCGCCCCCAGCCGCTCACAGATGCGGGCCCAGGACACGGCGTCGATGCCGCTCGGCTTCCGCCCGCCATGGGTGTACACCTCGTAACGGCCTGATCCCTTGGCGCCCACCCGCCGGGCGTCGAGGGAGACGACCACACACTGGGAGCCGAATTCATCGGCCATGCGGCGGATGAGAGCCGGATCGGCCACCGCCGCCGAATTGACCCCCACCTTTTCCGCCCCCGCGCGCAGCAGGGCCCGGGCGTCGTCCACGCTGCGCACCCCGCCTCCGACGGTCAGGGGGATGAACACCTGCTCGGCCGTCTCCCGGACCACTTCGACCATGGTGTCGCGGCCCTCGGAGGAAGCGGTTATGTCCAGGAAGACGACTTCATCGGCCCCCTGGTCGGCGTAGAGGGAAGCCAGCTCCACCGGGTCGCCCGCATCCCGCAGGTTCTCGAACTGGACCCCCTTCACCACCCGACCGGCGTCCACGTCGAGACACGGGATCACCCTCACCGTGCGCATTGGGCCACGCCTTCCTCCACCGTCAGGCGGCCTTCATAGATGGCGGTGCCGACTATGACCCCGGCCAGCCGGCGCCCGCCGACCTCAATGGCGGCCAGGGCAGCCACGTCCGTGGCCCGGGAGATCCCACCCGAGGCGATCACATCCACCGACGTGGCGGCCACCGCGGCCAGGACCTCGGCCATACCCTCCAGGTCGGGCCCGGCCAGCATCCCGTCCCTGGAAATGTCGGTCACCACCAGGGCCGCCGCCCCCGCCGCCGTCATGGCCGCCACCGCTTCCATCAATTCCACCCCGGACCCCTCCTGCCAACCGGCCAGGGCGATCTCCCGCCGGCCGGCGCCTGTGCGGCGGTAGTCGGCTCCGCCATCCGTGCGGCGGTGGTCGAGGCCGACGGCCACCGCACCGGGGTGACGCCCGGCCACCTCCTCCATCAGTCCGGGCCGGCTGAAGGCGGCCGTGCCGATGACCACCCGGGTCACGCCGGCGCCCAGCAGGGCCTCGGCTGCTTCCAGGCTGCGCACCCCGCCACCGGCCTGCACCGGCACATCCACGGCACCGGCCACTGCCGCGATCAGGTGGCGATTGAGAGGTTCACCGGTGCGGGCGGCGTCGAGATCGACCATGTGGATCCAGCGGGCCCCGGCACTGACGAAGGACTTGGCCACCGCCACCGGATCATCGCCATAGACGCGCTCGCGGTCGAAGTCGCCCTGGGAAAGCTGCACGCAGCGCCCGGCGCGCAGATCGATAGCTGGATACAGGTCCACTCAGGCGGCGGCGCGGTCGGTGCAGGCGGCGGCGAAGTTACCCAGCAGCGTCAGGCCCGCCGTCCCCGACTTTTCGGGGTGGAACTGGGTGGCCCAGACATTGCCGACCTCAACCGCGGCGGTCACCGGGCCCCCATATTCGCAGGTGGCCACCACCGCCTCGGAGATCTCCGGGGCGTAGGAGTGCACGAAGTAGAACCACGGGGCCGGCCCGCAGCCGGTCAGGAGTCGGCTGTCGTCCCGCACGGTGTGGACCTGGTTCCACTGCATCTGGGGGTGCTTCTCCCCTTCCGGCAGGCGCACGACGCGACCGGCCAGCAGGGCCAGACCACGCGCCTCGGGATCCTCCTCGGAGGACTCGTACATCATCTGCATGCCAACACAGATGCCCATGAACGGCTTTCCGCTTTCCACCGCCGCCAACGCCACCCGATCCAGCCCCGAGGCCCGCAGCGCTTCCAGGCATCGACCGAAGGCGCCCACGCCGGGCAGCACGACACCGTCGGCGGAGGCGGCCTCATCGGGGTCGGAGGTCAGGCGCGCATCCCCGCCGGCGTGCTGCAGGGCCTTCTCGGCCGAGCGCAGGTTGCCTATCCCGTAGTCCAGAACGGCTATCACCGCTACAGGGCGCCCTTGGTCGACGGCACCGCTGTCCCCTCCACCCGCACCGCGTCGCGCAGGGCCCGGGCCACCCCTTTGAAGGACGCCTCCAGGATGTGATGGGTGTTGCGCCCGGCCCGCATGCGGATATGCAGGGTGAGGGCGGCGGCGGTGACGAAGGCCCGCCAGAACTCCTCGGCCAGCTGAGGCTCGAACGCCGGCACGCCGAGCGCCACCGCGTCGAGCGGGAACTCCACCTCGTATACCAGATAGGCCCGACCGGACAGGTCCAGGGCGACATCGACCAGCGCCTCGTCCAGGGGCAGTGAGACGGAGGCGAAGCGGACAATTCCCACCTTCTCCCCCAATGCCTCCCGCAACGCCTCACCCAGGCTGATGCCGACGTCCTCGATGGTGTGGTGGGTGTCGACATCGAGATCGCCCTCCGCCGTCACCCGGAGGTTGAACCCGCCGTGCCGGCCGAGCTGGGCGATCATGTGGTCGAAGAAGGGGATGCCGGTGGAGACCTCGCTCTCCCCGCTCCCGTCCAGCGTCAACTCGACGCTGATGCGCGTCTCCTTGGTCTGTCTCGTCCGCTTGGCCTGTCTCATCACACCAACACCTCCGTCAGGGCGGTGAGGAAGCGTCCGTTCTCCTCGGGCGTGCCGACGGTGACCCGCAGGCAGCCCTCCAGGCCGGGCCACTCACTGCAGTCACGCACCAATACCGAACGCTCGACCAGCCCGGACCACACTTCCTTGGCTCCGCGGTTCAGCGGTCGGAACAGGACGAAGTTGGCGTCGGAGGGCCACGTCTGCACGTCGAGTTCCGAGAGGCGGGCGGCTATGCGCCCCCGCTCTTCCACCACGCCGGCGATGCGCGCCTCCATCTCGGCGCGGAAGCGCAAGGCCACGCGACCGGCGGCCTGCTTGATGGCATCGAGGTGGTAGGGCAGAGCCACGTCCTCCAGCACCGATACCACGCCGGCCGGCGCCACCACGTAACCCAACCGGTTGGCCGCCATCGACCAGGTCTTGGAGAAGGTGCGGACCACCACCACCCGACCCTGGTCGGTGACGAGCGGTAGCGCCGACCACCGGGCGAACTGGCCGTAGGCCTCGTCCACCACCACCAGACCGGCCGCCTGGGCGGCTACGGCTTCGATCACCTCACGCGATTCGGACCGCCCGGTCGGGTTGTTGGGGGAGCAGATGAACGTCACCGCCGGCCGGTGGGCGGAGTTGATGCGCTCGAACTCGGCCACGTCGAGAGAGAGATCCTCGGAGCGCCGGCCGGTGAGCACTTCCGTGCCGGTGATCTTGGCGATGTGGGTGTGCAGCAGATAGGTCGGCTCGAAGACCGCCGCAGCCCGCCCCGGCCCGCCGAAGGCCAGCAGCAGGCACTGGATGACCTCGTTGGACCCGTTGGCGGCAAAAATCTGCTCCGTCCTCACTCCGTGCAGCTCGGCCAGCGCGGCACGCAACTCCCGAGCCGCCCGGTCCGGATAGCGGTTGAAGGCGATGGTCCTGACCTCATCGGCCAGCGCGTCCACAAAACCCGGCGGCGGCGGCCAAGGTGCCTCGTTGGTATTGAGCCGCACCTCCACGTCCACCTGCGGGCTGTGGTACCCCTCCACCAAAGCCAGGTCGTCCCGCGGCGCCACCGGCAGACCGCCGCCGGCGCTGGCACCCTCGCCGGCCCCGCTCACGCCGGCCCCGCTCACGCCGACCCCTTCGGTGCCCGCATGCGCACCGAGGCGGCGTGGGCGGCCAGACCCTCGGCCTCGGCCATGGCCTCCACGACCGGGCTGAGCCGGGCCAGGCCGGCGTCGTCCACCGACACGAAGTGGATCTTCTTGACGAAGTCGTCCACCCTCAACCCGCCCGCAAATCGACCCGTCCCATAAGTAGGCAGCACATGACTAGGACCGGCGGCGTAGTCGCCCAGGCTGGCCGGGGCGTTGGCCCCGAGGAACACGGCCCCGGCGCATCGGACCAGGGGCACCAGCTCCTCGGGGTGGGCGGTCATGATTTCGAGGTGCTCGGGGGCGATGGCGTTGGAGACGGCCATGGCCTCCTCCGGTCCGTCCACCACCACCGCGTAGCCGCCGTCGCGCAGGGTGGATTCGATCTCCGCCCGCCGCGGTGACTCGGCCACCAGCCGCTCGACGGCTGCGCTCACCGCGTCGGCGGTGGCCTCGGACCAGGTCACCAGCCAGGCCAGGCCGTCCGGGCCGTGTTCGGCCTGGACGATGACGTCGATGGCGGCCCAGTCCACCGGCGCCGTCTCATCGGCCACCACCACCACTTCCGAGGGGCCCGCGAAGCCATTCGGTATCCCCACCCGCCCCGCCACCTCGGCCTTGGCCACCGACACGTAGATATTGCCCGGCCCTACGATCACGTCCACCGGGCGGATGGACTCGGTCCCGTACGCCATGGCCGCGATGGCCTGGGCTCCGCCGACGGCGTAGACCTCGTCCACCCCGACCAGGGCGGCGGCGGCCAGGGTCGGGGTCGGGACCCAGCCGTCAGGACCGGGGGGAACACAGAGAACCAACTCCGGCACCCCGGCCACCCGGGCCGGCACCGCCGTCATGAGCACCGTCGAGGGGTACACGGCCCGCCCGCCGGGCACGTACAGCCCGGCCCGGTCCACCGGGACCATCAACTCGCGGACGAGCACGCCTCCGGATTCGTAGCGGCCGTCCTCCAGGGGCTGAGAGCGGTGAAAGGCCTCCACGTTGTCGCGGGCCGCCTCCATAGCCGTGCGCAACTCGGTCGGGATGGACTCCAGCGCCTCTTTCATAGCCGCCGGCGCCACGCGCAACGTCTCCACATCGACCTTGTCGAAGCGGGCCGTCAACTCCCGCAGCGCCTGGTCCCCGCCCCGGCGCACCTCGGCGATGATCTGCCTCACCGCCTCCAGCGGAGGGTTATCGGCGGCGGCCGGGCGGGGCAGGGACGCCGTCAGGCGGTCGCCCCGGCCGCGCAGGTCGAGTCGCTGCAACATTGGACGCCGGATGCTACCGGAGGCCCCTGGCCAGCCCCGCCGAGTTATGGCTGTCCGCCCCTCCGAGTTATGGCTGGCGGCCCCGCCGAGATTCCGACTCGGCTAGACCAGAGCCATGAGCGTCTCCGCCGCCGAGCTGTCATCCCTCAGCACTGCCCTGGAGGAGATTCGCCGCCGGGTGGGCACCATGGCCGATGCCTTTGCCGGCGCCCGGCGGGAGGACGTGGCCGGGGAGCTGGCCGCCGTGGACCGCCAGCTCCACCACGCCGTCCGCCGCCTGGACAAGATCCTGGCCGCCGACCCGAAACGGCCGGCCTAGACCCCAACCCGGGGGCAGTAGTCGTTGAGGAGGCAGTCGGCGCAGCGGGGTTTGCGGGCCACGCACACCTTGCGCCCGTGCAGGATCAGCCGCAGGCTCAGCGCCCCCCGCTCGGCGGCCGGCACCATGCCGTTGAGCTCCAGCTCCACCTTGACCGGGTCGGTGGCCTGAGTCAGCCCCAGCCGCTTGGACAGGCGCAGCACGTGGGTGTCCACCGGCAGCCCGGGCAGGCCGAGAGCGACCGAGCGCACCACGTTGGCGGTCTTGCGCCCCACGCCGGGCAGGGTGACCAGGTCCTCCATGTCGTGAGGCACCTCCCCGGCGAAACTACCCTCCACCGCCGACGCCATCCCTACCAAGCTCTTCGTCTTGCTGCGGAAAAACCCCGTCGACTTGACGACGTCCTCGACCTCAGCGGGGTTGGCCCGGGCCAGGTCAGCCGGCGTAGGCCAGCGCCGGAACACCTCGGGCGTCACCATGTTGACCCGTTCATCGGTGCACTGGGCCGAGAGGATGGTGGCCACCAGTAGCTGGAACGGACCTCGGTGTTTGAGAGCGCACAGTTCAGCCGCCGAACCGGGGTACTCATCCCCCAGCCGGGCCAGGGTCTCCCGGGCGCGGCCCTGGGGCGAGCGGGGCCGGGCCATGCCGGGCAGGGTACCCACCGCCCCCGGACCACCGGGTCATGCCCGGCATGGCCCCTGAACAGTGCTCCAGTACTGCCGGTTCATCTGGCCGACTGGGGTCGAGCCGGTACGGTGCGACCCGTGCACCGCCTCGAAGTCAAACGCCAGATGGGCCGAGTCGACATCGACGCCGTGGCCGAGCTGCTCGAGGTGGCCGAAGCTCACGACCATCATCCGGCCTTGGGAGACCACCAATGGCTGGATCTGGTCCACGGTGGGCGGCGGGACTTTGCCGGCCTGGTGGCCTGGGAGAGCGAGCACGAGCATCCCGTGGGCTACGCCCAGGTCAGCCGGGGCTCGGGCAACTGGGCCCTTGAGTATGTGGTCGACCCGCACTGGCGCAGCCCGGAGAGCACCATCGGCCTCGATCTGGTCCGCTCCGCCCTTGAGGTGGTGGCCGACCAGGGCGGCGGGCACGTCCACATGTGGGTCCACCACGCCGGGCCCGAACACGACGTCCTGGCGGCGGCCGTGGGCCTCCACCGGGGCCGGGAGTTGTACCAGATGCGCCGGCCCCTACCCCTGCCCGAAGACAGCCCGACGCTCGCGACCCGGGCCTTCGTGCCCGGCCAGGACGAGCGGAGCTGGCTGGAGGTCAACAATCGGGCCTTCTCCTGGCACCCCGAACAGGGCGGATGGGACCTGGACACGATCCTCCAGCGGGAGGGGGAGGCCTGGTTCAACCCCGAAGGTTTCCGTCTCCACGAGGTGGACGGAAGGCTGGCCGGCTTCTGCTGGACCAAGGTCCACTCCGACCACCAGCCCCCGCTCGGGGAGATCTACGTCATAGCCGTAGATCCCGACTTCCAGCATCTGCACCTCGGACGACCCCTGGTGGTGACCGGCCTCGAATGGCTGACGGGCCAGGGACTGCGGACCGGGATGCTCTACGTCGACGCCGGCAACGAGCCGGCCGTCAACCTCTATCGCTCCATGGCTTTCGAGGTCGAGCACTCCGACCAGGCCTACGTGGGCGACATCCCCGCCCGCTGAACCCTCCGGGCGCCCCGCCCGAAGGCCGCCGGCAGAACAACGCCGGCACGCGGCTGACCGCCGGCGGGACCCGGTTCCCGGGCAGGGTTAGGCGGCGCCGGAGATGCCGACCATGGTGCCGATGCCGTAGGTGACGGCTGCAGCCACGCTCGAGACCAGCAGCTGGCGGGCCACCGTCTTGGCCACCGACCGGCCCGTGAAGGCGGCCAGGGCCACGCCTATGAGAATGGCCAGGGTGGCGGCCAGCACGATCGTGGCAATGATGGCGGCCGGGCCGCTGGTGAACAGCCAGGGCAGCAGCGGGACCAGGCCGCCGACGGCGCAGGTCACCAGCGAGGATCCGGCCGCCTGGAGCGGGGAGCCGAGCGAGGCTGGATTGACGCCGAGTTCCTCCCGGGCATGGGTCTCGAGGGCCATGGTTGGGTCCCGCATCATGAGCCCGGCCATCTCGAAGGCCGTGCCTGTATCCAGTCCCCGGCTCTCGTAGATCTTGGCCAGTTCCTTCTGCTCCATAGCCGGGTTCCGGGCCAACTCCAGGCGCTCGTTGTCCAGCTCCCGCTCCAGCAGTTCTGACTGGGCCCGCATGGAGACGAACTCCCCGGCGGCCATGGAAAAGGCCCCCGCCACCAGCCCGGCCACCCCGGCCAGTCGCACGATGTGGCCGCCCGGATCGGCCCCGGCCACCCCCAGGATCAGCGAGACGTTGGTGACCAGCCCGTCGCTTATGCCGAAAACGGCGGCGCGGGCCGCACCCCCGGTGATGTCGCGGTGGTGGTGGTCGTCATAGGGCTGGGCCACGCTGGAACGCTACCGGCGCGCCGAGACATACGACTTGACCACCCACCCGCTTTGTATTACAGAATCGTTATGGTACGAACATTTATTCTCCACCAAGAGACAAAATGCAAGATCTCGGCGGGTGTGTCTGAGTTGCATCTCTCACTCCGCGCCGCCTTCCGCGTTCAGCAGGCCCTGACGGCCACGAGCAGTGGCGGCAGGGCTCAGGCCGTGGACCGGCGGCGGGTAGGGACCGGCGCTCGGACGGTAGGATTGGGTTCGTGGCCCGATACGACCTGGGCCGGGAGGAGCTGGCCGAGCTCCTGGACGGTGAGCCCCGCTACCGCGTCGAGCAGGTGTGGGACGGCCTGTACCGCCAGCTGGTGGCGCCGGGTGAGTTGAGTTCGCTACCGGCCCGGCTGCGCAGGAGGCTGGAGGCAGAGGGGGCCATGTCGCCGGCACTGCGGCTGGTGACGGTCAGCCGGGCCGATCGGGGCAGCACGGTCAAGTGGCTCTGGGAGTTGGCCGACGGCGCCCGGGTCGAGACGGTGCTCATGGACTACGGCACCCGCTCGACGGTCTGCGTGTCGAGCCAGGCCGGCTGCGCTATGGGCTGTGGTTTCTGCGCCACCGGCCAGGCCGGTTTCAGTCGGCACCTGAGCGTGGGTGAGATCGTGGAGCAGGTGGTGGCAGCGGGTACGGATCGCCGGGATGCGTCCGACGGCCGGCCCCTGCGGCCCGGCAACGTCGTGTTCATGGGCATGGGCGAGCCGATGGCCAACTACCCGCGGGTATGGGCGGCGGTGGAGCGCCTGCACGGGGACCTGGGCATATCCGCCCGCCACATCACCATCTCCACCGTGGGCGTGGTGCCGGGTATCCGCCGCCTGGCCCGGGAGAGCCTTCCGGTCAACCTGGCCATCTCCCTGCACGCCGCCAACGACGGGCTCCGGAACGAACTGGTGCCCCTCAACAGGCGCTACCCGATAGCCGAGCTCATGGCGGCGGCGCGGGACTATCTCGGCGCCACCGGCCGGCGGATTTCCTTCGAATGGGCCCTCATAGCCGGAGTCAACGACCGGGCCTCGGACGCCGCCCAGCTGGCCGAGCTGGCCCTTCCTCTGGGCGCCCACGTCAACCTCATCCCGCTGAATCCGACCCCCGGCTACCCCACGGTCGGATCCAGCCCGGCGGCGGTGGGCGCCTTCCGGGACCGGCTGGTCACCATCGGGGTCAACGCCACCGTCCGGCGCAACCGGGGCACCCGGATCGACGCCGCCTGCGGGCAGCTGGCGGCCCGGTCGGCGCCGGCGGCGCCGGCGACTCCGGTGGCCCTCGGAGTTGGGGCACACTGAGGCGGATGAGGAAGACCCGCTGGCTCAACAACACCCAGCCCCAGACCCTCCAGGTGGCGGTCATCCTGCTCTACCTCAATGCCGCTTTCACGCTCCTCGGCTTCGGGACCGGTGGCGTGCTCCCGCTCCGGCTCCTGCTGGTGGCGGCCGAGATCGGGGGCGGCTACGGGGTGGCCAACGAGCGCAAGTGGGGCTACGGGGTCGCTATCGCGGCCGCGGTCATGCCCGTGGTCCTGCTGGTCCAGCTGTCGGGCGGAGCCATCTTCGGCCAGCTGCTGCTGAGCCTCATGATCCAGGTGGCCCTGGTCGCCCTGCTGCTCCACCCCCACAGCCGGTCCTACCAGCGCATCTGGTTCAAGTAGCCGGCGCCGGCCTCGGCGCCGGGCTGGCTCAGTCCTCGGAGTCGGGCTGCTTCAAGTCGGGGTAGAGGTGCTCGAGGGAGCCCGGCACGATCCGGGAGGACTCGATGAAGACGTCCACGTCGGTCGCCTTCAGGCGGATGACCCGGCCGAACTTGTAGGCCGGTACTAGGCCCTCGTCGATGAAGCGGTAGAGGGTCCGCAGGGTCACGCCGACCCGCAGGGCGGCCTCCCGAGTACTGAGCCACTCCGTCTCCATCGGGGCCGACAGTAACCGTGGGCCCCGGCTTCGGGGTGTCAGCGCTAGCTGAGCCGGAGGGCCGCCACCTGTTGGCGAGGAGCCGACCCCGGGCGGCAAGGGCTACCTGAGCCGGAGGGCCACCTCGTTAGCGAGCATCCGGCCCCGGGGGGTCAGGACGGCACGACCCGAGGCGGATTCCAGGCGGACCAGGCCCTCGCCCAGCAGCAAGGGCAAGTCGGAGAGGGCGTCGGGCGGGACGCCCTGGCGGGTGCGCAGGGCCAGGGTCAGGCGCTCGGTAGCCCGGGTAGGGCCGTCCAGGTCCTCCCCGGCCGCCTCGGTCGGAAGCCCTGCGGTCACGGCCTGGATGTAGCGCTCGGGAGTTCGGAGGTTCCACCAGCGTCGCCCCTGGAGGTGGGAGTGGGCGGCGGCCCCGAAGCCTAGGTAGTCGCCCTGGGACCAGTACAGGAGGTTGTGGCGGCACTCGTGGCCGGGGCGGGCGAAGTTGGAGATCTCGTAACAGTCCAGGCCGGCCACCCCGAACGCCTCGACCGCAGCCAGGTACATATCCGCCTGCAGGTCGGGGTCGGGGTGGCGGTCGGTCTGGGCGGCCAGGGGCGTCCCCGGCTCCACGGTCAGGGCGTAGGCGCTGACGTGGGGAGGGCCCAGATCGAGCAGGCCCCGGAGGGTCGTCTGCCAGGAGGCCAGGGACTCCCCTGCCACCCCATAGATGAGGTCGAGGTTGAAAGTCCCGAACCCGGCCCGCTCGACGGCCCTCACGGCCGGAGCGACGTTGGCCGGGGTATGGGTCCGGCCGAGGCCGGCCAGCACGGCCGGGTCCAGGCTCTGCACCCCCATGCTGATGCGGGTGACGCCGCCCTGGCGGTAGGCGGCCAGGAGGTCATCCTCGACCGTGTCGGGGTTGCATTCGACCGTCACCTCCGCTCCCGGGGCAAGGGGGATGAGAGCGAGGGTCGCGGTCAGCTGGATCGCTGGGACGAGGGAGGGGGTGCCCCCGCCGAAGAAGACGCTGGACGCCTGGACCAGGCGGCCCTCGTTCACCGCCCGCCTCACTTCGGTGGCGAGGGCGGCCATGTAGGCGTCGATCAGTTGGCCGCGGTCGTCCCAGGTGGCGAAGGCGCAGTAGTCGCAGCGGGCGGCGCAAAAGGGGACGTGGACATAGACCCCAAACGGGTCGTTCAGCGCTGGAGGCAGAGACCCAGGTCGTTCAGGCGCTCGCGCATGGCGAGGGCCGACAGGTCGAAGAGGCGAGCCACGGCCTGGATATCCTCGGCCCGGATGGTGAGCACCCGGCCGTTGAAGTCCTGGCGTTGGACCTGGATGGAGGCCAGGTAGCGGCGGAGCAATTCCCGCTCCGGGCCCTCGATTACCTCCAGGCGGGACAGGTCTA
>Ga0307374_10002014_pt1 | contig 36940 bp, 27 predicted proteins | sample OX3MG_FD_202532 | JGI IMG/M metagenome (GOLD analysis project Ga0307374, IMG submission 202532) | Soil microbial communities from Risofladan, Vaasa, Finland - OX-3 | ecosystem: Environmental > Terrestrial > Soil > Coastal area > Acid sulfate soil | place: Finland: Risofladan, Vaasa | collected... | reverse complement strand
GCCCAAGACTGCAAAGTGGTCCGCTCCTGATTGGAAAGAAAAATCGCTTTGGCTCTTCGGCTCATGCCGGACATGATATACGAAGACAGATAATACATAAAGCTATTTGTGACGCACTACACTAGCTTCCCACTTCGAACGAGATCATTCCCTTTCGCCTGCAGGAAGGGCTGAGTCGCGCAGCCGGTCTTCCGTGGTGATGTTGGTGCGCCGGAACACGGATGTACTTCTTTGTGCTGTCGCCGGGTTCCTCAAACTCTCCGAATCGAGCGGCGCCACAAGCCTTGTGCGATGTCTTGCGAAAATTCCCGAGGGGCACGCCAAAGCCGAACTGAAAATAAATGACTTCACTCCATGTCTTAGTCACGCGCTCCAGATCATTCGGATTGGGTTAAGTAGATCAATAAGTTCCACGCGGTTTTGAAAGAGCTTCCAGTTTCTTAATCCTGCCCCTAAGGTCTTTGCCCCAAGCGGATTGCGGTATTTGATCGAACTAAATCCTGGAATCGCCTAATTGCGTTCCGAAAGTTGGCCGCATAGTATCACAGATGATTATTAACACTTTAGGAGCGGGAATATTATGGCGGGTGCGGGTCCTAAGCTGTCCCGGCTCTCGAAATCTTAGGAAACGTCACACGGTCGGGCGTCAGTTCAATACCCTGTAGGCTCGGCTTCACCCTCGCGGAGTGGCGGCCAGTCGCTTGGCGGGGATGAGGGTTGGGTGGGCAAACACCTGCGGCTGATTACGGTCGATGGGCGTCCGGGGCTGTTGGCGGCGCTCAAGGAAATCTATCCCTTTGAGAAGGTGCAGTACTCGATTGTTCACCGGCTGCGCAAGGTGGTGGTGAAGCTCAAGCGCCATCAGCGAACGCTGGTGATGGCCGAGTGCGAGACGATCTTCGCCGCTCCCACCCGTCGTGAGGCGGTGCGGTGCTTCCGGGCGTGGTCAGGATAATGGCCGATGTGCTGGAGCGCACGTTCCGCGAGGATCGGCGACGAACCCGGTCGATGCAGATGTTTCCGAATCCGGAAAGTACCGAAAGGATTAATTACGGCTTGACCGACGACCTCAAACGCAACTGGGGGGAACGCCTTCAGTGAGCAATTTCCACAAATCTACTTCTACTATTACCCCACCCCAGGATGGAGAATCCGCTTCAGGTCGATTCGCGAATAACGCCGTGAAGTTTCGGAACATGCGCTCGTTGTTGTGTTATGTGACGGTCATTTTATTCGTGTTGGGTGGGGCGGTTGGAAACACGCTGCCAGCTAGCCCTCGCCCTGATGTGCAGCCAAGGTATCGCGACGGTGTCGTGCTGATGGCATTTTACAACGGTGTCTCCGCAGCAGAGCAGAGCAAGATTTTCTCCAGTGCCGGAGCGAGAGAAATAAAGAGCATTGGTGTTGGCGTTCACGTATTGAGCGTGGGGCGGGGGCGCGTTATCACGACGATTCAATCGCTCAAGGCGCGTCGGGAAGTCCGCTACGCCGAGCCGGATTACATTGAGCGGGTGGCGGGTGGTCCGCTTCCGAACGACACATTTGTGGGGCTCCAGTGGGCCGTTCAGAACACGGGGCAGGTGGTCAACGGCGTTACCGGGACTGCCGGGGCCGATGAGCGGACAAGCGCGGCATGGGGCGTTACCACCGGAACAAACTCCGTGGTGGTTGCGGTTCTCGATACCGGCGTGCAGTATTCCCATCCCGACCTGGCGGTCAATATGTGGAACAACCCTGGAGGGATTGGCGGTTGTCCGGCCGGCACCTACGGCTACAACGTCCTGAGCAGCAATTGCGATCCGATGGACGACGACACAGCCTACGGCGGTCACGGCACGCATGTGGCCGGCATTATCGGTGCGACCGGCAATAACGCGGCAGGTGTTGCGGGCGTGAACTGGACGACCAGCATCATGGCGGTCAAGTGGGTCTCGATCGACGGCAATGGCAACACCAGCGACTTAATCTCCGCGATGGATTGGGTCATAAAGGCCAAGCAGGCAGGCGTGAATGTGCGAGTGGTGAACGACTCTCAAACGTGGTCAGGCACCGCATTCTCGCAAGCGCTTTCGGACGAAATCGACCTGATGGGATCCAACGACATCTTATTCGTCACCGCCGCGGGCAACACAGCCCAAGATAACGACACCACCCCTCGTTATCCGTGCTCCTACAACCGGCCTAACATGATCTGTGTCGCCGCGAGCGATCAGAATGATAATCTTTGGAGCTCCTCGGATTACGGTCCTACCACGGTCGAGCTGGCTGCACCAGGAGTGAACATCTATTCGACCTTGCGTCAGAGCAACTATGGCTATATCAGCGGGTGCTCAATGGCGGCGGCAGAGGTGTCGGGCGCGGCTGCCTTGATTTTGTCGAGTGGGTATCTGTCGGTCAGCAGCCTGAAGTCACAGATCCTGAACAACGTGGATTCCCTCGCCTCCTTGAACGGATTCGTGGGCACCAGCGGTCGGCTCGACGTCTGCAAAGCCGTGCCAGGTTGCACGCCCGCTACGACCGGCACGCCCGCTAATTTGGTCCAGCCGGTCGTCACGAGCCTTGCCCAATATGGATCGCTCTTGGGCGCGTCAACTGGCAATTGGTCAGGGGTCCCGACGAATTACACCTATCAGTGGTACCGTTGCGATAGCAGCGGTTCGAACTGCTCGCCCATCGCGGGGGCCAGCTCCCAGACGGATGCGTTGCTCGCTGACGCCGACGTGGGTGCGACGCTCCGCGTGACGGTGACCGCCTCCAACCCTTCGGGTTCTTCTTCCGCGCAGTCCAGCGCGAGTGGGGTTGTTACGCAGACCTCATCACTTTTCGGTATCTCATCAACAATTATGGATGGCGACACTATTAGCGGGAGTTTGCAGTGGCAGGCTTCTCCCACTCCGTCGGTCAATTTTGTTCAATTCTTCATCGATGGGGTGCTGATCCAGACGGTTTCTGCTTCGCCTTACGCCTTCAATGGTGGCACGACCGATGCGCTAGACACGACGACGCTCTCAAACGGCACACACGTGCTCGGGATCAGGGCGTTGTCAACCGACAACCGCACGTATGGTTTCTATGGCGCTACCGTTTTAGTTGCAAACTCAGTCGCCATCACCAGCAGTTCTTTGCCCAACGGCACCGAGAACTCGGCCTACAGCGCCACTCTGGCCGCCACCGGTGGAACCACTCCCTACACTTGGTCGATCATTTCAGGGAGCTTACCTGCAGGATTGACGCTGGCTCCAACGACAGGCGTCATTTCCGGTACTCCCAGCGGTACGGGTACAAGCAACTTCACTGCGCAGGTGACCGATGCCAATTCCCAAACCGCCACGAAGGCCTTAAGCATCACTGTGAATCCTTCGCCGCCTGTCATCACCACCAGTTCTTTGCCGGATGGCACCCAGAGCACCGCTTACAGCGCCACGCTGGCTGCAACTGGCGGCACCACGCCCTACACTTGGTCGATCATTTCAGGCAGCTTGCCTGCCGGGTTGACCTTGGCCTCAAGCACCGGCGTCATCTCCGGCACGCCCACGGGCACGGGGACGAGCAATTTCACCGCGCAGGTGAGCGATACCAATTCTCAAACCGCCACGAAGGCGCTTAGTATCACCATTAACTCTAGCGGGGGGGGAGGTGGTAGTGGGATCAGCCTGTTGCAGGCGCAGAACACTAACCAAACCGGCGTTTCATCCCTCACGGTGAACATCTCGACTACAGCAGGGAATACGATAATCTGCGGCGTACGCGAAGGCGACAATAACACCGATACCTGGACTATGTCGGACAGCGCGGGCCAGACCGGCTGGAGGCAGGTATCGAGCAGCTATGTTTCTCCCAACACGACGAACCGCGCCGATATGCGCTACATTACGAACTCCGCCGCTCTCACCTGGGTCCGTGCCACCTTCTCTTCGCTTATCGCCTATCCGGCAACCATGGTCTGCTACGAAGTGAGCGGCATCGTCAGTGTGTCAGCCGAGGACGCGAGCGTCAATTCCACGGCTTCGGGCGGCGGACTTGTCTCCGGCTCACTTACCACGTCGAACGCCAACGACATCTTGATCTACATGGAAGGCAAGGGTGCGGACCAGACAAGCTGGACGGCTGGCTCCGGCTATACGATCCCCGCGAACGCCGCGAACGCCCGCATGGCGATCCAATTCAAGGTTGTTTCAACCACCCAGAGTAATACGACGACCTTCATGACCCCGAATCCCGATACCAATGGAAGTTCCGGCGGCGTCTTCGCGGCGTTCATGGGTTCGGATTCGGCTCCGCCCGCGCCTTCGATCACCAGCAGTTCTTTGCCCAACGGCACCGAGAACTCAGCCTACAGTGCCACGCTGGCCGCCACCGGGGGCGCCACTCCCTACACTTGGTCGATCATTTCAGGCAGCTTACCTGCCGGGCTGACTCTGGCCTCGACGACGGGTGTCATCTCCGGCACGCCCACCGGCACGGGTACAAGCAGCTTCACTGCGCAGGTGACCGACGCCAACTCCCAAACTGCCACGAAGGCCTTAAGCATCACCGTGAATGCGTCCCAGCCCACCATCACCAGCAGTTCTTTGCCCAATGGCACCCAGAACACCGCCTACAGTGCCACGCTGGCCGCCACCGGTGGCACTACTCCCTACACTTGGTCGATCATTTCAGGCAGCTTACCTGCCGGGCTGACTCTGGCCTCAACGACGGGTGTCATCTCCGGCACGCCCACTGGCATGGGTAAAAGCAACTTTACCGTGCAGGTGACCGACGCCAACTCCCAAACCGCCACGAACGCCTTAAGCATCACCGTGAATGCGTCCCAGCCCACCATCACCAGCAGTTCTTTGCCCAACGGCACCCAGAACACCGCCTACAGTGCCACGCTGGCCGCCACCGGTGGCACCACTCCCTACACTTGGTCGATCATTTCAGGCAGCTTACCTGCCGGGCTGACTCTGGCCTCGACGACGGGTGTCATCTCCGGCACGCCCACTGGCATGGGTAAAAGCAACTTTACCGTGCAGGTGACCGACGCCAACTCCCAGACCGCCACCCAGCTACTCAGCATTGCCATTAAAAAACATTAGCCGAAGTTCTCCTGCGGGTTCCGGGAGCTTGTGATGGGCAATTCCGTTGAGTGTTAGCGATAGCCTTGTTGGGACGGCATGGATGGGAGAATAATTGGTCTCGACAGCGCTCCTTATCTGTACTAGAATGCGTCATTAGCTGATAAGTAAACACTCCTCCTGGGTGATGAACGGAGAGAAGCGATGTGCGAGCAACCGTCGGATTGCGAGCTGCAGAGTACTTTCGCACAACTCAGGTTCGTCACGTGTTCCCCAAGTGTCATCTCGGTGCTGCGCCAAGCTTATAAGGCGGCAGTCGTCAGCGGCATCACGGTCCTATTGGAGGGGGAGACAGGAACCGGAAAGCAGGTCCTTGCCCAAGGGATTCATAAGCTCGACCGGAAACGCAGTTCATCCTCCTTTATTACCGTCCATTGCAGCACGATCAGCGAAGCGCTGGCTGAGAGCGAGCTCTTCGGGCATCGGCGCGGAGCGTTTTCAGGAGCGGTGTCGGACCGCAAAGGACTCTTCCAAGCGGCGCAAGGCGGGACGCTGTTCCTGGATGACGTCAATGATCTTCCTCTTCACTTGCAGCCCAAACTGCTGGATGTCGTGCAGAGAGGAATCGCACGGCCGGTCGGGTCCGATCGTGAGGTGCGGGTGGACGTTCGGATCATTGCCGCCTGTAATCAATCTTTGGAGCCGCTGGTTCGCGAAGGCCGCTTCCGCTCAGATTTGTATTACCGGCTGAACGTCGTCAAATTGTCGTTGCCGCCGTTGCGGGAGCGGCTGGCCGACGTGCCGGACCTCATTTTGGCCCTGGCACGGCGTTACAGCAGTCTTTATGAGCCCATCGAGACGGTCGATCCGGAGCTCGTGAGTCTGTTGCAGTCGAAGCCGTTTTTCGGGAACGTCCGCGAACTGGAAAATGCGGTTCAGAGAATGCTTTTCCTCAAGATTCAGGGGGCATCCCTGGGGCTGGCTGATTGGATGGCGCAGGCGGGACCGGAAGCCGCTTACGCCGGCGCTGACCCGTTGGCCAAAGCGGCTGGGGAACTGTGGACAGCAATCTCACAGAGCGGCATTCCCTATTCTCGAGCCGTTCGAGAAGTTGAGAAAAGGGTGCTGGAGGCCGCGATCAATGTTCCTGGAACTACGCGACGCGTAGCTGCTCAACGCCTTTCGACCAGCGAGCGCACGCTTTATAACAAAATGCGCGTCCATGGCATCGGCACCGCCCGCGACACATAATCCATCCTTGCCAGCGGAACTTCAAACCGTCTCTCGCGTCAAAACTAGCATCTTCCTCTCTGCAGCTTTCTTCACAGTACTGTAGGTTCTTTCAGTCGGTCTCCGCGCTCAGCCAAAATCTACAAATAACGTTGCTGCTTCCTTCTGCTTCCTTGTGAGACGCGGGATTTGCAAGGTTCTCCCTGACAGGTTCCCACTGCCAATTCCTGCAGATAACACCGTACAGTTATTCTCGCCACAGAGGGGCAACAGCGGTTGAATTCAGATTTGTTCGGTGAACCGCAACCCCTTACAGTTCTATGAGTCCGGCAGATGCGCACGGCTGATGCCGGACCCAATCTTGCGGCAACCACGAGAAGTGGTCTTTTGCGTGCTCGTGCGAACGGCGTGTGGTTTGTTCGACGGAGCGGAGCGCCGAAGGGGGAGGCTTCTCACGCGAGAGGGAGATCGAGTGCATTTTCGTATATCAGATGTTTTCCTGCCTCGCCCGGAGGATCTGATCATCGCATCCTCCGCCGAGGAGGAAGTGGAAGGCACCATTGTCGGTTTTTCTGACTCGGGTTCAGAACCCCGTGCCTTTGCGGTCGTTGATGTTGTTCAGAGTCAAAACGTCGTTGTCCCGACGGCAAAGCTGCGGATTGTCAGTTCAAGTGGACCTGATGAGGGATGACGGTAGTACAGGATTCCACCTGATGAGGGCGCAAGTTGAATAATGCAGGCCGGCCGAAGGTCGATTCGGTACGGAATTGAGAAGAGGAGACAACTATGGCCGTCAATGTTACCTATCCCGGTGTCTATATCGAAGAAATTCCCAGTGGCGTGCACACGATTGCGGGGGTTGCCACTTCGATTGCTGCCTTCGCGGGATGGGCTCCGCAGGGCCCAACCGATTCAGTCCGACTCGTCCTGAGCTGGGCGGACTATTACCGCCAATACGGGGGCTTGGATGCGCGTAGCCTGCTTGGTTACGCAGTGGCGCAGTTTTTCACCAACGGCGGCACGCAGGCTTATATCATCCGCCTGGTGGACAACGCCACTGCCGCAGCAGCCACCACCAGTCTGACCCTTACGCCGTCTAGCAGCAGCATTACGATCACTGCCAAGAATCAAGGCCAGTGGGCCACCAACTACGGCATCCTCATCAAGAACCAGTCTGGAGGCACGGGCCGCTTCAGGCTGCAAGTCGTCTACGCGCCCTCGGGAAGCACTCCTGCCGTGGTGGAGTCCTTTGAGAACCTTTCGATCGCCACGCCTGACCCGCAAGGACGCTATGCGCTGGACGTCATCAATGGGCAATCAAGCTTTGTGAAGGCTGCTATCACGGGCAGTCCCACTGCGCCGCCCGCTGACGTCACCACGCCGCAGATGCTTACCGGAGGCATAGATGGAACGGTGCTGGCGCCCAGTACAAGTTCAGGGACGCCCGGCGCTTTCGAGAATGCGCTGATTCCTACCACGCCGACCAGCGGGATCTACTTTCTTGACCATGTGGACCTGTTCAATCTGCTGTGCGTCCCTGGCGAAATCGTCACGACCACGCTCTCTAAGCTCGAACAATATTGCGGGGGGCGCCGCGCGTTCCTTATTGCTGACTCAGATCCAGGCATCACCGACTATACAAAGTTGACCGGGGGGCCTCCGTTTACAGGTACGAACGCGGCCTTTTACTTTCCATGGATTAACGCGCCCGACCCGCTGAACCAGGGTGGGACAGGACCTTTCCCGCCCTGCGGTTTTGCCGCGGGGATTTACGCCCGAACCGACGGCAGCAGGGGTGTTTGGAAGGCTCCGGCAGGAACTGAAGCAAGCCTCACGGGGGTCATGGGTCCCAGTGTTCCTTTGAACGATGCCGAAAACGGTTTTCTGAATCCGGCGGCGGTAAACTGCATCCGCAACTTTCCCGTTTACGGCACGATTGTTTGGGGCGCCCGCACCACGCAGGGCAACGACGAAATCGGCTCGGAGTGGAAGTACGTTCCCGTCCGCCGCACGGCTCTCTACATCGAAGAGAGTCTCTATCGAGGCACCAAATGGGCCGTCTTTGAGCCCAATGACGAGCCGCTCTGGTCGCAGCTCCGGTTGAACGTCGGCGCCTTTATGCACGACCTTTTCCGCAAGGGCGCCTTCCAGGGCAAGACTCCGCAGGACGCCTATTTCGTCAAGTGCGACAACGAAACCACCACCCAGAACGATATCAATCTCGGCATCGTTAACATCGTGGTGGGGTTTGCACCCCTCAAACCCGCTGAGTTCGTGGTCATCCAGATCCAGCAGATGGCCGGACAAATCGCAACGTAAGGAGAACAAGCATGGCTGAATTCACCGTCAACGCACAGCGCTTTGATCCCTACAAGAACTTCAAGTTCCGAGTGAAGTGGGATGGCCAATACGTGGCTGGCGTCAGCAAGGTTACCGGCCTCAAGCGCACAACGGAGGTGGTCAAGCATCGCGAAGGCGGCGACCCGTCGAGCAGCCGTAAATCGCCGGGACGCACCGAATACGATGCCATCACGCTCGAGCGCGGCGTAACGCACGACCCTGCCTTCGAGGCCTGGGCCGGCAAAGTTTGGAACCTGGGCGCTGGGCTCGGATCGGAAGTGTCCCTGAAGGACTTCCGCAAGGACATCATCATCGAGGTTTATAACGAGGCAGGGCAGAAGGCGCTGGCGTATAACGTCCACCGCTGTTGGGTTTCCGAGTTTCAGGCCCTCCCGGATTTCGATGCCAACGCCAACGCGGTGGCCATCCAGCACATCAAGCTGGAGAACGAGGGTTGGGAGCGAGATCTTTCCGTGACGGAGCCCGCTGAACCCTCTTTCAGTGTCCCGGCAGGATAAAGACGATGCATGCGCTGTCAGCCCCGGAGCTTTTGGGAATTTGGGAGCGGGGCCTTACCCAAGCGCCGGTCGAGCGGGCACTGGAGCTTTTGGCGGCCGCCTACCCGGAAATAGCCACAGACTCTTTGGCCGTCCTCAGCCTTGGCCAACGGGACGCCAGGTTGTTAAGGCTGCGCGAGCTGCTCTTTGGCTCCCGCATGGCCGGGTTTGTCGGTTGTCCGCGCTGTGGCGGACGTCTTGAACTGGCCCTCGACATAGCCGATCTGCTCGCCGGCTCTGCCAACGAACCGGAAGGAGAGTTTTCCCTGACGGTCGGTAAGTATGGGTTGCGCGTTCGGCTTCCCAACAGTCATGACGTGGCGGCTGCAGCGCGCCAGGCAGATTTAACTGCCACCCGGCGAATGCTGCTCGACCGTTGCTTGATTTCCGCAAGTTGCGGTGGAGAATCCACGACCGGCGAACACTTGCCCCACGAGGTCGTCGAGGCTGCGGGTGAGCGGATGGCCATGGCTGATCCCTTGGCGGATATTCAAGTGGCCGTTTCCTGTCCACTCTGCGAGCACCATTGGAGGTTGGCTTTTGACATCGTTTCTTTCTTGTGGAGTGAGATCGAGGCTTGGGCTTGCCGGATTCTGCGTGACGTCCATACCTTGGCCTCGGCCTACGGCTGGTGCGAGCGGGACATCCTGGCGCTTAGTCCTGTCCGCCGGCGATTTTATTTGGAGATGGTAGGGGCGTGAGCGACTTCCTGAACAATCTCGCACTTCGAAGTCTCGGTTCAGCCGAGACTGTCCAGCCGCGCCTACCGGCTCTGTTCGAGCAGCCCCAGCCAACGGCTGGTTTACTTTTTGCGCCAGGGCCTGCACTTTCCGAAAGGGCTCAAGGGCAACTGAAAGAAATCCTTGTGGAAAGTGATTCTGAAGCAATGTCGGTGAGCGACCACGTTTCCTCTCTGAGTGCTGGAGATCTCGTTGCCGCCAGGAGGTCAAGCGATGGGCTCAGTTCGCAGAAGCACGCGAAAGCGGCTTCGCTTGAACCGGCTGCTACCCAATCTACGGCCGGCTTGCACTCCCCCGCGCCTATGCCGAGTTCGTCGTTGCTTCCCCAGTCTCTCGTCTCTTATGCATCCGCGCAGTTATCGGAACCGCAGTCGGATGGGGTGGAGCGGTTCGCAGCTCGGTCGAGCCGAGCGGGGAAGGACGAGGCTGAGAGCGGACGTCACTTGAGGGACACCGAAATTCCGTACAAGAGTGTGAGTGAGCCTCTTCGCAGCTCGGCCGAGGCGGGACCGGACTTGCCCGTTGTTCAAATACCTGTCAAACCCCTCGCAGCGCGCAGCGACGCGCCGTATTCTGTGGCTGCCGATCTTCCATTCCCCCTACGGCAGATCATTGAGTCGCGCTTGGCCCCCCAGTCTCAGACGGCCACGCCGGCGGCTTCTTCACGCCGATCAAATTCATCCGAGCCCACCGTTCATGTGACGATCGGACGCATCGAAGTGCGGGCGACGCCTCAGCAGACCTCGACATCGAGAGCCCGTTCAGCTTCGCCGGTGATGAGCTTGGACGAATACTTGCGGCGGCGCTCCAAGCGAGGGGGCGAATGAGCAACGCGCTCGCTATCGCTGCCGTAACCGCGACGCTCGAGGCGATCCTGGGCCAAGTGACTTCAGATCCGAACTTGGCTGATACCCAGTTTACGGCGATGCCTCCGGACAAGGCCCGCGGCACCATAACCTCCAACCAGCTCAACCTGTTTCTCTACCAGGTTCTGCCCGACGCCGCCTGGCGCAACAGGGATGTTCCCCGGCAGGTGAAACCCGGTGAAACAGGCATGTCGCCTCTCGCGCTGAACCTCCATTACCTGATGACCGTTTTCGGACGGGAGAACGACAACAGCCAGCCGTTCGATCATCATCTTCTGGGCAAGGCGATGAGCATCCTTTACGACCACGCTCTGCTGGGGCCGGACGAGATCAAGCTGGCCTTGCCGGGAAGCGGACTCGAACAGCAGGTGGAGCGAGTCCGCATCACTCTACAGCCTTTGTCCCTGGAAGATATTTCCAAGCTCTGGACGGGCTTCGCCACCCAGTACCGGCTCTCAGTTGGCTACGACGTCTCGGTGGTGCTGATCGACAGCACTCAACCTGTGCGGACGCCCCTTCCTGTCCTGACGCGTGGACCGCAGGACAAAGGACCTTCTGCCCGGGGGAATCTGATCCCTCCCTTCCCGGCCTTGGACTCGGTGCAGCTTCCGAACCAGCAGGTGAGCGTCCGGCTGGGGGAGACGCTCACTCTGACGGGTCACGACTTGGACGGAACCAACCTTGGGGTGGTCTTCAACCATCCGTTGTGGACGTTGCCGGTCGAAGTCGCTCCCCTATCCGGCGGCTCGTCCACGCAGGTTACAGTGCAGATTCCCAATCAGCCTGCAGTGTGGCCCGCGGGTTTTTATACGCTCGCGGTGGCTGTACAGCGGCCCGGCGAAACCTATCGCCGGACGACGAACGAACTTTCTTTCTCGCTTGCACCCAGCATTACCATCGCGCCGCAGACAGCGGCAGCGGGAAGCATCGCCTACACCGTAAACTCCAGCCCGGAGGTCTGGCCAGGGCAGATCACCTCCTTGCTGCTGAGTGACCAGGACATGCCGGGCCCGGCCTTGAGCACACAGACGGCAACTCTGACCTTCACCGCGACGCTGGCAAAAGGCGACTATTACGTTCGCCTCCGCGTGGACGGCGTGGACAGCCTGCTGGTGAATCGCGCTGTTACACCGCCGGTGTTCGATCCGACACAAAAGGTGACCGTGACATGAGTGCCTTGGCAAGCTGGCAAGACAACAATGCGCATTATCTTTCCGCCGCCCTAGCTTGGTTGCGGGCGCGGCTCGAGCGGTGTGCCGGGCACGGGCAAGAAACATTTGCGCTGGCGCTGGCGCAATCACCTTCCCAGCCCGAAGAACAAAGCAAATCCTTCTGGAAGCAATGGGTTCGGCGGAGCTCCCCCGAGCCCGCAGCGAAAACTCCTACGCTGCTTCCGGCAGCGCGAAGTCACGAGGCGGGCGACCGGGTGGCTCAATCCGCCGCCGTGGTCGCCGCGAGCGCCCAGACCGATCCTCCTCCGGCACTGATCATGCTGGGCCAGAGGCTGGGCCTTTCGCAATTTGAGCAGGAAGTCCTGCTGCTTTGTGCGGCGATGGAACTGGATATGGGGACTGCTTTACTTTGCGCCCGAGCGCAAGGCGATCCGAACCGTCCTTACCCGACCTTTGCCCTAGCGCTCTCCCTGTTTGACGAGCCGGCCTGGGATGCGCTTTCACCCGAGAGCCCGCTGCGTTACTGGCGGCTCATCGAGATCAATCAGCCGGGGGGGCAGCCGCTCACCGTTAGTCCCCTGCGGGCCGACGAACGCATCGTCAACTATCTCAAGGGGCTCAACTATCTCGATGACCGGCTTACTCCGCTGCTGACGCCGTTGGGGGTTGCGGGGAACCAACCCGCTCTCCCGCCCTCGCAGCAAGACACCGTGGAGATGATCGTGCGGCATGTGAAACAGCGGCCAGCCGGGCAGGACCTTCTCATCATTCAGTTATTGGGAGCCGATGCGCCCAGCAAGCACCTCGTGGCTGCGCGAGCCGTGGACGAACTTGGCCTTCGAGCCTACCAGTTGCCTGTCTCGCTGCTGCCGGCGCAGGCGGGCGACCTCGAAACGTTTGCCCGCTTGTGGGACCGAGAGAGCATGTTGCTGCCGGTTGCACTCTACGTTGATGCGCTCGGGTCCGAAATTGACCAGCCACAGGCGGGGCAGAGTTCCCCCGTCAACCGCCTGCTGGGGCGGCTGGGTGCCGTCGTCTTTCTCGACACGCGCGACGTGTGGCCCAGCCTCTCTCAACCGACCTTGCCCGTGGACGTTGCAAAACCCACTGCCGCCGAGCAGCAGGCGGCTTGGAGGGCGGCGCTGGGCGAAGCCGCCGGGGATGCTCCGCCTTTGCTGGCCAGCCAGTTCAACCTGGACCTCCCGAGCATCCAGCAGATTGCCCACCAAGCGCTCACAGAACCCGCCACGGGTGAACGCCCTGTGAGCGGTCAACTCTGGGATGCCTGTCTCGCCATTACTCGCCCCCGTTTGGACATTCTGGCTCAGCGCATCGAGCCCAAGGCCACCTGGGACGACATCGTGCTGGCGGCTGCTGAGATCAATTTGCTGCGGCAGATCGCCGCCCAAGTCGCGCAGCGAAGCCAGGTCTATCAAGCTTGGGGCTTCGCTCAGAAGATGAGCCGCGGATTCGGGATCAGCGCGCTTTTCGCCGGCGATAGCGGGGTCGGCAAGACCATGGCGGCTGAGGTCATTGCGAAAGATTTGCGATTGAGCCTCTATCGTATTGACCTCTCGGCCGTCGTAAGCAAATACATCGGCGAGACAGAGAAAAATCTGCGACGGCTTTTTGACGCGGCTGAAGACGGCGGCGCCATTCTCTTTTTCGACGAGGCCGACGCGCTGTTTGGCAAGCGCAGTGAGGTGAAAGACAGCCACGACCGCTACGCCAACATTGAGATCAATTACTTGTTGCAGCGCATGGAAGCCTACCGCGGCCTGGCCATCCTGGCTACCAACATGAAGAGCGCGCTTGATCCCGCTTTCATGCGGCGGCTGCGCTTTGTCGTGAACTTCCCGTTCCCCGGCGCGGCGGAGCGGAAGGCGATCTGGCAAAAAGTGTTTCCGGCCGAGACGCCGACCGAAGGTCTCGACTTCGACAGCTTGGCGCGCCTGAACCTGACGGGCGGCAACATTCATAGCGTCGCGCTCAACGCCGCCTTCACGGCGGCCGAGACTGGAACTCCGGTAACGACATTGCTGGTGCTGGACACGGCTCGCACGGAATTGCGGAAGCTGAACCGCTCCATCAACGAGCTGCAGTTTCGGCGGCAGGCAAGCGCGGGGAGAGCGGGATGAAGATCAACCTTCACATCGAGCGCCTGATCCTGGAAGGGCTGCCGGTGAACAGCCACGACGGGGCGCAGGTGCGTGCGGCCGTCGAAGCCGAGCTTTCTCGGCTGCTTGGCTCTCGCGGGCTTTCGGACGAAGTGCGCTCGGGCGGGGCGTTCACGGCACTCCGGGTTGATCCGCTGCGGCTAGAGACCCGAACCAATCCCCGGCAAATCGGGTGGCAGATTGCTCGATCCGTTTACGGGGGGCTCGGCAGGCAACGATGAGTAGTCGCACCGGGATCACGACTCGAGAGGCATCCGCGGCGAGCAGCCCTGGCGCCAACAACGCCGTGCTGCAAAGGCAATGTGCCTGCGGCCAGCACAAGCCGGGTGGCGGGGAGTGCGAGCAGTGTAAGAAAAAGGACCGAACGACTTTGCAGCGCCATTCTTCCAACTTGACTGCGCCCACGACCGTGCCGCCCATCGTTCACGAGGTTCTGCGCTCGCCCGGCCAACAGCTCGATGTACCGACGCGCGCCTTTATGGAGCCGCGTTTGGGTCATGACTTTAGCCGAGTTAGGGTGCACACCGACGAACGGGCAGCGGAATCAGCACGATCGGTGAATGCGCTTGCCTACACGGTCGGACGCGACATCGTGTTCGGCTCTGCCCAATATCAACCGGGCACGAGAGAGGGGAAAGGGCTGCTGGCGCATGAACTGACCCATGTTCAACAGCAGAGTGCGTCTTCCGTTGGCCTCGCAAGCCAACTGGAACTGGGAGCGAAGGAAGATTCTCGGGAGATCGAGGCTGAGAGGGTCTCCCGGCTTGCGCTGGAGAATTCGGTAACGTCAGGCGTCACCAGTGTGAGCCGTCCTACGGTTCAACGCCAGTCCGGTCAGGGTTCTTCGCAGCCGACTATTCAATCGGACGCGCCGGTCAATTTCGGTCCAGGTTCTCCGCTGTCGATCTTTCAACCGGCGGCACCGGTCGATTTTTCGAGGGATTCGACGGAGAGCGTCGAAGTCGGCGCGACTGAATCCATCTCCGCTCAAAACCCCAAATTGGTCCACATCGCTCAATCTTTCAAGTCGCTCCAGGCAAGCAATCCGGACGCAGAGATTAAACTGTCCGCGTATCTGAGCGAGGCGTCAAAGTATAACTCCGAGGCGGAGACGAAAGAGCGTGGACGATTGCGCGCGCGCATGTCTGCGATGCAGGAGGCCTTAGTGTCGCTGGGCGTGCCCAGAAATCAAATTGACGTTGAGCCAGCCACCGCTTATTCTACATCCGCGCACGGTCAAGTTTCAGTTGATCTCCACAAATCGCTCGGTGCTGCCCCATCGCTGCCTTCATTTGTTCAGCAGCCTGCTCCCCAGGCCTCTTCGGCTGCCCCAAACCAGCCTGCTACGTCCGGCGGTGGGTTGACGCTTGCGGCAGGCTTCACTTGGAATTGGGCACTGACGCTCTCGAGCCCGAGTTCTCCGCAACCCGCCTTTTCGGCGTCAGCTACGTCCCCAAACCGTACCTTTCAACTAACGATCTCCAGTGGGAAGCAGCCCGTGCAAGCCGTCTACCAGATAACCTACAACCTGGACAGCAAGAAACTGGGGACTCTCACAGTGATGTCGGGAGCGCAAGCCTCGACAGATATAGAGATTGTCAAAGGGATTTTGAAAGCGACACCGTTTGTACAGGCTTTGGTCGGCACTGCCCAGACGGGGAGTCCTAGCTATGGAGACTTGGTCATCAAGTCTTCTGCCGGTCTCAAACTTACAGCGGACGTGAAGATACGGCATCTCCCTCATATCCAAATCAGTGCAACGGCCGGTCTAGGTGCAACCACAGTGCCAGGCGAAGGCACGCAGACGACATTCCAAGGGGGTTTAACGTTTACGATTCCGATACCGCTCCCGTGAGATCCCTCGGGGGCTCAGTTCTATTGTGTTGGACCGCGATTCTGCGCTGGTTGGCAATGGAGGGGCGAGGTCTTAGAAGGCTGAACGCATGGGGATGGACACGCAGCAAAAATTGAATGTTGTCGGTCCAGTACACGCGCGACCGAACGCAAGCGTTCTGCAGCGGCAGTGCGCTTGCGGCCAACATGCCCAGGGTGGCCAGTGCCCAGAGTGCAATAAGAGGCAGATGAGCCTGCAACGCCAGTCTAGTCAGGCCGGTCCGAGCACGGTGCCGCACGCGGTCCACGAGGTATTGCGGTCACCCGGCCGACCGCTCGATGCCGGCACCCGCGCTTTCATGGAGCCAAGTTTCGGGCGCGACTTCAGTCGCGTGCGCGTCCATACCGGCGCCCAGGCGGCAGAATCTGCACGGGCGGTCAACGCGATGGCCTACACAGTGGGCAGCGATGTTGTGTTTGCCTCGGGCCAGTACGCACCCAGCCGTGTTGAAGGGCAACGGCTGCTGGCGCACGAATTGGCCCATGTGGCACAGCAGGAGGAGGCCGGGACCGTCAAGCCGGATTCCATCAGCCAGCCAGGCGATGCTCACGAGGTTGTAGCGGAGAGGGCTGCTACTGACGTGTTGGGCGGACGCTTGGCTGTTAGCCGTGGCGCCGGCATGCCGTCAGGCATCCAGCGGCAGACGCCAGGCCAGAGTCCAAGCTCGCTGGGGCTGCCCACCAGATACTCGCAGCAATCGCAGGGCGAGATTGTTGTGGAGAGTTTCCTCAATCGCATGTGGGATGCGCAGTCAAAACAGGCGAAACCATTCCGTATCACCCCCAAGGTTGCGGAGGGATTGAAGATCGTCTTTCCGCTGGGCGCCCCGATTGGACCTCTCACCATCTATACCTCCGTGGCTGAATTCATGTTGCATCTCAAGGGTAAGATTCCGCCAACGATCGACCCCAACGCGATGGCGGTTCTGGATCGGCTCCCCACACAGGAAAAACCGCTGCCTGATATTGGCGGAGGTGGGGTTTCGGGCGAACCTGCCAAGCCCAAGTTCGGCCCAGAGGACGTGGAAGCGGGCCCCCCGAAGCAGCCCGAGGCGTCCAAAGGCGCGACCGAAGCTATGGGAAAGGCGCTTGAAGCGGTGTTCGAGCAGTTCCGCAAGACCGAGCTCGGCAAGCAACTGGAGCAATCCGTCAAGTCCTACGTCTTCAGCAAGGAAGGCATCCCACTGGTGATTATTGTGACCGGTGCGGCGCTTGCCTTTGCGGCTGCCAATGACCCCAAGCTGCCGTCGCTGCCGGATATACCGCTCGGTGAGGGCATCAAACTGGGATTTGACATCAAAGGTAGGCCGTCGGACTTTCCTCCTTTGGTGCGCGCCTTGATCGAAGATCGGCCCAGCTTGGGCCCGCCGCCTGCTCACGGCGAGGTGAAAGCCGGCGTCAGCGTGACCTTCACCTTTGAGGCGATCGAAAAGCTCGCCAAGTCCGTCGGCCACTTCTTTGCCGAGGCGGGAAAGTGGATCGCCCGCGGCGTGGTAAAAGCCGGAACGGTTATCGGCAAAGCAATAAGCAGCATCAAGACGGAATTGATGGCTCTGGCAGGTGGCGCGGCGCTGGGCGCGCTGATCGGCGGACTCGCGGGCGGGCCTCTCGGCGCGGCAATCGGTGCGGCGATCGGCGGTGTGGTGGGTCTTGGCGCGGCGCTGATCAAGCGGCTGTTCTAGGTTTGAGGAGGGGGCTGGCAGGCAGATGCGCGGACGGGGATTCATCGGATACAGGTCCGCGCACGCTGCTGATCAGTTTGGTGGGTCGCGCGAAATACCGCAATGTGCGGCCGGTCAAGGCCGCCGCGGAGGGTAACAAACGATGGGTGCATTTCCCAATTCGCCTCGGGTGCTCAAGGGCGGCATTGTGCTGCTCGATCCGGACCAGTTTACAGTGCTGCCGAACGGCATCATTGTGCTGCAATACAATCCCGACACGCTGACGCGGACGCTGAAGATCAAAGGGGCGGAAGAGGGCGGCGACCGCTCGGAGGCGCTGCGGCTGACGGGGCCGCCGGTAGAGACCCTCAAGCTCGATGCGGAGATCGATGCTGCCGATCAGCTTGCGCAGCCCGATCAGAATCCCGCCACAGTCGAGAACGGCATCTTCCCGCAGCTTGCCGCGCTCGAAACCATCGTCTATCCGGCAAGTCCCACGCTACAAAACAATTTCAACCTGGCGCAGCAAGGAACACTGGAAATCATGCCCATGCTCGCGCCGTTCACGCTGTTTGTGTGGAGCGCTAACCGCATCATGCCGGTGCGCATTACGGACTTGAGCATTACCGAAGAGGCTTTTGATCCTACGCTCAACCCTATCCGCGCCAAGGTTAGCCTGGGGCTGCGCGTACTGACCATTGACGACTTGAACTTCAGCGATAAGGGCGGAAGCCTTTACATGACGTATCAGCAGAGGAAAGAGAATCTGGCAAATCTGTTCCAGGGCGGCACGTTTGGCGCGCTGGGTATTACGGGGGTTCCATGAGCAACAGCGTACAACTTGACCCGGTCCAGGCGTTGCTGGCGCAAACTTCGCTCCAGCGCACGCTCTTTGCTTCGACGAGCCGCTATTACGGAATCGAGACGGAGACGCTCGAGTTGCTGCAAGGGAAGAGCATTGTCTACCTGCGCCGCCGCTTTGTTCCGCCACCGGAGCGCTTTCAGATGCTTCAGGAACACACGGTGGTGCAAGGCGACCGGCTGGATAATCTGGCGGGGCAGTACCTCGGTGACCCGACGCTTTTCTGGCGGATTTGCGATGCCAACCGGGCGATGCGGCCCGAAGAACTGACCGAGGCCGCGGGGCGCAAGCTCCGCATCACCTTGCCGGAGGGCATAACGGGAAGCTCGCTATGAACCGAGGCTTTTACCTGACATTGATGATCGGAGGATTCAAGGCCAGCCCCGTGCCGCAGGCCGTCATCGACGCTTTGACCGAGGTGCAAGTGAACTCTGCGCTGGACAGCCAGGGCGGATTTCAACTGAAGTTCACGCTGGGCAAGAATTCCCCCGTGCAGCAAATGCTCAACTCCGGCTACTTCGATCCGCGCACCCGGGTGATTATCGCCGTGACCGTGAACGGCGCAACCGAGATTCTGATGGATGGCATTATCACCAAGCAGGATCTAACACCCTCGCTCGCGGCAGGCAAGTCCTCCCTCACGATTACCGGCCTTGACCTGACGGCCCTCATGGACTTTATTGACCTGACGGGGATCCCGTATCCTGCCCTTCCTCTCTTTGCCATTGTCGAACTTATATTGGCCAAGTACGCGGTCCTCGGGGTTATCCCAGTAGCCTTGCCGACCCTTCTTAGCCTCATCTCGAATCCCCTGGATAATTATCCCAAGCAACAGGGCACCGACTACAGTTACGTTACGAGTTTAGGCCGACAAGTCGGCGCAGTCTTCTATCTCGATCCCGGACCGCAGCCCGGCATGAGTACGGCCTACTGGGGTCCGGACATTACCCGGTTCTTCGGAAGCCCCCAATCCGCTTTGAGCATCAACTTCGATGCCAGCAGCAACATTGATTCGCTCAATTTCTCCTACGACGGCACGATGGCCACGCAATACGTCGTGACCATCATTGAGAAGAACACTAAACTGCCCATTCCAATTCCGGTGCCGAACATAAGTCTGCTCAAAGCTCCCCTTGCCGCCGCGACACCTCCGATCATGAAGATCACGCAGCTAACTCCCTCTGCCAGTGAGGATCCCGTGGGGGCGGCTCTGGCGGCGTTGGGGAAACTCTTTGAGATCGCGGATCCCATCACTGCAAGCGGCAACCTCGATGTGCTCCGTTACGGCCGGGTCTTCAAGGTGCGCCAACTTGCCGTCGTGCGGGGCGCCGGGGACTATTACAACGGGAGGTATTACGTGAAGAGTGTCACCCACAACATCAAGCGCGGCGAGTACAAGCAGAACTTCACCTTAGCACGCGGCGGCGTCGGCTCCGACGTCTCAACGGTGAGCGTATGAGGGAAGGGCCCAAATATTACGGCATTTATCGCGGCACGGTGGTCAATAACATTGACCCCTTGCAGCTCGGCCGCATTTTGGCAATCGTACCCGATGTTGGCAGCATCACGCCTTCCACCTGGGCGACGCCTTGCGTGCCCCTGGCCGGCAAGCAGGAGGGGACTTTCATGGTGCCGCAGATCGGCGCCGGTGTGTGGGTCCAGTTTGAAGCCGGTGATCCCGACCGCCCGGTCTGGACCGGCGGTTGGTGGGGCAACACCGCCGAGGTGCCGCTGGCAGCGTCCACGCCACCGCCGGTTCCGCCAGGGCAGACCATCGTTTTCCAAACGACCTTGCAGCATTTGTTGATGGTGAGCGATGCGCCGCCCCTTCCGGCGGAGGTTCCAGTGCCTGCCCCGGCGCCGCCGGGAACGGGAGGAATCGTCCTGAGGAGCCCGACCGGCGCAATGATCGTCGTGAATGACACCGGAATCTACATCAATAACGGCAAAGGGGCTTCGATCGAGTTAGTGGGTCCGAGTGTAATGATCAATAAAGTGGCGTTGGTGGTGGTCTGAATTATGCCAGGCTTTTTGGTCCATGTCGGTGCAACCGTGACTTGCGCGCATGGCGGGCAGGCGCAGCCGACGGTTCCCAATCCGCGAGTCACCGTCATGGGGCAGCCGACGGTAACCATAGCGGCCCCTTACGTGGTAGCGGGCTGTGCGTTTCCGCCGCCGCCCTCGGGTAACGGCCCCTGCGTGAGCGCACAGTGGCTTATGGGCTCCACCCGCGTGCTTTCGAATGGACAGCCGCTGGTCGTGCTCAGCAGTCAGGCGATTTGTGCTCCAACAGGAACACCCCTGTTGATTCTGGTGACCCAGACGCGGGTCACGGCGATTTGAGGCGCAATGAATATCGACTATCCCTATCACTTTGACGGGCGCGGACGAACCGCCTCAACGGATGACAACGATCACATCCGCGACATGATCGAACAGTTGCTCTTCACCAATCCCGGCGAGCGGGTGAACCGGCCCGACTTCGGCAGCGGCTTGCTGCAGATGGTGTTTGCGCCGAACAGCCCGGAACTTGCGGCGGCCTTGCAGTTCACGATGCAGGCGGCCCTACAGCGGTACCTCGGCGACCTGATCGACTTGAAGTCGCTCGATGTAACCTCGCAAGACTCCACGCTGAGCGTCGTGGTGAAGTACCTTGTGCGGCAAACACAGGAGAGCCGCACCGAGACGTTCCATCGGAGTGGCGTGCAATGATCGATCCCAACCTGAGCTGCAAAGAAGAACGCCGGCGCGACGACGTTCGCGCGGCCCCACTGTTCGGCCTCGACTACGCTGAGGTGAGTGATGACCAACTGAAAGTTACGGTGTCTTTCCTGGGCAAGGCTCCGGAGGGGATCGAAAAGGCGAATATCCTCTTGCAGGGTGGACAACGGACCACCGGCGTCCAGGTCTTAAATCTCAAAGTCCAGCGGCAGCCGGACCCCACGCTCGACGACTCGATGGAGGTCGTCGTGAACAAACCCGGCGACTTTTCCACGTACACCCTGAGCGTGGTGAAGCTCGATGAGCAGGGCCATCCCACCGGCCAGCCGTTCGATGGCTTCGACCCTCGCTACAACCGAGTAAATTTCAGTTTTAAAGCGGGCTGTCCCACGGACCTCGATTGCAAGGTGCCGCAGGTGTGCCCGCCGGCCAAGCGGACCGAGCCTGAAATTAACTATCTTGCCAAAGATTACGCCAGTTTCCGCCAGCTTATTCTTGATCGCCTGGCATTGATCATGCCGGGCTGGCAAGAGACGCACGTGCCGGACCTCGGCATCACCCTGGTCGAACTCCTGGCCTACGCCGGAGACTACCTTAGCTATTACCAGGATGCGGTCGCGACTGAAGCGTATCTGGGCACCGCGCGCGAGCGCATCTCCGTCCGCCGCCACGTGCGGCTGGTGGATTACGCCATGCACGAGGGCTGCAACTCCCGCGCCTGGGTGACGATCCACACGGCCAAGGACACGCCGCTCGATCTCAGCCAGATTTATTTTGTCACGGCATTCCCAGGGGCGCCCGCGCCCGGAGTCATTCCGGCCTCGGACCTTGTGAACGTTCCATCCGGAAGTTATGAGATTTTTGAGCCCTTATGGCCGAGCGGGCAGCAGATTTCTATTTACGCTGCGCACAATGAGATTCACTTCTACACCTGGGGCGACTGCCGGTGCTGTCTGGCAAAAGGAGCCACCTCTGCCACACTGATTGACCAGTGGGTTCCGGTTCCGGCGCCGAATGGAGGTGGGAGCGTACCAGGAGCATCCGGTACCCCGGCCGGCACAACACCGCCCGGGGCGACTCAACCAGCCACCACGGACGGCAGCCAACCGGGAATCGCTGCGGTGGGAACCCCAGCAACGCCTGTCACGCTGGACGTGCCCCTTCGCGCTACCGTCGTCCCGCATGATGTTGCAGGTTCGAGCACACCAGGCACGGCCACCACCGTTTCCACAAGCGACGGACCGCCCGGAACGGTGCGCGCACTCCACCTTCGAGCAGGGGACGTCCTCATTTTCGAAGAAGTTATTGGGCCAAAGACAGGTAATCCTGCCGATGCCGACCCGACGCATCGCCAAGCTGTGCGGTTAACCCGGGTCACACCGGCGGTGGACCCGCTTTATCATCCGTCCGACCCCAAATTCGGCCAGCCTCTCGTTGAAATCGAGTGGGCTCCTGAGGACGCGCTGACCTTTCCGCTGTGTATTTCAGCACAGGCGCCACCTCCGGACTGCTTCTGCAAAGAAAACATCAGCGTAGCGCGCGGCAACGTGATCTTGGTGGACAACGGCTCGACCGGCAGCGAGCGAACGGGCATCGTGCCGACCCAGTCCGTTACAGAACATTGCCCGACAAAGTGCAAGCCGGGTGAAGTCGAGGTGCTGCCGGGCTTGTTCCGCCCCACCTTGCAGGCGCTGCCGCTCAGCTTCCGCCAGCCGATTCCCCCCGGCGCCTGCTCGGCGGCCGAAATGATCGCGCAGGACCCGCGCCAGGCCTTGCCTGTGATCTCGCTTCGGAGCATCCAGCCTGCTCCGGAGTGTGCCCTCGATGCCGCGCCGCCCTGCCAAATTCCTCCGCTTTTTGCCTTCGAGGATTTTGACGATCCTACTGCGCTGGCCATGTCCCTCAAGCATACTGCGGACGAAAATGCACAGTTTCTCATCGCCCAACTAACTGCGGCGACCCGGCAATTGCTTGCCGCGTGGGACGGTTCGGGCCCGCTTCCCGGCGCTTTGCGCGCGGCGCTGATCACTGACCTGACGGCGCTCCTGGGGATATGGACCCCTTTGCGGGACCTGCTTGAAAGCGGCCCCGACGACAACAACTTCGTAGTGGAAATGGACAACGACGGTTACGCGCACCTGCGTTTTGGCGATGACAACCTCGGCCAGATGCCTCAGGCGGGCACGGCATTCGAGGCCCATCGGCGTGTGGGCAACGGACCTTCAGGCAACGTCGGCGCCGAGACGATTACTTACCTCGTCTTCCGCATTACGGAGAGCGGCCTGAACCTGGTCCCGCGCAATCCCCTACCCGCGACGGGCGGAACCGCGCCTGAGCCGCTTGCCGAAGTGAAATTGTTTGCGCCCACCGCCTTCCGCAGCGTGCTCGAGCGGGCTATCACTGCCGAGGATTACGCCACGTTGGCGGCCGACAATCCCCGGCGGCTCGAAGAGCGCTACGCTGCGGTGGCGGCGACGGAGCCGAACGCGACCGATGCCTGCCTTACTCCCTTCCGTGCACTGCAGGGCGCCAAGGCCAGGCTCCGGTGGACGGGCAGTTGGTATGAAGTGCTGGTTGCTATCGACCCGCTGGGCACCGAGACCGCAGATGCAGCACTCGTGCGGGGAATCGCCGACTATCTGGAGCCCTACCGGCGCATAGGATATGACTTGAGGGTGGCGCCAGCCGAGTACGCCCCGCTCGACCTGGGGCTTCTGGTTTGCGTGTTGCCCAACTATTTCCGCGCCCACGTGGAAGCCGCGCTGCTCGATATCTTCAGCAACCGCGTTCTGCCCGACGGGACGCTGGGTTTCTTCCATCCGGATAACCTCACTTTCGGGGATGGGATTTACGTCAGCCGGATTGTCGCCGCCGCGCAGGCGGTGCCCGGCGTACAGAATGTCCAGGTGACGTGTCTGGAGCGCTTCGAGGTTGGCGATCCCCCGCCCGGCATGGAGTTTACTGCCTCTCGGGATGCATCCGAGGAAGTACCGGCTGCGTGGGTTCTGGAGCTGGGGCCGCTGGAGATCGCGCGCCTGGATAATGATCCAAACTTTCCCGAAAACGGGCGCCTGACACTCGACGTGAGAGGTGGACGATGAGCCAGCCCTGCGGCTGCTGCACTGGCATCCAGATTGTGACGCCCGAGCCGGAGTCCAACCGGCCCGGATTGAGCGCCATCGCTTACCGTGTGGGGACTCACGCCACGTTCTTTGAGACCATGCTGGCGCGGCTCTCGACCCTCTCCCTCGATGTGCCGTTGCCCGACGGGAGCGGCGCCCTCGAGCGCATTTACCCTCTTAAGAACTTCACAACTCGCGAGTTGAGTGACCCTTCCATCGCCCTTCTCGACGCCTGGGCCACGGTAGCCGACGTGCTCACTTTTTACCAGGAGCGCATCGCCAATGAAGGCTATTTAGGGACGGCGGCCGAGCGGCGCTCCATCCTGGAACTGGCGAGGCTGATCGGTTATAAGCTCCGTCCCGGTGTCTCCGCCTCGGTTTTCCTAGCCTTCACAGTGGCGGATGCCTTCAACGGCACGATTCCCGCCGGCACCCGCGCTCAAAGCATTCCAGGAACGAACCAGAAACCGCAATTCTTTGAGACCTCCGCTGACCTTGCCGCCCGCGACGTCTGGAACAATTTGAAGCCGCGTTTGATGCGCCCGCAGGTCATCACCCTCGCGAGCGATCCCGGCACGGACGCTCTGACGCGTGAAACGCTATACTTTCAGGGTATCTCTACCAACCTCAAGACCGGAGATGCGCTTCTTATTGTCCTGGGTGGGGATTCCGGCCAGCAAGTGTTGCGCTTTGTTGAATCCGTCAGCGTCCAGGCGCAGCAGAACCGCACTGAGGTAACGCTCCAGGAACCTCCTTTCCAAACCCAATTCGGAAGCCAGGTTATTGACAACGTGAAGAGCGCCGTTGAACCGTTCATTGACGAGGCGGCAAGCATCTTCGCCGGCACCGACACGGCCTCCGAGGTTTCCAATATCCTGCAGGATCTCGTCTCCAGCGTTGCGGCCTCGGACGGCAGCCTGGAGGCCGGCGCTCAGTTGGTGGAAGCTGTTATCCCACAAATCCAGGAGAAGCACGACCTTGCCGTCAAGCGTGGGTTCACCCGTCTGGAACCCTGGACCTCGGATCTCTTGAGCACTTTGACCATCCTGGTTCGGGACTTGCCAAATCTTGATATCAACCCTGTCCCGCCAGGCGGGGCAGCCTTTTCCGCTGTGGAACCTGCAGTTGCGACTTCTTCCTTAGCCAATCTCGCGGCCATTTTGGAGCCGCTCGCGCTGCCGCGCTCGGTGCAGCCTGCAAACTCCCTGCGTCTCGTGCGCACGATCTCGCGGACTTTTTCGCCCCAGGCGGACACGGCTCCCCGCTTGCTCGCCGCTTTCAAGCCTGCCGTGGCCAGTACGATTTATCGGGCGTGGGCAGGCGTTGCAACGCCGTTAAGCCAGGCGAAAGTGTATGCGATGAGGGTGAAGGCAGCGCCTTTCGGGAACAGTGCTCCCTTGCAGGTTATCGTCCCGGCCACCGGCAGCGCCGTAACTTTTCAAGAATGGACGCTATCGCCCAACGATAACGGCTTCGCGATATCATTGGATTCGACGTACGACAAGATCCTCGACGGTAGTTGGGTGGCGATCAATCGCACCGATTCTCACGTCAAGAACCCAGGCCAGCAGCCGTTGATTGTCCAGATCGACCAGGCGCAGTCGATCTCCAGAGCGGACTATGGGATGTCTGCCCGGGTCACTAAACTGACCCTCCCCGAAAATTGGATCGCGGGTTTTCCAATCCCGGCTCCGGACAAAGATATTTCCGTGCTTCGGGGCACCACAGTCTGGGCCCAGCCGGAGTTGCTCGACTTGGCCGAAGAGCCCCTCGACACGGACGTGGAAGGGAACTCGATCGAGCTGGCAGACCTCTATGACGGGCTCGAGTCCGGCCGCTGGATCATTGTTTCCGGCGAGCGCACTGACATTCCCAACACCACCGGCGTCGCGGCCAGCGAGTTGGTCATGATCGCCGCAGTCGAGCAAGGCTCACGGGCGCCGCTGTGCACTTCGTTTCCGGCCAACTACATCCCCTTCAGCCAAGTTTTCTATACGACCGATGCCAACACTTCCGGTGACCGGCTTGTGGTGGGAGAGATGGACGGCGACGCGGAAGGATTCAGGAAGCTCCAGCAATTGATTCCCGTGCCCAGCGTTCCCAACCAGCAGTTCTGCGATCAAGTGCAGCTTGTACCGGGCCTTTACGCGAACGCCTATGTGCCCAGCGCTGCCGAGCGCCAGGGTAGCTTCTCTGATTTTGCGGGGTTGCTGGTCGATCCCGTAACCATGCTGCCGTACAAAGGCGGCGTGATTCCCACCTCGGTGCTGGGTAAGGTCTTCGCCTGGCGGATTTCATCGGCGCAGGTCCACACCATTCTCACCCTGGCAAACTCGCTCGCTTACACTTACGACTCCTCCACCGTGACGGTCTACGGCAACGTGGCCAAGGCCACCCATGGCCAGACGGTAGGCGAGGTGCTGGGCAATGGCGACGGCAGCCAGTCGCTCCAGAAATTCAAGCTGGGCCAGTCGCCCCTCACCTACCTTGCAGCCCCGACTCCGGCGGGAGCGGAGAGCACGCTGGTGGTGCGGGTGAACGAGATCGAGTGGCACGAGGCTGATTCTTTGGCGGCGCTCGGTCCCAGAGACCGCGACTACATCACCCAGACCGACTATGCCGACAAGACCTCCGTGATCTTCGGCACGGGCGAGCACGGGGCGCGCCTGCCCACCGGCAACGCCAACATCAAGGCTACCTATCGTTACGGTATCGGCGAGCCGGGTAATGTTGTGGCCCGGCAGATCAGCCAACTCGCCAGTCAGCCGCTCGGCTTGAAAGGCGTCATCAATCCGCTCCCGGCAACGGGCGGCGCCGACCGCGACAGCCGCGACCAGGCGCGGCGCAATGCGCCCCTGGCGGTCGAGGCACTCGACCGGTTGGTTTCCGTTAAGGACTACGCCGACTTTGCCCGCACTTACGCCGGAATCGCCAAGGCGAGTTCGGCCCGGCTCTCCGATGGGCGCCGTCTGATCGTGCACGTCACGATTGCCGGCGTCGATGACATTCCCATTGACCAGACATCGGACCTTTACCAGAACCTGGTCCAGGCGCTCGAACAAAATGGCGACCCGTATCAGCCCCTTCAGGTGGCGGTGCGCAAGCTGAAACTGCTCGTCATCAGCGCTGGGGTGAAGGTGTTGCCGGACTACCAGTGGGAGTCCGTGGAGCCGAAGGTCCGGGCGGCGCTGCTCAGCTCGCTTGGGTTTGACCAGCGGGCCTTGGGCCAGAGCGCCTTTCTGAGTGAAGTGATCAGCACGATGCAAGCCGTGGAAGGCGTGAGTTACGTGAACGTCCAGAAGTTCGATGCCGTGCCCGAGGACATCACCGCGGCGCAGTTGGCCGCTCTCGCGACTACCTTGGGCGTGAAGCAGGTTGTCGAAGCGGACCGGGCGCGCGTGGACTCACAGGCGACGGACCCGGCAATGCGGATTGTGCCGGCGGAGCTGGCAATCCTGACGCCGGATATTCCGGACACACTGATCCTGACGGAGATTACCAACCCCCGCGAACTGAACGCCGGAGCCGTAAAACAAGGCGTCCAGGGGCGATGGCCGCGTGTCAAAGAAGTGCCTGAGTAAACTCCCTTGCGGAGACTGGATGAATGAACGCTAACCCCGACCGACTGTACGAATTGCTTCCTGCGGTCTACCGCCTGCGGGACGCCGATCAAGGCTATCCTCTGCGCGGCCTTCTGCGGGTCATTTCCGAGCAGGTGAACGTGGTTGAGGCCGACATCGCCGGGCTCTACGAAAACTGGTTCATCGAGACCTGCCAAGACTGGGTGGTCCCCTACATCGGAGAACTTATAGGTTACACACCGCTACCGGCAGGTGACGGGACCGGGAAGGTGGCGACGGCGCGGGGACAAGCGCGCGAGCGCATCCTGATTCCCAGGCGTGAGGTGGCCAACACCCTGCATTACCGAAGGCGCAAAGGGACGCTGGCGCTTCTCGAAGATCTGGCCATGGCAGTAGCAGGGTGGCCGGCGCGGGCGGTCGAGTTCTATCGGCTGCTGGGTGTGACTCAGAACATCAATTATCTCCACCTCGATCGGGGCCGGACCGCCGACCTGCGTGACGGTGATGCCCTCGATAACCTGGGTGGACCTTTCGATGAACTGGCGCACACGGTGGACGTTCGCTCGGGTAATTCTCCGCATTATTCCCAAGCTGGAAACATCCCCTCCGTCGGCGTTTACGTGTGGCGCCTGAAGTCGTATTCGGTCACCGAGGCTCCGGCTTACTGCTACGAGCAGGAAGGGCCAAACTGCTTTTTGTTCAGCGCGCTGGGTAACGATACCCAACTCTTTACATCTCCACAGTTGCCCTCGCCGCACCCTCCTGGCAAGCTTAATTTGCCTGTTCCTATCAGACGGCGGGATTTTGAGTCTATCGAGACAAGCGAGTCATCTGAGACTTCCGAACCGGGCGTGCCCAGCTACTACGGAGAAGGCAAGAGCTTCGAGATCTGGACCGGATCTCCGCGCCAGCCCATCCCGCCGGATCAGATCGTCCCGGCCGACCTTAGCGATTGGACTTACCGCCCTTTGCCGGGCCAGGTTGCCGTCGATCCGCAATTGGGCCGTATCGCTTTTCCCCCTGTTCAGGCTCGGCGGCAAGCGGTGTGGGTTTCCTATCGCTACGGATTCAGCGCGGATATCGGCGGTGGAGAATATGACCGGCCGCTCTCACAGCCATCCAATTACACGCTGTACCTCGTCGGCGAAAAGCAGACGTTCACACGGATCAACAGTGCGCTAGGTCAATGGCAGAGCGACAAGCCGCAGAACGCCGTGATCGAGATTGCGGACAGCGGGGTGTACGTCGAGCCCATCAGCATTACGCTTGGAGCAAAACAGACCTTGCAGATCCGTGCGGCCAACCGAAAGCGTCCGGTCATTCGTCTCCTGGACTGGCAGACTTCCCAGCCTGACGCTCTAAGCATCACGGGCGACGCGGGCTCGTGGTTCACACTGGACGGCTTGGTGGTGACGGGACGCGGTGTCCAGGTGGAGGGCGACGTGGCGGGAGTTACCATCCGCCATTCGACTCTGGTTCCCGGGTGGGGTCTCGAGTGCAATTGCGATCCGCTGCGGCCCACCGAACCCAGCTTGGATCTCACGAATTCCCCGGACTGCATCAGCATCGAACACAGCATCGTCGGCGGAATCCAGGTGAACCGTGATGAGGTAAAAGAAGACCCGGGAGAGATCCGCATCAGCGACAGCATTGTGGATGCTACCAGCCCGGAGCGAATTGCGCTGGGCGCGCCCGAGAGCCTGTGCGCCTACGCCGTCCTCACCATCAAGCGCAGCACCGTGTTTGGAAAGCTTCAGACCCAAACGATCGCGCTGGCGGAGAACAGCATCTTTATGGGTTCGGTTCTCGCCTGCCGAAAGCAACGGGGCTGTATGCGATTCTGTTACGTCGCGCCCGGCTCGCGGACGCCGCGGCGGTACGAGTGCCAGCCTGACCTTGTGGAAAATGCGGTTCGGGCCCATTTTGGCAACGGCAATCTTTCAGCACAACAGGCCCATGAGAGAGACTTGATGCTCGAACGCGAGCGTCTGCGCGTTCAGCCCGTGTTTAACAGTACCCGTTACGGCACCTCCACGTATTGCCAGCTTGCGGATGCCTGTGCCTGTGAGATCAAGCGTGGAGCCGATGACGAGTCAGAAATGGGAGTCTTCCACGATTTGTACCAGCCGCAACGGGCGGCCAACCTTCGCGCGAGGCTGGACGAGTATGCGCCTGCCGGTATGAGTGCCGGAATCATTTACGTTAGTTAGGGAGGAATGCATGAAAGCCGACCTCACTCGGAATACCTTTGACCCGTTCAAGCACTTCAGCCGCGTGCTGATGCAGCAGGGACGGGTCCAGCTTGACGCCGACTGGAACGAGCAGGCGGCTATTCTCTTGCGCCACCTGCGAACGCTCGCCGCCGACGTGATCGGGCAGGCGGGCGGGCCGGCCACCGATTATGGATTCGGCGTCGGCCCGGTTACGTTCACACCGGCGGTTTCGAGCGACTTTCGCATCGGCCTGGGACGTTACTACATCGACGGCATCCTCTGCGAGGCTGATTCAATACCGGTCGCTATCACCGCAAAGCCCCCCACTGGCAATACCGCCACTGTCCAGGTCGCCCAGTGGACGCTGGATGGTGCGCCGTTCCAGCCGAACCAACTCGTGGAACTGTTTGACGACGTTCAGTTGCCTATCGGTAAACCCGCCTTTGACCCCACTGTGGTCCAGATCACAAACCCGCAACAAGCGCAGCTCACGCTTACGCTTCAGGCAACTACGAGCGCGTCTCTAGCTTCCCTTTCGACGGCCGCCTCTCCGAAGCTGCGGCGGGTCATTACTTATCTCACCCAACCCGACTACCCGGTGCCGGATAGCGAGAAACTGGCTGCGAGCATTACATACTTAGTCTATCTGGACATCTGGGAACGCTGCATTACCTATATCCAAGACGACGCGATCCGGGAAGTCGCGCTCGGCGGGCCGGACACCGCGACGCGGGCCAAGGTGGTGTGGCAGGTGAAAGCTCTTGCGGGAACTTCCGGAGCGGCGGAACCATCTCCAACCGGGGAGGCGAGCAGGCAAAGCGCGTGCGATAATTTTGTTCCTAAGGACCCCGATTTTCTGGTCAACCTGCTCAGTCCCGATCGCGGCAGATTGAAAGCGAAGGCCAAGCAAACCGGTGCTTCGACGGACCCCTGCACGATTCCTCCCGACGCGCGCTATCGTGGACCGGAGAACCAACTCTATCGTGTCGAAATTCACACTGGAAGCCGGGATGCGCAAGGTAATGCCGCCACGCCCACCTTCAACTGGTCGCGCGAAAACGGCTCGGTGGTTTACGCCATCGTAAACCTCGTGACTGGCGGCGGAACCACGACGGTCACCTTGGAAAACCTTGGCCGGGACGACCGCTTCACTCTGGTGGAAGGTGAGTGGGTGGAAATTCAAGACGACGATTACGTGTTGCAGAATCGCGCTGCATCGCTGCTGAGAGTCCAGTCCATCGATCGGACCAACCTGAAGGTGACCCTGAGCGGCACTCCGGATGCTGGTGTGCTCCAGAATTTCAACAACGTTGGCGTCGCCCGGCATCCGCTCGTGAGGCGATGGGACCATCAGGCAGGCGACCCGGCCGACGGCGGCCTGACGTTGGGCGCGGACAACGCCGCGCTGATTCAGGAGGGGCAGTGGCTCGCGCTCGAGGATGGCGTCCAGATTCAGTTCCAGACGCTGGCGGATGCGAACGGAAATTCCTTGAACCATTACCGCACCAGCGACTACTGGCTGATTCCTGCACGCACCGCGACCGGCAATGTGGAGTGGCCAACGGAACAGGATGCCAGTGGCGCACCCGTCCCCATTGCAAAACCGCCGGATGGAGTCAAACATCATTACGCGCCGCTAGGAATCATCAACGTTGACAGCAGCAATAATGCTGTGTCCGGTGGCGACTGCCGGAAGCAGTTCTCCCCGCTCGCTTACTAGCGGCTGCTAAGTTCTATGCATCGTCAAGACGGATCGGCCGTACTACAACCGTTCAACACGCGCCACGCCGGAATTGCTTGAGTAGGTGGTGGGTCGATTCGGCTGGGGTAGCGGCGAGTTTACCTCGCCAAGTGGCGGCATAAAGCCGCCTCTACGTCAAAATGACCCACTACCGCTTGAGTACACTTCGTTGACTCCCACGCGTGAATCCCTTACACTACAGAAGGTAAATCTATGGTCAGGCGAATATCAAGATGATTGCAGAACAATTGAGTGCTTATGCCGAAGGATTGAAGAAGTCCCTGGATTCCGTACCGGTGGACAAGTTCGAAGAGCTGGTTCATCTGATGGAATCCTCCACCGAGGAAGGCCGGCAGGTCTTTGTGATGGGTAACGGTGGCAGCGGATCGACCGCGTCACACATGGTCTGCGATTTGAACAAGGGAGTTTCCTTTGGGCTTGAAAAGCGTCTGAGGGTCATTTGCTTGAATGATAACGTGGCGACGATTCTGGCTTATGCCAACGACGTTTCTTACGACGAGGTTTTTGTTGAACAATTAAAGAATTTTCTTCGGCCCGGAGATGTCGTCATCGGGATTTCGGGCAGCGGTAATTCGCTGAATGTTCTGAAGGCCATTCGGTATGCGAACGAAGCGGGCGGCCATACGGTCGGCTTAACAGGTTTTGACGGCGGGAAGCTGGCGAAGGAAGTAAAAACCTCTTTATGGGTGAACGTCCACGACATGCAGAAAGCCGAAGACGTTCATTTGATTCTCTTCCATGTGCTGATGCAGATTCTTTGCGAGCGGCTTCATGCATCCGTTGAACCCCCTCGTGCCGCACGAGCCTGATGTTCGGAAACCCTCGGATATCGCCGAAGCTGGTATTGGCCATCCGCGTGTTCCTTAAAGTCCCATCGCCACGCACAGAGCAGCGATGTCTCCGATCTGTTCGCCCAAAGTTGCGGGCACAATCTGGCATACGTCTGCCGCTAACGCTTCACGTTTGACGACCGCCCGAGCGGGCGCCAGGAGGGTTTCCCCCAACCGCATGGCTAATCCTCCAATGACGATGCGCTCCGGATTGAGGATATCCACAAGGATTGCCAGCACTTCACCCAACCTCCGGCCCGTCGATTGAATGATCTGCCTGGCCAAAGCGTCGCCATGCTGGGCCGCCATGCCCACATCGCGAGCCGTAATCGCGTGCTGACTCTTCAGACCCGCGGCCAACAAGGTTTTCTTTCCTTTCTTCCTTGCCAATTCCACCGCGCGTACGGCCACTTGAGCCAAGCCTCCCCCGCTCACCCAGCCTTCAACCGAACCTGCCTTGTTATATCCTACGGGTCCCCGGCGAGTCAGGCGGACATGCCCAATTTCTCCCGCTTGGTCTGAGGCTCCGTGATAGAGGCGACCCTCTACAATGAGACCTGCTCCGAAACCCGTGCCCATGGTCAGGAATAGCATATTTTGGCATCCCTGGCCTGCGCCAAACCGGTGTTCGGCCACTGCTCCCGCGTTGGCATCGTTCTCAAGGTGGCAAGCAGCGTGGAACTCCTTTTCAAGGATCGACGTTATGGGAACATCCACCCAGGTGGGGAGATTGGGTGGCGACTGAATGATGCCGGCAATGTGGTCCAAGGGGCTGCCGCAGCTCACGCCGATTGCTTGAAGGGCAGAATCCGTCAATCCTTGTGCGCTAAGGACCTCACGAATCCCGGCCTTGATCATTTTAAGAGCGCGGGTGGGGCCTTGGGCCGGCAGGGTAGGGAACTCCTTCCGCGCAAGAACATCCGGAGGGGACGAAGAAAACACAACTGCGGTTTTGGTCCCTCCTATATCGACTCCAACCCAAACTTTTTCGCTCATGCCTTCTCCACATCCACGCCAGACGAGGCAATGAGCAGGCGCCCTGGAATTTCGCCCGCCCGAACGGCAGGATCAAGCTGACCCCGCCGGCCCGTGGCAGAGGATTCCAATAAAGGCCTGCCTGGAGAACGATGCCGACTCATTTTTCAAGAAGGTTGACTTCGCGGATTTCTCCACCTTCTAACGGGATTCTCAAGGTTTTGATTTCAAGTGGACGAAAGTGTCCGGTCCAGCGTTGGTGTACGAATCCTAAATCCAGCGTAGCAGTTGTGGCCCGGCCATCCGTCTCGTAGCAGCGAAGGATCAGATCATCGCCCTCTTCCGCCTTCTTCAGAGCGGTCACCACCACATTGCCGGCGTCGACGGACAGGAATGAACCGGATTGCGGTTTCGACCCAGGGTGGATACCCTGGTAAAGCACAGGAACTGGCGCTGTGAATTCCTCCGCCAGTCGAACAATCCCCGCCGCCTGCCAGGTTCCGGTGTGAGGCACCAGCCACATGCGGAAAGTCTGAATGCCCTGATCCTGCCAGATGTACTCCCCATTCGGTTTCAACCGCCCCCCCTGCGCATACACGGCGCCGCGCACAATCGAAACCCGCATATCGTTGTCGAGAACGCTGTAACCGTATTTGGCATTGTTGATGACCGCCAAGCCGTATTCCCCGCCTGCCCGTTTCCCTGTGAGATCAATCCAGCGCTGGCCGGGATTTTCGTCCCCGTTCGTTTTGCGCTCGATGTGCCCAAAAGCGGTTTCGTATGTGGAGCGGGGTTCCCCGACCTGAACTGGAAAGGAGAGTTTCAGTATCTTCAGATGCTCGTGCCAGTCAAGGGTGCAACGAGCCTCGATCGTTCGACTGCCGGCATAGAGAATCCAATCGGTCTCCAATGCAGAGTTACCGTAGTGCGTGCGCATCCGCACTCGGCCACGAAGGGGCCCGCTTTCCAAAACCCGAAGCTCTGCGCCTCTGAAAGTTCCTATCTCATCGCTATACGACACGACGTCATGGCTCCAGGTGTCGCTCGGATCATCCAACACCACGGCACGAGCGCCCCCTGCGGGACCCTGAAAGACCTCCTGCCGGGCGTCCTTGTCGAAGATGGCGATGGTTCCGTTCTGGGAGAAGCTTATGCGCAGATGCTCGTTTTCAAGCGCTTCCGTGCTGGCGCGCACGCCGGGCGACGTGGCGCTCCGGGGATTCCCTTTGCGCAAGCGAAACTGCCGATAGCCAAATGCCGGAAGGGGCGCTTGGAAAACCAACCCGTGCCGGTCACCCCCGACGGTTGATCCTTGCCCCCACTGGTGAGCTACGTTTCGGCCCCGCTCGTCGGTCAGCTCGGAAGCTACAGCAGAATGCCAATCGAAGTCGTACTCAACGCTCAGGCTTGCGCTCCAGGCGTGCGGGTTGAACACAACCAGATAGTCGGACTGCGGATCTTCGGTCGGAACTTGCCAGACCAGCCTCTCCAGCGACAGGAAGATCGCCTGGTTTGCCACCTCTTGAGCGTAACCATAAGCATTGCGCGACTGCACATAATGTTCCGGCCGAGCACTCCCCGCCAGGCTGTCGTGAAACTGCTGAAACAGCACCTTTTCCCAGGCGGAGTGGAATTCTGCATGAGGATAGGCATACCCCCACAAGACAGAACTGAGACTTGCAACTTTTTCGGCCGTGGTGACGGCCATCTCGGTTGTCCGGTTATCCTTTTTTATTCTCGACTCCGCGGTGTAACATCCCACGGCATGATGCTGCAAATCCCCGCGCACTACCGGCAAATCCAGACCTCTCATCCCGCGGATTTCAGAAAAATACTTCTCTGGTGTGCTGTAGATCAGCTTGGGAGCCCCGGCCTCTGCCATGATTTTCTGGATCGACCTTATGTTTTCGTCGGTAGCTCCGCCACCGTGGTCGCCGGCCCCGTAGAAAACCATCATGTCCTTGACGGGTTCGCGCAGTTCCATGACCTTTCGAATGCGTTCATCTAGCGCACCAAGCCCGTTATAACTGAAGGGAATCCGGTACGTGAGCACACGCGTCCCGTCCGGCCCCTCCCACCAGAACACATCCGCAGGCAGGCGCTTCGCTTCCTCGTCCGGCCGCATGAAGATGTAATCTTTCATTTCCTGCAATTGCAGGATTTGAGGAAGCGTGCCCGTATGGCCGAAAGAATCGGGGTTAGCAGCCACTTTAGCTTGGCGGCCGAAAAGCTGTTGGAACAGGCGCTGTCCGTGCAGACCCTGCCGGGCCAGCGACTCTCCGTTAGGTATATTGACGTCCGGTTCCACCCACCAGCCGCCCACCAACTGCCAGCGACCTTCGTTGACTCGCTGGCGTATTTCCGCCAGCATTTCCGGATCGGTTTCAGCTACCCATTGGTAGAACTGAGCGGAAGTTTCCGTAAAGGCAAAACCAGGATTGCGCTTCATGTGATCCAGCGCCGAACGGAAGGTACTTAGAACCACCGACATCGCTTCATGCCAGGGCCAAAGCCAGACGGCATCGATGTGTGCATAGGCAATCATGTGGAGGCGGTACTGGCTTGCTCCGGGCGGCCATGATTCGCTTGATTGTCCGGACGGTGCAGTTTGAGTGTTATTTGCACGGAGCAGTTTTTTTGAGGACTTGGTAAGCGCCATACTCGCCGTTCCAATGCTTGCCAACTTGATGAAATCCCTTCGGTCCAGATCGTCGCTCATGAATGTTGTTCCTCCCTAGTTGTCAGTTGTTAACAGGGCACGGACCCAGTCTCTATCAGCGAAGTGTTCTCGAAGGCTAACTGTCCTGACGATCTCCGTTGCCTGGACGCCATCGAAGCCTGCGCGAAGAAGTCGTTGTGGTGTGGCTCTGGACTCAGACTACGACTTATCCTACTGGAACCGGAAATTGTGACTTCATCCGTACCAGTTCATTAAAATAGGCTGCCATCTCCCTCAAGGTCAAAGGAAAAAAGATTATATGATAACCGAACTGGCGGGCAATGGATATACGCTCGCTTGTCGGTCGGTCGTAGAAGTTGCCCATCCCTGCCGCTTACCCAATAGGCATCTTGACCTGCCCCCGTTCTCTGTACCAATCATAATGCGAGTTCCGGGGTAGTTTCTTGCTTTTGCTCTTCTCTGCGGTGCGGCTCGAAGGGAGCCGTAGGCGACCGGAGAGCT